>MDTE01084159.1_pt1 | contig 14803 bp, 10 predicted proteins | sample 811231 | NCBI WGS metagenome assembly MDTE01 (sample SAMN05326651, study PRJNA326480) | marine metagenome | isolation source: seawater | place: Indian Ocean: Red Sea | collected 2010 | reverse complement strand
GCTAAAGAGACTATGGTTAGTGCACCGCTGGTGATTTTGTTCTGTGACCGTGCATTTGCGGAAGGATCGTTGGGGGCGGTGTTGCGCCGTCGCCCCTGGTTTTATCTGGGGTTGGCAGCGAGTTGGTTGGTATTGGTTCGTGGTTTGTGGTATCGACCGCATAAGGAGACTATCGTTTTCGATTCAGCAGTGGAAAGCTGGAACTATCTGCTCAATCAATGTCAAATGATTTCGACGTATATTGCGCGGGCGTTCTGGCCGCACCCTCTGGTACTGGACTACGGAGTACCTGTTCCTTTGATGATCGGCGACGTTTGGGGACCAGGGGTATTGATCATCGGCTCTCTGTTGCTGGTGGGCTGGGCATTGGTTCGTCGGCCGCTTTGGGGTTGGGCTGGCCTCAGTTTTTTTCTTCTCTTGGCTCCAACCTCGAGTGTAGTGCCGATAATTACCGAAGTCGGAGCCGAAAGGCGAATGTATCTGCCTCTGGCCTTAATCATCAGCGTACTCTTTGCAGCATCCTACATAGTTTTGAATCGTAGCGCTCGTTCTGCTATACCTGTATGGATTCCCACAGGTGCGCTTGTATGCGCTGTTGTGCTCTTAGGTGGTCTCACGGTTCGACGCGGTTTTGATTATCGCAGTGAAGTGGCGATCTGGCAAAGCGTGGTCGCGGTGGATTCGAGTAATTTTCGCGCCCAGATCAATCTCGCAAGATCGTTACAGGACCAAGGTGATTTGACCGGTGCGCTGGGGGCTTATCGCCAGGCTCTGGAACTGGATCAAAGAGCGGAGATCGCGTATTTAGGGATTGGATCGGTTTTACAGATACTGGGCGATAATCAGGCAGCGGCGCATGCTTATCGCCGGGCTTTGGAGTTGAAACCCGATTATGCCAGAGCCTATCTCAACCTGGGACAGATCAAAAGAATAGAGGGAGATTTCGCAGCAGCGGAAGAGCTCTACCGTCGAGCCTTATCGTTCGATCCTGTCTCGAGCGGAATCCATGCTAGCCTGGGCAAGCTGTTCTTCGCACGTGATCGCCACGATTCGGCTGCGGTTTACTTTCGTCGGGCGATCGCGCTAGATCCAGAACATGCTGAAAGCCATAACAGCCTGGGTACAGTACTGGCAGTACAGGGAAAATATGCCGCCGCTCTGGTCGAATATCGCCGCGCGCTCGAACTCGATCCCGGATATGATCTGGCGCGAGACAATATGAAGAGTGCCCGCCGCGCACTCGCCGAACCTTAGGATTGTGATCGAGCGTACAGCGGAGTTTAAAGGGGGTGGTGAATTTTTCATTGGATTCCGAGGTAAGAGATAAAGGGCGAAGGGCAGTTGTGCATTCGGTCGAGCGTTGCAGGAGTGTTTTCTGGGAGAGGATGAACAGATGGATCCCATAAGTATGAGCACTGAGCGATTGCGTCACTTCTTGCGGATCATTGTGGAGCAAAAGCCGGGTTATCGGATTTGTAGTGCCAAAGATGTAATCGGTCCAGGAGGTGGCGTCTATATCGCCGCTAAGACCGAGATAGAAGAACGACATCTCGACTGGATTGAGCGGCGTAGCCCCGTGGTAAAGGGTTCTACGTACATGGATGTGTTGATCTTGTACGACGAGGACCGGAGTGAAGTGGAGATCGATCTCGACTTGGCGGCCGAGGAAGATCGGTCCGGGGAAGGTCAGCAGCAGCGGGCCGAGCACCATGCGCGGCAGGTTGTCGATAATGCCCGGGTGGTAGCCAAGAAGGCCGAAGAAGTCTACAAGCTCGTAGGCAAGCTGGATTTCAAACAGGTCGACTTGCAGCAGGGCAGTTCGGTAGCGGGGTTGCGGGAATTCGAAGCTAGCTTCAAGGGTTTCCAGGGAGTGGTGAAAAAGGCGATTGAGGAATATCTCAGCGGCAATACGCTCTTGATGGATCTGATCCTCAAATTCGATCTCGATAAGGTCACGGTACGCCACGCGCTCAACGTCGCGGCTTTTGCCACCGAGTTGGCCACGCAGTTGGCTTTGCGGTCGGAAGAAGGGTTGGAGAGTTATTTCGGCGATTTGGAAGACGACGAACTCGTGGCGTTGCTGGAGCAGGATCGGGATGAGGCTGATGATGCCGAGGAAGAAGAACGGAAGGATACGCAGTCCGTTTTGCGCAGGCGTTTCGAGCGGGAACTGGTGGAAATTTTTCTCGGTGGCTTTATGCATGATTGTGGGATGTGGAACGATCCGTACTTCCTCCAAGAAGGTCATGAGATCAAAGGCTCGCGGCTGATCTGGGAATTGGAAGACGTGCGCAAATTCGCTCCCTCGCTGGTCAAGATGGTACTTTTTCACTCGGATTTTGCCCGACTGGCCGATCGCTACGGCGTGGTAAAGGTCATCGAGGATCCTGAGGACTCCGCAAGAATGACCTTTAAAAGAGAATTCTACAAGACCGAAGAAGATGCCCGGGTCGCTTTAGATATGCGTCCTGGAAATTTCGAGAGTCAGGTTCTTTCGCGGGCCGATCTGCGCAAGGTGGTCCCGGTGGCTTTAGCTGAGCGCTACATCACCCAGACCCAGAATGTCAACCCCAAAACGCGGGCCGAGGTCATTGACGATCTGTCTCGCTACGTAGTCGATGGACTTTTTCTGCGTTATATGGTGACTCTCTGTAATTCGCAGGTCGAGATCATTGCTCCCAGACGCGCCTATGTGAAGATGATGGGATCGTTGACGGTTTCGGTAGAGGATCACAGACAGGGTCGGCAGTTGCTGCGACTGGTTGTAGATGAGTTCGAAGCCGGCAGCTTGCACCACGGAAGGGATCGCAACTCGCCACATCTGATCTCACTTTTTTTACGTCATCCGGATGGGAGTCGGAACCGGGCTGAATACGTATCGGCCCAGAGTTTGGACCTGTGGGATCGCAAAGCCGGTGTGGATAGGCGAATGTATATTCCGGCGGGCCGTTTCAAAAATAACCTGAGTATCCAAGTGACGGGTTTTATCAGCGAAGAAGTCTATGCGAAAATATTAGAGGAGTACGAGCGGGAGTTGATGCGGCGTCTGGGGGCGTAGCGATCAACTTTAGGACGGCGGGTAGGTTGTCCCCTTTTTGGAACTGAGCAGCAAAATTGATGGAGGGGCTTGTAAATTTTTTTTAAACCACAACGTCTGGTAGTATATATTGGGCCATATATAGAAGGGTAAAAAAATACACCTCGTCGAGAACTTGCGAACTCGACGAGGTGTGCCCCAAGGATTTGGACCGAAGTCCATCTGTTAATAAAGATCGGCGGCTAAGGCCCGAACTTTAGAAAAATTTAAATTGTTGTGAGCAGGGCTAAGAATTCGTCGTAGTCGGCAAAGACCAGGTCGGCTCCTGCTGCACGCAAGATGGCTGCGGAATGGCTCGAGCTAAAGCCGATGGCTCGCATCCCGGCCCGTCGTGCTGCCTCGAGTCCAAAGATCGAATCTTCGACCACCGTGCAGTCTTCGGGTGCGGCGCCCAGGCGTTCGGCGGCGAGAAGGAAGAGATCGGGTGCGGGTTTGCCCCGGTCAACTTCGACGGCACTGCAGATGATGTCGAAATGAGCATCGAGGCCGACCTGTTTAAGGGAGAAATGGATTTTGTCGGGATGTCCGGATGAGGCTACGGCCGATGCGATATCTTTTTGAGCCAAGACCTCAAGTGTTTGGGGTAGACCTGGAAAGGTTTGCAGTTCAGTACGGGCCTGGCGGAAGTACTCCTCTTGGCGTTCGCTGAGGATCGAGGCAGGAAATTGGATATCTGTTTTATCGGTGAAATGGTCGAGTACCGATTGATCGGATTTACCAATCATCGTTTCGATCTCGCTGAGTTCGGCCTGGACGCCGTAGCGGGCGAGTACGGGCAACCAGGCGCCGCAACTGATCGACTCGCTATCGACCAAGACGCCATCGCAATCGAAGATTAAGTACATGAGAGAAAATATAGCGTTTAGTGCTCTGGTGGCCAGTTTCGCGAAAAGACCTGGGGCAAAGAGGGCGAAACGAGAATGAGTGGGTACTCATAGGTTGTTAAGTTTTTATCGCTAATAGGGCCGTATTTGAGTGAAATTCAGGAGGGAATCGGAATGCTGGAGCTTGACCTCACCATGGTGGTTTGGCACCGGTATGGGATCGAAGCGGGTTTCCCCTCCAGAGAGTTGAGTGATAGTCGAAGAGAGACGAGGTTTTGGCAATACATCTTTATACCATTCTAAACACTGCTACTGAGTTATGAATTTGCAGCATTTGCGCTATTTCTTGGCCGTAGCGCGCACTGGCGGTTTTACCCAGGCGGCGCGAGAGATGTACGTGACTCAACCAACAGTTTCGAGCGGAATTTCGGAGCTCGAACGCGCTTTGGGAATCCAGCTTTTTAATCGCGATAGTCGTCACGTCGCTCTCACTACCGAGGGGCACTTATTGCTCAGCTATGCGATTCAGGTCGAAGATTTGCTGGAGGAGGCTAGTGAGCGGCTCGAGCGACGGGATCTGGAACCGGGAGCGAGCTTTCAATTCGGAGCGATCGATGCGGCTGTTATATATCTATTGCCAGAGATACTCAAAGAGTATATGCGCAGCTATCCCGATGTGGCGTTGAAGACCCAGGTCGCACCTTCTCGTTACCTGGTCGAAGATCTCTTGATGAATCGCTCCGAGTTTGCGTTGATCCATCTGCCTTATGTCCATCCGAAGATTGAAGCGGTTCCGATCTATCGCGATGATATGCCCCTGGTCGTAGGTCCCGATCACCGTTTTGCCCGGAGTGGTACAGTCGAGTTGAGTGAGGTGGTAGAGGAGCCGCTGATCCTTTTTCACGCCGACTCGGTATCGCGCAAGGTCGTCGATGAGAAGCTGGCCGAAGCAGGACTCGAGCTGGGAGCGGTTATGGAATTGCGCAGTCCCGAGGCAATGCGCAAGCTGGTGGAAGCCGGCCTGGGGGTATCGTTCCTGCCGCGATTGACCGTACAGGAGGCTCTGCAAAGTGGTGCGCTCCTGAGGATAGAAGTCCGCGGTGTGGCTTTCGAACGGGAAATTGGTATTGCCTGGCGTAGAGGTCGCTATTTTGGGCAGGCCGTGCGGCTATTACTCGAATCGGTATTTGCAGTCTATGGAGGGCGGGAGGAGTGGCTGAGTAAAATAACCGTGAAACGTTAAAAGCGACGGCAGGTAAACTGCTCAAGGAGAACTCGCCCAAACCCTGTATTGGTGCCGAGGTTGTTGTATTGCTCTGGCCTCGCCAGAGTTATAAGAGCCTGGCGATACGGGGATGGCTAGGTATTGCCATAATTCATCCCAACTGCGACTTTATCTCAGCAATGTGCCGTGTGGGTGAATCAAGGAAAGTTCTTCCTGGGCCCATGGACATTATTAATCGCAGAGTTGTGTTTTGTTTCCCCGGCTTTTGCCGGGTGTTGAGATCGAGTAGCGGGAATTTTTTCGCTCGTTACCCGGGTATCCCTGATAGATGGAGTTGGGACTTGATAGCCTGGGCATTTACCTAAAACTGAGAGTGATAGTTATGATCGACGCCAAGGCCCTTCGCGCCAATACCGACGCTATGCGTGAGGCGATAAAGGTGAGAAAGGTGGATCCCGCGAAAGCGAATATCGACCGTTGGTTGGAACTGGATGAAGCTCGGCGGGAGCTACAGAAGGATATAGATGCGCTGAATGGGGAGAAGAAGGAGCTGGCCAAATTGGGCAAGTCCGATCCGGATGCGGCGCGACAGAAGGGCCAGGAACTGCGCGAACGGGGTCGGGCCATGGAACAGGATTTGGCTGCCTTGAGTGCGGAATGGCAGGAGATCATGGACTGGTTGCCGAACTGGCCGCATCCGGATATGCCGGTTGGTGCTGGTGAGGAGGACAATGTTGAGGAGAAGGCCTGGGTGCCCGGAGAGGGATATCTGGCTGCGGCTCAGTTGGGTCGCGGCGAGACCAGTAGCCAACATATGCCCAAGCGGCCGCTGCACGTAGAAGATGATGAATTCGAGCCGCTGCACCACTCCGAACTTGGCGTGGTATTAGGGGGTATCGACACCCTGCAGGGAGGCCAGGTCGCTGGTTCGCGCTTCGCCTATTTACGCGGCGATGTAGCGCTGATGCAATACGCTCTGAGCCAGTTGCTCATCGACGAGTTGCTTGAGCGGGGATATGAAATGTTCGTGCCACCCTTACTGGTGCGCGAACGCTCTCTTTACGGTACCTCGCATTTTCCCGAAGGACGTGACCAGGTCTACGGAATCAAGACCGATAATGTAGAGGAGGGGACGGAGCTTTTCCTGGTCGGGTCTTCGGAGCCGACGAATTTCAGCTACTTTATGGACCGTACTCTGGACTCGGCCGAGTTGCCGGTTAAACTATTTGCGTACACGGCCTGTTTTCGTTCTGAGGCCGGATCCTGGGGTAAGGATGTCAAAGGTATCAAGCGCGTCCATCAATTCGATAAGATCGAGATGAATGCCGTGTGCTTGCCCGACCAGTCCGAGGTCGTGTACGAGGAATTCGGCGAGATTAATGAGTGGCTCTTGCAAGCGCTCGAACTGCCTTATCGGGTTGTCGACAAATGCCACGGCGATGCTGGCTATCTGGCCAGTCACCGCCAGCGGGATATGGAGGTCTGGATGTCGGGGTCGGGGGAGTTTATGGAGGTGATGACGGACACCAATGCCACCGACTATCAGGCCCGTCGCCTCAATATTCGCTATAAAGGCAAGGCCGGCCGGGGTTTTTGCCACCTGGTCAACGATACGGGATGTGCGATGGGTCGGCTCTTGATCTCGATTTTGGACAACTACCAGCAAGCTGGAGGGGTGGTGAAGGTGCCCGAGGCATTGAAACGGGTAGTGAAAAAAGATTTTTTGCAACCCAGTGGAGGTCGTTAGTGGGGAAGAGACTGGATGGTCGGGAGATCTCGCGCGAAATTCGCGCAGAAATAAAGGCGGATATCGAGCGTTTGAAGCAGGAGCAGAATCTGGTCCCGGGACTGGCTGTAGTACTGGTGGGAGATAACCCCGCTTCGCTCTCTTATGTACGTTCAAAGGGCAAGGCTTGTGAGGAGTTGGGGATCTATTCACTGCAAGTGGATCTGCCGGCTGATGCAAGTACTGCCGAGGTAGTAGAAGCAGTTGAGCAACTCAATCGGGACGATTCGGTCCACGGCATACTGGTCCAGCTGCCGCTGCCAGGGCAAGATGAAGAACAAGTACTCAACGCAATCGATCCGGACAAGGATGTCGATGGACTGCACCCGGTCAATCTTGGTCGCCTGGTGCGGCAGGAAGAATGCTTCTGGCCGTGTACTCCCCACGGGATTGTGCAGATTCTAAGCCGTAGCGGGATCGAAACCGCAGGTAAACATGTTGTGGTTGTTGGGAGAAGCACGTTGGTTGGGCGGCCGATCGCTCTATTGCTGGGGTATAAGGCCGAAGGAGCTAATGCTACGGTCACGCTCTGCCATACCGCTACTCACGACCTTGGTTATTTTACGCGTCAGGCGGATATAGTAATAGCGGCAGCGGGTTTTCCTCAGGGTATCAAGGCCGATATGATCCGGGAGGGCGCGGTGGTGATCGATGTCGGAATCAACCAGATCGATGCTCCAGAACGCGAGCGCGGCTGGCGCCTAGTCGGTGATGTCGATTACAAAGAGGTGCGCAAAAAGGCCAGCGCCATCACGCCGGTGCCCAACGGGGTAGGGCCGATGACCATTGCGCTGCTCTTGTACAATACTGTCTGGTCAGCAAAGAGAAGATACGGCTTCTCATAGATTGAGATTTAAGAATCAATCGCAGTCTCGGATCTCGTCGCTGGGTGCGATGGCGAGATTTGTGCAGGAGGGGGCCGCTCTTCGTCGACCGCTGAGAGTCCCTGGATGGTTTGCTGCGTCGTTTCGCTGATCTATTCTACAAATGCCTGGTTATCCTATTCCCGCAATTGCAGTAGAAGTCGAGTTGCGTCACAAAAATTCGCGCTTCATCGGCACGGCAGCTCCCGCCTCCAGCGTCGAGGCGGCCAAGGCCTATATTGGTTCAATGCGTCAGCGTTTTCCCGATGCATCGCATCATTGCTATGCTTTTGCGGTGGGTTACGGGGCAACGGTGATTCACGGTATGAGCGATGATGGAGAGCCTTCGGGGACCGCGGGTCGACCGATGCTGGCAGTAGTGCAGGGAGCGGCCCTGGGAGATGTGGTGGTCGTGGCGACGCGTTATTTCGGAGGAACCAAATTGGGGACCGGCGGTCTAGTCCGGGCCTATACCGAGACGGCTCAGGCGGCTCTTGCTGCGGTCGAACGAGTCGACAAGATCGAGACCATCGGTGTTGAGGTGCAACTAGGCTATGCTGCGTACGACCAATGTAAAAGACTCGTTGAAATACTCGGTGCCCGGATAGCAACCGAAGATTTCGGCGCTGATGTGAAATGGATTTTGCAGTTAGACGAGGAGCTTTTCGATGAGTTGTGTACGATACTCCAAGACGCGACCTCGGGTCAGGTGCAGATAGGACGCATGTCCTGAGTTGCTCTTCGCTTTCGGAGGGACACATAAGGCAGGGTCTTCCGAATTGAAGATGAGGTTGGTGGACGCTTGCCAGGACATTCTGATATTGCGATACATTTCTTCAACTATACTCAGATAAATTTTCCAGGAGGTTTCTTATGCGTGGTAAACCCCGGGTACTCATCAGTGGCTTCGCCGACGAAGGGCCGGCGGACAAAAAGGCGGAAGCACAGTTGACCATGCTGACGGCGTTGGGCATGTCCTACTATAGCTTGCGTTTTGTCGATGTGGGGCAGGGCACCAAGAATCTCATGCAGTTGACGCTGCGCGAGGTGGCTCGGTTACGCAAGTTGCATCGCGAATTTGGGGTCGAGGTCTCTTCGATCGGCTCGCCGATCGGCAAGGTAAAACTGCTGGATATCGAAGACGGTTCGGCCAATGCGTTTATTCCCTTCGACAAGTATTTAAAAAAGGATGTGCAGCGAGCGGTCGATCTGGCGGGGGAATTCGAGACGCGGCTTATCCGCGGTTTTTCATTTTACCACCCCAGGGGAGAGAATCCCGAGGATTATATAGACCTGGCTGCCGAGCGGTTGGAGAAAATAGCCGAAGTCTGCCGTAGAGGTGAAGCGATCTTCGGCTTGGAAGTCGAGGCCAATCTCATCGGCCAAAATGGCCGGATACTGCAAAAGCTCTACAAGATGGTTGATCATCCGAATCTCTGTCTGATTTTCGATGGTGGTAATTTGTCGAGTCAGAACTTTAGTTCGGTCGAGACGATCGCTGAATATAGGGCGATGCGGTCGGGTATTGGCTGGATGCACATCAAGGATTACAAAATTGACCCCTCCCTTAAGTGGCAGGGATTTGTCGATGAGGAGCGACTGAAGAATTTTGTACCTGCTGACCAGGGAGATTCGGGGCACGAGGAGATTTTACGCGATTTTCGCACCGTGATTCCGCGCTTGGAGCGCAGACTGAAGCGGCAGGGCATCCCGGGTGTATTCCTCGATTTGGAGCCGCATCTGAAGGGGGGAGGGCAGTTTGGCGGCTTCAGCGGGGTCGATGGGTTCGGCGTGGCATTAAGGGCCTTGCTCAATCTACTGGATTACGCGGATATTGGCTACGACCTGACTCAGTACGGGGATATTGCCCGGCAGCAGCAGGATTGATTCATGCCTGTATTGCACGCGCGGGAGCGCCCCGCAACTGGCAGGTGGTGTGTTGGTACGCCAGCTGTTGGATCGGATTGTGTTACTGGTGCAGGCTGAAGGGATAGAGACTAGAACCGAGCGGCGGATCTGCCTGAACCGGTGCAGATTCGCCGCTCGGGAAGGATTGAATCTAACGGCCCTGGTCCAGAAGCTGTCGGTGGCGTTTTCTAAAGGCAGCACTTTTGTCGTCTTCAATGACTTCTAAATCAACACCGGGCTCGAAGCCGGGTATATTGCCGGCGTAGAAAGAAGTCTGGTACTTGGCTTCATCCGTGAATTCCCAGACCCGCTTCTTACGTCCGCCGGCGGGCCATTGGATCCGCAGGATTCGCTTGCGTTCCCGGTAGCGCTGCTTGGGGGTCGGTTCGTTGGGATCGACGGTATAGCGAGCGATGGCTTTTTCATCGACCGCAGCGCCCAGGCCGGGGCGATCCGGTACCGGCATATAGCCGTCCTGAACCTCGATGGGTTTTTTGAGCAGGTCGTCGACCCAGAGTTCGTGGCAGGTGATTGCGGGTAATTGCGCGTGCGAGAGTACGGAACCGAGGTGGGCGGCATAGGTTGTGGTGAGCCCGGAACCGACCAACTGCAGCCAGAAAGGTTTGTTGTGAGCCGCAGCCAGGGTCGCTGTGCGCCGGGTTTCGGTGGCACCACTACCGATAACAAAACCGTCCGAGCACTCGTTGCGCAGATACTGGTCCTGGTAGTGTTCGACGATGGGTTTGCGTACTCGTTCGCGCAATAGACGCGCATCGCCGGGGTTGGTGTGCATATAGAAGGGGCTTTCATAAATCCCGACATTGCGGTTTTCGTCGAGTTGCTGCAGGATGATTTCGGCTTTGGCCTGGTTGAGCAGGAAGCCGTTGAAATCGACATCGAATTTATAGTCGGCGGGTACGACCTTGGCAACGGCATTGGTTTGAGCGACGATATCGCGCCAGGGGCGGGCTTTCATCTTGAAGGTGGTATAGCCTCGCTTGAGAGATTCTTTAGCCTCGGCGACCCAGTCTTGGGCTGGCATGTCTATATCCCACCAGGATATGGGGCAGCGGTCGCGGATCTTGACGCCGAGGAGCGCATGGATGGGGACGCCATTGTCCTGACCGACCAGGTCATAGCAGGCGACCTGGGGTCCAAAACCGATTTCATCACGGTGCATGATGGCGGCTGGGTTTTGCCCGACTAGTCCGTCGATCTCCGGTCGGCTGTGGCTGTCGACCCAGCTAACGAGTCCATTGTCGGTCTCGAGGCGCACGACCCAGACGCGTTCGTCGTGGGTCGAGGCGCGTTGCATGGCACGGGTGACGCGCCTGGCGTAAAAAGGGATATTGAGGGCGATAGATTCAGCATGGGTTATTTTCATGAGTTTCGGTCTCCGCGGTGAGTAAAGTTGGCTAATTACGGTGGCAAAGTGTACGGATTATCGCAATTTGCAACAACCATTTTTCGAGGGGAAAACTGAGACGATGAACAAAGCGTACGAGATGTTTATGACTCATATTGCCGAATTGGCCGATATCGGTCACGCCCAGAGTTTGATCGGCTGGGATCAGGAGACGTATATGCCGCCCAGGGGTGTGGCGATGCGAGCTAGGGCTCAGGGGACACTGGCTGGGCTTTATCACCAGCGGCTCACTGCACCCGAACTAGTTGCCCTGGTCGAGGATCTGCAGGGGGTGGAATTGGAAGGCGATGCGGCGGTCAATGTGCGTGAGGTCAGCCGCGAGCAAGGACGGGCGCTCAAGATCCCCAGGGATCTCGTCGTCGAATTGAGCCGCACCGAGTCAATGGCGCATGAGGCCTGGGTTGAGGCGCGAGAGAACTCGGATTTTAGGCTCTTCGAACCCCTGTTGGCGAAAATCGTCGAGCTTAAGAAAGAAGTCGCGGACCGGGTTGGTTATGAAGGTGAAATCTACAACGCGCTACTCGACGAGTATGAACCCTATGCCCGAACCGAAGAGATCGTTCCGCTCTTCGAGCAATTACGCGAGAGATTGGTGCCGCTGGTCGAACGGATTGCGGAGGTCGATATCTTTCCCGCACAGGGGATTCTCGACCAGGAGTACCCGATTGCAGCGCAGGAGACTTTGGGCCTCCAGGTTATGGAGGATATGGGTTTCGATCTGGAGGCGGGGCGGCTCGACCGGGCGGTGCACCCTTTTTGTTCAGGGATCTCTCGCGATGACGTGCGGCTAACTACTCGCTACAGCGCCGACTGGTTACCCGGCTCACTTTTTGGCACGATCCACGAGGCTGGTCATGGCCTGTACGAACAGGGGCTGCCAGAAGATGCGGTCGGCACTCCGGCCGGTGCTAGTGTGTCGCTCGGGATACACGAGTCGCAGTCGCGGCTTTGGGAGAATATGATCGGGCGCAGCAGGGCGTTCTGGACCCACTATCTGCCGCGACTCAAGGCGCTTTTTCCTGAGCAACTGGAGTCAGTCGATATCGACGCCTTCTACGCGGCAGTCAACCAAGTCGAATCTTCGTTGATCCGGGTCGAGGCCGACGAGGTGACCTATAATCTGCACATCATCCTGCGCTTCGAACTGGAACGCGACCTCTTCGCCGACCGAGTCTCGGTGGGTGATTTACCGGCGGTGTGGAACGAGCGGATGGAGCAGTATCTGGGCCTGCGGCCGCCCGACGATGCCCAGGGCGTGCTGCAGGACATCCACTGGTCGATGGGCGGAATGGGATATTTCCCGACCTATACCCTCGGCAATCTCTATGCGGCGCAGTTTTTTAATCAGGCTCAAAAAGACCTCTCCGATCTTGAGGGACAGATCGAGCGCGGCGAATTGGGGTATCTCAAGACCTGGCTCAACGAGAAAATTCATCAGCGTGGCAGTCGGTTGAGGGCTGGTGAATTGGTGATGGAAGTAACGGGAGAGAAGTTGAACGCCGACTATTTCACCGATTATTTGGAGGCGAAATTCTCGGCACTCTATGGGGTTTGATTCGCCTCGCGTAGATTAGCCGATCACCTGCTGCAGGAGTCGGAGCTGATTCAGGCCGAGGATCTTGCGGATATCGTCTTCGCTGTAGCCTCGTGTGGCCAGGCCGATGGTAATATCCGGCACTCGGGTTGCATCCTCAAGAAGGTCCCCGCCGCCATCGAAGTCGGAGCCGAGGCCAACGTGATCGATGCCGGCGGTGTTGACTGCGTGGTCTATATGGTCGAGCAGTCGCTCGAGGGTGGGCTCGGTCGCGTCGATAAAGGAGGGGACGAAGGTGATGCCTAGGACTCCGCCTTTTTCGGCCAGGGCCCGGAGTTGCTCGTCGCGAAGATTGCGGGGATGATCGCAGAGCGCACGGCAGCAACTGTGGGTGGCCATAAAGGGGGCCTGGGTCTTTTCAACCACATCCCAGAAGCCCGGCTCGTTGAGATGGGACACATCGACGACAACGCCTAAGTCATTCATCTGGTCTAAGAGCCGGTGGCCAAAGCCGGTGAGTCCCGATCCACCTATGACTTCGCATCCATCTCCGGCCCAGGAGCGGGTGCTGTGGGTCAGCGTCATAACGCGGATGCCCAGGCGGTAGAGCAGAGGCAGGACATAGGGACTCTGCTCCAATGCATCGCTGTTTTCCACTGCCAGAATTGCGACTCGTTTGCCCTCGCGGCGAGCGTGCTCAATCTCTGCGGCTCGGCGTGCAATGGTGATATCGGCAGCGTGTTCATCTACTGCGCTGATGAAATAACCCAGCGCGTCCATTAGATAGAGCAGATGATTGCCACGGGGTCGGGTGCAGTCGACGGCGAATATCGCCACATCTAGGCCTCCCTGGCGCATCTTGGGGATATCGAGCTGGATAGGGTTGGTCGGTGATTGGAGGTGCTGGCGCAGGTAGGCTACAGCGCCCTCGAGCTCCGCGGAGTTGGAACTCCGCGAGCCGTCTATGGCCAGGTTGCCCCGGCGAATCAGGGCGACGATGCTGTCGTTATGAGCATCAATGACCAGGGCTTCCTGGTGTAGTTGGAGGGCGGTGCGTGCGTCCATTGCGGGCTCCGATTCAGTCAAAGGATACTTGATAGAGGACGATATCGGTGAGTTCTAAATTCTCGGGGCCATCGTAGTGCAGCAGGCACCGGATATTCTGGGGTTGGTTCAGCACGAAGCGCAATTGATAAGCCCGGTCCGCGGCAATGGGAATCGATGGCCACCAGGGTGGATCAAAAGATTCTACTAAAGGCCGTCGCCATTCGGGGTGCGGGAGCGTGCGCCAGTTAGGGTCTGTGCGGAACCACAGGGAGGTCATTCTTTGCAGCAGGTGCGGTGAGACATCGGCGGCGAAAACAGCAGTCTTTACGGGAAGTGGTTGGCGGTCAAAAAAGCTGGAAAAGGTCGAGCCATTAAGATTGAAATGCACCTGATAGTATCCTGCTGGAACGTTGGGGAATTCGGCGATAGCCATCAGTGTATCTCCTTCTGCAAACTGACTCGGCCGATGTAATACGCGGTGTATTTCGGTGATTTCAGGTTTTAGCACGGTGGGATCAAAAATGGCCTTGATTGAGTTCATCTCGATTTCGCCATGTCCCGAATATTCGCAGTAAATATGTAGCATTATGGGCTGGTCGATCTGAAAGGTGAGTTTGTAGTTTTCGTCGATTTTGCCGCCTATGAGAGGATAACTAGTGCGCGATTCCCAGCGGGAAAGGGCCTGTACAGTATTTCTTTGTATGACGGCTAGATGTCCGGAGATCTGACCAGAGGGTGGAGTGACGCGCAGGCCGGGGAAGGAAAACTGGTAGAATCCGGGATTAGGGACTCGCAAGAATGGGAGACCCACCAGTGAGGTGTTGACCAACGTAGCCGGTGTAGTACCGGGTTTGGCATGGAGGCTTCCGTCTGCTTTTCGCGCTGTTTCCAACGGGGTTTCTAGCGGGATCTTGAAGTTGATTACCGAGGGCTTATCGGATGGGGTGTTGGAACTCAGGCGGACCATATAAGGAGATGTGCCCTGCTGTGGTAAGCGGTCGGCGAGGGTTTCGCTGCGGCTCCATATAAAAGGGTAGAGGGTGGCGATCAAGATCACGATTAGTCGGAGACGTCGGTGCTGGTCACTAAAGTG
>MDTE01068179.1_pt1 | contig 14803 bp, 6 predicted proteins | sample 811231 | NCBI WGS metagenome assembly MDTE01 (sample SAMN05326651, study PRJNA326480) | marine metagenome | isolation source: seawater | place: Indian Ocean: Red Sea | collected 2010 | reverse complement strand
TGGTACTCCAAGCGTACAGTTCTGGTCAGGGTGGCGTGTAGGGGTGTAACAATTTTTCGTTTTGGTAATAAAACAGCATCAAACGACGAGCGGCAATGTCGGGCAAAGCCCCATCCTCCCTTCTCTTTGCTAGCTAGATGTACAACTTTTGCCGTCTCTGCACCTCGCGCCTGCAAATTGGGCAGAGGCGCATCCGCCTTGCGCAACCGCGGCAGAGGCAAGCATGCCCGCACGGCACCAACACCACCTGCACGCGCGCGGACATGCAGACCGTACACTCTGCCGTGCTCCGATTCTTAACGACTTTTTCCTCCGCATCGTGACTGGGCGACGTCACCTCCTTGAGCTCCTCATCGCCAAGAGACGGGTCGGGTTTCTTTTCCTTGGTCACCTCGCTTGAGGTCTCCGCGGCTTCCTCGTCGCGGGGGTTGTCCTCATCAGCCTCGGAAATTTCCACGCTCTCCGTCGGCGCGGCCTCAACGACGTCGGCATCGGCATCAGCTCCCGAATCCTCGTCGCGCTGGCGTGTGCCGTCGCGCCCGTGTTCTTCGTCGCTCTCGGTTGCATTGTCGTCGTCCTCGTCCCCTTCCCCGTCATCCGACGTGGACAGGTCACTGGCTTCAAACTCCCAGTCATTCTGCGGCTGTGCGGGTAAGAGCTCCTCCTCGAGGTCACCGGTCAGGCGCCTCCGCGGCTCCAGGCCCAAGCACCGCATGATGGGGCGCCCAAAGCAGCAGCCGAGGATCACTCCAATGACAATTTTCATCCCGTTTGTTGCCCAATCTGTCATGGTGCCTTCGTCGTCAACCTGGGTCTCGCACGAGCTCCCCATCCAACCCGTCTTACACTGGCAGTGCCCATCGACTGTACAGTCCCCGTTCCCTCCGCAGTAATTCAGGGGCGAACAATCATTCATTGCTGGTCTCGCGTTTGGCGAAAGGCACAGCTTGCAGCATCGCACTGGGGTCACGGGAACCTCAATCTTCTCCCCCAAGGCCGAGAGCGCCGAGACCTCGTTGTCGAACGCATAAATGAGAGCACCCGACGCTTGCGCCGAGTCTGGGGTGTTCGCGGCGCCGCACCCCACAGCGTACGCCGCCGACTGCTCCGTGCAGAAACACTGCTCCACCGGGAGCTCGTCTCCGTCCCTGAGAAGCAGCCGTGGCGAGCAGCACTGCGCGTTCCCCGTGGGATAGTAGTATTGATCATCGGGGGCGCTGGTCGGGTTCGCTCGCACGTCGTGGGCAAATCCCTGCACAAACGAGTCCGCGGGGCACGTCTGCCCCCCGACGGACGAACCACGGGACGGTTTGGCTGAGGCCTGGCAGTCGGAGGAGATGGCCACCACGTCCTCGGCGGTCACGTTACCCTTCACGCCCGGCAACGCGGAGTCACCCGGCGGCAGGCACGGTCGACAACAGATGGCCCTCGAGAGCGGGATGTACTGGCCCTTGAGCTGGGAGTACTGACCCGGGGTCTCGAAGCCGGCGACGAAGAACCCGTCCTTCTTGCACGCCAAAGCTTCGGAGGGCTCGTTCATCGCCCCTCCATAGGGGACGAAGTGGCAGTCACACAAGCTCAGCACCGTAGGGTCCGACGGCGCTGGAGATGAATCATCGTAGAGCGGTCGTCCGCACGCGGCAGGATGGACGAGCGCCAGGAGGCACGCGGCCACCAGCAAAAGAGCGCGCATTTTGTCGTCACCAACAAAAATGGCACTTCGGCCCGCGGGTGTGTCGTCCCCCTAAACCGCCGCCACGTTCGGGGTTGCGCGGAAGGAGTGCCGCGCTCGTGCCTCCGATGAAACGCGTCGTCGCGGCTGCCCAGCGGCGAACCCACTCCGGTGCGTCAGACAGTGACCAAAGAAAGGGGCGAGGGGGCGCGGGCTGTGATTCGGACTCTCACACAGCGTGAAAGGACATCCGATTCGTTTTTTGACTTGGAAAACTGGCAAATCTTGAAGGAAGAAGGGAAAGCAGTTTGCAGGTTTGGCTGTCCAAACTGCTCCGCCAAACTGCTCCAAACTGCCAAACTGCCAAACTGCCAAACTGAGGAAAGAGAGCTGCCGACATCGTTTGTGCCTTTTTTCTTGCTTGCGCAAGTTTCAGGCAGCACTGTATCTCACAGGAACTGACCTGCTGACGGTTCACAGTCGACAAAAAAGTCCACCGCTGCGCTTTACATCTGTCGACGGCACTCGTTCGAGCGGAGCTCTCTGGGCTTCGTCCGTTGCCATGGGCAAGCCGGCGATGAGCGGGGTCAAAAAGAATAAGAAGAAGGGGTTCAAGCCGTCCCGCGGCAAAACCCCGGGCGGCCGCGTGTACGAGGTGGCGCAGGAGATCCTCAACGCTCCAGAGGGTGGCGTGGCGGCGGTCATCGCCGCCGCGCTGAACGACAAGGAGGCGCCCATACGGCGGGACCCTCGCGCGTTCACTATGTTCTCCACGAGGTGCCGGAAGAAGGGCGACTGGAGCAAGTGCGTGGAGATATTCGACGCCATGCGGGACCAGGGCGTGGAGACCAACACCATCGTGTACAACGCCACGATGAGCGCGTGCTCCAAGGGAGGAGACTGGGAGCGAGCGCTGGAGCTCTTTGAGACCATGCCCCAGGAGGGTCACGTCAGGTCCACCATCACCTATAACGTGGCAATGAGCGCGTGCATGCGAGGCGGGGACTGGGAGCGCGCCCTCGAGCTCTTCGACCAGATGGCCGAGGAGGGGCTCGAGAGGGACCACGTCAGCATCAACACTGCGATGGCGGCAGCGGAGGCTGGGGGGCAGACGGAGCGACTCAAGGAGCTGACGAGCGGCGCGGGGGCGACGGGGGCTCCCGGGGGCGACAGAGGCGGGCAAAACGATGATGACGAAGACGAAGACGAAGACATCGATCAGGATGACGATGACGTCGACGGGCGTGTGGACGGCGGGGGTGCCGCCACAGCAAACGGTTCGTCAAACGCTGTCACGAAGGAGGAAGACGCGGACAACAGAGACGACGATCGCAGCGACGGCGAAGACGGCGAAAAAAATCCCGATATCGAGGAAGATCCCGTCGTGAGGGAGAGGCGTCTGAAGGCTGAGAGGCGCGATGCGCGGAAAAGGAAGTTTGAGGAGAAGCGTCGGGCCCGGAAGGCTGCCAAGCTGGCCAGGGGTTGGGTCACCGACAACGGAGAAGTGCCCGAAGATGGTGCGGGGGCGGGGCGAAAGAGGGCGGCGCCGGCGGGTCCCATCGTCCCTACCGAAACCGCCAAGAAACGCAAGGAGTGGGGATCGAATCCCTTGAAGTGGGTGGACGAGGACGAGGGGTTGAAGAAGAAGGGAGGAGGCGACGACGACAGCGAGTCGGATGACGTCGGCGACGGCTTGCCGCCGATAACGGGTCCATCCCTGTTGGACGCCCCGGACGAGGAGGCGGGGACCCTGCTCAACGACCGCGACGATACCGATGATTTCTGGGCCACCGGGTTCTGATGGCCGAAGGCGCGGCGTTGTCATGCTCAGGCAGACGTTTTGGCTTTTAAACAGCACACCAAAAATTCAAAAAACTATCAGTGGGCGAAGGCTCGACTCACTTCTTCTCTTTGCCTCCTTTCTCGTCCCCCTTCTTCGCCGCGTCGCCTCCGCCGATCTCGTCATTGGGTCCGATGGACTCGATGATGAAGTTGTGGTTGGTGTACACGCACGTGTCGGCGGCAATGTTCATGGCCTTCTTGGCAACCGCCAACGCGTCCAACTCATCGATGTCGACGAGTGCCCTCGCTGCGGCGGTGGCATAAGGTCCTCCTGAGCCGATGCCGATGACTCCGTCGTGGGGTTCGATGACATCGCCCCCACCTGTGATCTGAAACGTGTGGTGCTTGTCCGCCACCACCATGGTTGCCTCCAGTCGTCGAAGGTACTTGTCGTTGCGCCACGCCTTGGCGAGCTCCACCGCGGCGCGCGTGAGCTGCCCCGGGTGCTCCTCGAGCTTCATCTCTAGCCGCTCGAAGAGAGTGAACGCGTCCGCAGTTGCGCCAGCGAACCCTCCGACGACCCCGCCTTGTAATCGACGCACTTTCTTGACGTTTGGCTTGATCACCTGGCTGCCGAGCGTGACCTGACCGTCGGCCATCACCACGACCTCCCCATCCTTGCGGACGCAGAGCACCGTGGTGGCGTGCGCGGCGGAGCTCGAGAAGGTTCGGGAGGTACTCGACGCGGCCGCACCTCGCGCTGTCGCCGCATCAAAGGCGCATGTCGCGAGCTGTTTCGCGGCCCTTCGCAACATCGCGCGCCACGGGATCTGGGTGGGGGACTGCCGAATTTAGGTATACCATTTGTTGGGCCAGGCGCATACACAGCAAAATGGGGCATCCTTCGCTCCATTACAACGAGTTACGGGCACATCACGCGTAAAACTTCAGGCCAAACTTCTCACTTCATCACGAGCTTGTTCACGTCGAAGGGCACGACCGGCACGCCGAACAGCTTCGGCCCCTCCTCGACCTCCACAAGCTCAATCTCGAACTCCAGGTCCTTGCCCGCCATCGGGTGGTTCAGGTCGAGGATGAGGCCGTCATCCTCGAAGCCGACGCACACCGCCGTACCGCCGTTCGGCAACTGAACGACCCTGCCCGGCTGCACCTGGGCCTTGACGGACTCGAGCTCCTCGGCGGACGCGGGGAACTTCTGGATCTTACCCTCGTCGCGCTCGCCGTACGCATCCTTGCACGCCAGGTTGAACACCCTCTTCTCCCCTTCGGCCATCTCCTTGATCCCTGCCTCCAGCGTTGGGAACAGCGCGCCCTGGCCGATTGGAAGCCTGACGGGGGCGTTACGCTTGCGGGTGTCGTCCGCAACCTCACCGCTGGCGAACTTCAGCACATAGTGGATGGTCACGACCTGGTTGTCTTCGATGGCGGCCACCGCACGGAGGGCCCCGCGGCGCCCGTGTCGTGAAAACGACGAAATGGGGGCTCGTCGCGAAACTCGCGCGTCGGCGGCGACGGCGAAGCGAGAGGTCAGGTTCGACGGCTTGACGGGGACCCTGACTGCTAAAGTAGCGTGAACAGCAGCGCACATGTTTTGGAGCCCTTTGGATTTTTGGAACGAGTCGAATCCTTGCGCTCCGGGAGCGGCACTGTGACAGTTGCAGTCCTCGTCAGCTCCTGCACCGCAGCCGCGGATGCCCGAGAGGGGCTCTAAGCAAAAAATCTGACGAAAAAATCTTGAACCAGTTTTTCTTGCCCGGCGCCAGCTCGGCACCCCATTTTCGCGCGAGGTCCAATCACATGGCTGCATTTTCTCGCGATTTGGCCGTTGGCGTGCGTTTTACGAAAAAAGTTTCACCTTTCGGAAAACTCGGAACTCCGGCGAGCCCATGCTGCCATACTCGCGCACGCGGCTCCGAACGAACGTCGTCGGTGACCCTCCGAATCGACATCTACTCCCCTGTCGTGCACATCGACGCGTAAAATGTCCTCCTCCGCTGCTGTTCAGGGCAGGATGACCCTTGCGAGGTCGTCCTTCGCCCCCGCCCCTAACCGCGCTTTCCGTTCTCGCAACGTCGTCAAGGCCCCCGCTCGCCGCACCCGCTCCGGCGTCGCCGTAAAGGCGGAAGGCGATTTCGACCGCCTCAACGTCGTCATCGTCGGCGCCGAGTGCGCCCCTTTCTCTAAGACTGGTGGTCTCGGCGACGTCGTTCAGTCGCTCCCGAAGGTGCGCGGTCCGATCCATCTTGTCGATATATTATTCCCCCTCCCGAAACGCGCTCCGTTTCTTCGACGGCCCAACCCGCACCGACCTCGCGCTTATCTCGACCCCAATTTTCATCGTATTCGCAGGCGCTCGTGCGTCGTGGCCACCGCGTCATGTCCGTCGTCCCCATGTACCACCACTACGACGAGTGCCACACCCCCTGCGCTCGCCAGAAGTTCAACGTGATGGGAACCGAGGTTGAGGTTGAGTACTACCACCTGAACAGGGACGGCGTTGACATCGTATTCGTTAACCACCCTTGCTTCCACGAGGTCGGCGACCAGATTTACGCTGGAAGCACCATGGATGTGGCGTGGAGGGGCGCGCTGATGTCCCAGGCGGGCATCGAGGCGGTCTGGCACGTCCACTGCGGCGGGTTCCCCTTTGGCGATGAGAACCTAATCTACGTATCCAACGACTGGCACACCGGCCTCCTCCCGGTGTACCTCAGGGCGTTCTACCAGGACCATTTCAAGCTCGGCTACGCGCGCGCGGTGCACATCGTCCACAACATCGCTCACCAGGGCAGAGCCCACCCCGACGAGGTCTGGCGCCTCGGTCTTCCCGAGCAGCACACTGGCGCGTTTTACCTCGACGACCCCCTGGAGGGTCCCTGCATGAACATCATGAAGGCGGCAATCAACTACGCCACCAAGGTGATCGCCGTGAGCCCCGGATACGCCTGGGAGTTGGGTACCGATGAGGGCGGCTGGGGCCTCGCGCCCACCGTGCGCTCCGACCCCGCCAAGGTGAGCGGTATTGTTAACGGCATCGACTTCCACGACTGGGACCCCTCGCACGATCGCTTCCTGCAGTCTGATGGATTCCAGACCTACGGGCTCAACCTCGAGGGTCTTTGGACGGGCAAGCAGGCGTGCAAGGCGGCGCTCCAGAGATCGCTTGGCCTGCCCGAGCGCCACGACGCGTGCATGATCGGTTTTATCGGTCGTCTTGATGAGCAGAAGGGCATCGACCTTGTGCTTGACTCGGAGGAGTTCCTGATGAACCAGGACATCCAGCTCGTGTTCCTCGGCAGCGGCAGGCAGGACCTCAAAGACCGCCTTTACGACATGGAGTGCAGAAACAGGGACAAGGTCAGGTCCTGGCTCGGGTTCAGCAACGAGATGGCGCACCGCATCACCGCCGGGTGCGACATCCTCCTCATGCCTTCCAGGTTTGAGCCTTGCGGCCTGAACCAGCTCTATGCCATGCACTACGGCACGGTGCCGGTGGTGCACGCCGTGGGAGGCCTCAGGGATACAGTGCGTCACTTCGACGGCGAGAACGATGGTACTGGCTGGACCTTCGAGCGCGCGACCCCGGATAAGCTCCAGTGGGCCCTCGGTCAGGCGATCTACACCTACCAGTCGCACAGGGAGAGCTTCATGCAGGTTGCGCTCCGCGCGTGCCACCAGGACCTCGGGTGGGATCACGCCGCGTACCTCTACGAGCAGAAGTTCTACGAAGCAAAGTACTCTCACTAACTTGAACGGACATGAAATCGATTAGGATTCGATTGAAGGGAAATGTCGCGGAAGTCGATGCCGAGGATTCGCATCAAGGTCAGTACGCACAACGGGGAGGGGATGGAAAATGTATCTTGCTTAAATGTTTGCGCCGCCGGTGCCATCAAGGGGTACCGAAGATGGAAGGATGAACAACATTTCATCAATAAAGACTAATCACCATAATATTTCTAATCTCTAGCTTTCAAGCAGTCTCTTTCTACTCATGGGCCTACTTGCTATGAGTTGGCTATTCAAGGCGTGATGTATCTTGTCGTCAGATTTCTCAGCGCCCATGAGTGGCAGCACGATCCCTCCACGCGCCATCGCAGGGTCCAGTAATCCCCAGCCGGGATCTTCTCCGACACGACCGATATCCAGCCATCGACTGATGCATCTGATTTCGTCTTCAAATCCAGGAGCGTCGTCTTCCAAAGCTGGGTCCAATTGCCGGCGAGTTCTCCTGCAGGCTCGCGGCGTGCCTCGAGCACGACATCGCCGGATGAACTGTCGACGCTGGATGCATTCACGGCTGTCACCTCGAAGTGAACCGCTCCCGGACATGCCAACGATCCCTTTGCGGCGTACGTGCTCGCAAAGTGGTTGCTTGCGGCTCCGTCGAAAAGTAATGACAGCGCGATCAACTCGCCTCCGGTGATATTCTCCCACAGATCTCCATGCAGTTCCGAGAAGGAATCAACCCACGGGTAAAGCAACCCCAAAGGACCGCTTCCGGGCTTCACACCTCGAACCAAGGTCGGAACCGTCTGTCTATTCGCAGCTGGATTAAGAGACAAGTCCAGTGCCTTGTCTTCGGCTACAAAATAAACGTCGAATCCCACGTTGGGATCCAAGCAGGTCACCGCCACACGCTCCTCACGCGTCATGGAATACCTGCTGGTCATCACTCCGGTGGCAACAAACCCGCTCTCTGTGGTCGCGGGTACGGAGGAATTGAGCGCGTCCGCGATAAAATCCGAGACGCTCCCTTCAATTAAGCGAGTCTTGGTGTGATTGAGACGAACCACGGCATCATAAACCTCCCTTGACGTTGGCGGTCGAGACCACGGCACCGCCAGAGCCCAATAGACAACAGCCGGCTCCATTGTCTGCGCTGCAAGTTCCAGGTGGGGTCCACCCTCCCACACGGGTTCGACCCGCGGGTATGACTCTTTCCACTCTGGCGGAGTGGTATCTACTCCGCCCGGGAGGACTCCCCCGTCGAAACCGTACTTTCCCTTCAGAGGATCCAACGCGTTTGCGTTGTCCGTCATGAGCCCGCGCGGTGAATCAACCAGGACGTGAATCTTAGTGTCGGAGGTTGTGAAGTTGTCCTCGGCGATGACCCTGACCGTTAGCAAACCGTTCAGTTCGGTCTCAAGAAGCGACAATGGAACCGGCACCTCAGTGTAAGGTAAGGTTGGTCTTCCGTTAATGAACAGCCTGGAGTAACTCGGGCTGTTTGGTGCCACGCTCAGGTGCACGTACTCCAGCCCTCCATCCACACGAGCGCTGAATCTTCGCACGTCGTGGAAGAAGCTCGGGCTGTACTCGACCACGATGCGGCCACCGGCGGTTGAATTGGTCGGTCCGGCCGTAATGTTGACCGCGCGCATCGAGGCATCATTCGCCGGTATGGATACAGCCGGGATGGTTGCCACAACTGTGTACGTCACGCACTCATCAAATATGCAGGCCTCAGCGGTAATGGTCAAGTGGCGGGCGTCACAGTGGCGAGGTCCGATCGCGCAGCGGGGCACTTCGACACTGAACGTGCTTCCGAGTGTATACTCCTCACCGTTGACGCGGACACCAAAGCCTTCGATGGGTGGCACATGAGGCGGCGGTGGTACTGTCAACGGCACATGCCGTGTTCCAGTTGGCAGCGTGACTTCGTAGCGATGCCTGGTGGGGATGAATGTGGCACGGAACGTTCGCTGACGGGGTCCGTCGACCTTATATGTTGGCCCAAACGAAAGGAGATAGCCATCAAACGTAAATCCGCGAGCGTTGTGCCAGCCCTGTCCTTCCAACCAGGCGAGGAGATGGGTCGCGTCGGTCTCCTTCCAGAACTTTGCGTACACCTTCACATCAACACCACCGCCTGCCTCGCCTGGATCTAAAAGACGACAGGCGCTTTGATTGCGAGGCGAACCGTAAATCTTCACGGAAACCACGGCGTCCTCAACCACGGCCGCATAAGTTATATACTTGCGCACGTGCTGCTCGAGGTTCTGCCTGAAGAAGGAGTCCAAGATCCACAGCGGATTGAAGCCGGCCATGCGCAGGGTAAATTCCATCTCAAAGTTTGGATCCTCTGAGTCACCAATCAACCCGTCAAGATAACTGCCGAGATTCAGAATTTCGGGGTCCACCACCGGCGATAGCTTCACCGCTCGAAAGTTGTAAGTGCCTTTCGTGATGCTATCATGCGCAGTCACGGTGACGGTGCCTACTGTGGATCCGATGTCAACATCAATTGGAGGTGACTCGTGCTTGTCTCGCAATGAGACAATCCCATAGTCGCCGTAGTCCCATCCAAAGTCCGTAAAGTCACGTCCTTCACATCCGGAAGATCGCGGTGCCTCACGGCAATTGCGAACTTTCCCAATCGAAATCATCTCGGCGTTCTTGTCGATGACTGACACGCTCGCAATCAAATATTCAGTTCTTGACTCGACGTTTACGAGATAGTCAGGCCAATTGTAGTCAAATGCTGCGACTTGAAACACAGAATCTGCTTGAGGCTCACAGTCGATGATGTCATCAATGTCTGCCTTAGCGCATGATTCCTTTAACACCGGGTGTGTCACCAAAAAAGTGTCATCACACGGATGAATGAGCTTTCGGGTGGAGCTTGCAGACCCAGGCAAAGCGCCAGCCGGAGCACCGTCTTGCAACGTCGAGGTGTTGAGACCTTGGAACAAACTGATAGTGCCGACCACCAGCGCACTTCCGGTACCACCGCACATGTGATGAGACGAGATGTTCAAACTCTGACGAAGCGATGCGTTGTGCATGTCGCAAGGTTCCATTGGCTCCGGAACAGATGTCAAATTTGGCTCCTGAAACTTGAGCAGATTGTACCCATAGAATGAAAAGTCAGCCAGGAACGTGTTGGTATTTAACGGGCGATAGATGTGCACCGTGTAAGTGCTCTGAATCTCGTAACGTCCTGCGGTAACGACGATGGAGACGACGGTGGTCCTGTAATCGAGCTTGATGTCAGCACCAAACACGCCACTGTCTGCCGATACTCCGTTGATCCTGATTCCAGTTATCATGTTTGATGCTGCGGTGGCATTGATGCGAATAGATTCAGTCCGCGGTGAGCTGACATCGGCGACATAAAACCTTGTCTCGTTGTGAAAGCTCGGCGAGTACTGCACTTTTGCGTTGGGAAGGGCACTGCTAGGAATCGAGGAGTCACCGACCAACCTTTCCAAAGTTCCAGACACTTGAATTTCAAGCGCAGTCAGCGACGAATCAATCACCGAATTGACACACAAATAGTTGTCACAGAAGCCCTCTGTCTGACTGGACTTCTTCCCCATATCGTACTCACTCAGCCGCAACTCTGAAAGAGACTCCAAAAACCCTTCAGGATCTTTGAATGGCACTGGGAACGGTCGCATGACCCGCACTGCGCCGCCGGGGTCGACCATGTTGCCAGACAGCGTGTGAAGCAAGCCATCGTACGCCCCGGGTCCATACTCGAGCACCTCCACCTTGTAATGGTTGCGAACACACTCCGCGGGCTGGTAGGTCGGGCCGCAACTCTTCGCACGCACCTCAATATCTAACACCACGTCCTCCCTGGCGAGTAAATTCGCCATAGTTGTGATGAAAGTTCCCCCGCTTCCGACATCATCGTCGTTGACGGACACCCGAAAAGCTTCGACGTCGTTGGAAACTGGCGTGACTGCCACAGATGGCTCTCTGTTGGGCACGAAGAGCCTGTAATCAAACTGCAGAGGTGAAAACGATGGAATCAACCTCGTAGTCGCCGACGGCGATATCCTCAGCTCCCTGAGCGTCGCGTCGTTGTCGGATATTGGCGCGGGTTGCCGGGTGACCAAAATTCGGTATGTCTTGAATGTCATCCCGTTCTCCGCCCAGACCATCACCTCCACCGTGCCATTCCCCAGAGTGTATTCTGCGCCGTTACCGTATCCTTCCTCGATTTCAATCTGTCGCGATTTGGATCCAGATGGCTGTCTCGCGCCGTTGACGAGGATGCGCTCGTGGTCTGGGTCCATCGCCACCGGAGTTACCTGCACCGTGTTCTGGTCATATCTCAGCGGTCCGAGCGAGTACAGATACACGTCTGGAGAGAATGCCGGCGTCATGTTGCCCGTCGAAACGAGGAGGTCGGCGAGGCGAGCCTCCACGCTTGGCGAGCCCCGACGGACCACCACCACGTAGTTCATCACAGTAACGCCATCTTCCGCCGTGACTGAAACCGTGACCACAGCCATGCCTCCAGGTTTTACAAAATATGCCCTCGATGGATCTCCAGAGCGTTGAAGCACTGTGTTGACACGCAAGAAGCGGTACTGATCGTCGGCCACCGTGGGGATCACGAGCACTGCTTCATCGTGAAAATCGATGTCAACGGTATAATCGAGCGTGCCGGGATCGAAATCCGGGACTAAGGTGGGCTCTGCGCGACCTGGAGCAACGTGCACCACGAGATCAGACAGAGTGGCGTCGGTCGAGGGAGCGTGACGGAACACTGTAAGATTCACGACTCTCGAGTGCCTTGGATCCTCTGCAATCACGTCGAGGGTGACCAGCGTACGACCTGGCGCCACGTCAAGTTCGTACTCGTACAACAGAGTGTTCCAGGGCGCGGGAAGTCTCTCCTTGTCTGGGGACGGCTGTGCTGCAACTGCAACCATAACCTCGTTGTTATTTCCTTCAACATCGATGCTCACAGCTTTCACCACAAGGGTGGCCTGAGGGTCTCGAGCCGCCGCCTTCACTGTCACCCTTTGCACAGTATTATCTACCGATGTGTTGTAATCCGCGACGATAGATACATTCTGCACGGACTCGAGCGGTGAGTCGTCAAATGCCGGCGTCAATTTGTGGCTGCTGCGCACTGTCCTGAAGAGCATGAGACCCATGTCTCGCCCTGTGCGTTCGGTCATCACGCTGCTCACTTCCAACGCCCCGAGCTGCACGTCCGTCGACGCGTACGCGCGAGTGACATCTATCCGGTAAACCTTCTTGTTGTCTTCTGCTGGATCCTGCGCCGTGATCTCGATCGATATGGGCGTCACCCCCAGCCGCAGCGGCAGATCCCTGCTGGCGGCTTTGTTTTCCTGCACAACTGCGTTCACCCTGATCGCCTGTGCCCGCGTGTCCATGAGCGTGGGTATCACCCTCATGCTAACGACGTCGTGCGCTACCGTGGCGCTGTACGCGTACACGTCGGGATCGAAAGCCGGTCTGATCTCGATCGACCTCAGCGCGAGGTCCCTGAGTCTCGCCTCCGTTGACCTTCGCCGAGTGACGTGCAACTCGTACCTCGCGCGGGTCTCCCGGTCCTCCGCGGTCACCTCCACCACCACGGGCTCGCTCCTACCGTAAAATACTCTCCTCGGCGCGGTCGAGTACGCGCCCGCGGGGACGGCGGCGGATCCCGGTCCTGGCCTCGCGGCAACGCCGTCGACCACGACGGAGTGCACCGCGCCAGCCGACGGCAGCGCCCAAACCGTGACCGCGTCCACGTCGTCGGCGACCGACGTCTCGTACGACCACGTGCTCGGCGACGACGAGTTATCGAAAGCGGGCGTCAGGGCGGTGGAGTTGCTCGAACCCAGCCGAGCAAGCGACGCGTCTGATGACACCGCCGCCGCCGTCGTGACGTGCACCACCGCTGTGTCGTCATCGCCGGGCTGGTTGACATATGCGGATGAGTTCCGCGGCGCCACCGCCACGCTGTACGTGGTGTTGGGATACACCACGAAGTCTCCGTAGGTGCCGCTCAGATCGGGTCGCTGCAGATTGTAAGCGCCCCTGATCAGCACCCGAGTCTCCCTTCCCGGGTTTGGCAACTCGATCGTCCTCCGGAAATATGGCTTAGGTGCGGTGGTAGCGTTCGTCGCGTTCTGCGCTATCAGGCACGCCACCAAGCACTGGCCGAAGCAGTTGTCTACACATTGGACTCCCATAGCCTCGAAACATTCGCCGCACCCAGGATATTCGCTCGCGCTCGCCGCGACCAGGTCCACCGCCCCGGGCACGTCCAACCGAATCGCCACCACGAATGTGAGCGCCCCGACCCGTTCGATGCGCGGGTACCCCGCCACGAACCCTGGAGGACCCGTGATGGTCGCATCACCACCACATCCGGCTAACCACGTTAGGAGCGCGACGACCACCAGCGGCAGTCGCCACGCTCCCCCGCGCCAGCCTCCCATGGACCTCCCCGCGCTCTACGTTTTGAAACCTCGAGGTCACCAACGGGGCGTGTCCGCTAAAAAATAAGCTGCTTTTTGTGCACCTCGACAAAAAATACCTTCGGTAGTGTATTTCAGATGCAACAGACTATCCCATCTACGTCCCAATCCGCCTCATCTCGAAGCCTTGACCTTGACGCCCTTGATCATGCCGTACTGCATGAGCCCTCGCCCGAACGCGCGCCTCATCCTCTCGAGGCACACTATGTCTCTGAGAGTCTTGTACCAAATATTTGGGCGTGAGAACACAGGTATCGGATCCCAAACGCCCGCCCATATGGAGTGCCTCCAGCTCGCAATCGTCTGCCTCGTCCAGTCGTCCGTGTCCACATCTCTCATAGTCGTCGTTCCCTCTACCAGTGAGGCGTATTCCTCGATGGATATGAAGTACGGGTGCGCCCACTCCTTGTACAGGTAGTCAAGGTTCACCAGGTCCTCTTCGGTAAAAGCCGGCGGCGTCGAACGCTGGCACCAGGTGGCAATGACGAGCCGACCGCCTGGTTTCAGCACCCGCACCATCTCTTCGACGTACTTCTTCTTGTCCGGCATGTGCTCGCCTGACTCGCACGCCCATACCAGGTCGAAGGTGTCGGCGGGGAACTCCATCTCAAGCGCATTCATCACCCGGAACGAAGCGTTTGGCAGGTTCTGCTCCTTCGCCAGCTTCGTGGCCCTCTCCACCTGCTTCGGAGAGAGGGTGATGCCGGTGACTTGCGTGCCAGACCCAAATGTCTTTGCGAGGTGTCTCGAGGTACCCCCTATGCCGCAACCCACGTCGAGCACCTTCGCGGGTTTGTCGGGGCACTCGGACCAGGCCAGCATCTCGTCGCAAAAGTCGAGCTTGGCCTCGATGAAGTCCTTCACCTTGCATCCCAGCAGAGTCCCCGCGCCCTTGGCCAGGTCATCGTCGCTGTAATAGCCCAGGTGGATGTGCTCGCCCCAGTAGTACTCCAGTATCTGTTCCTCAGTCCATGCGTCGTACTCGCGACCCACGGTGGTTCCATCCATCCATGGGCGTCCAGGTGTGTCCAAGTCCCTCTTCAGCCTGTGCGCCGCGAACGCCAGTCCAAGCCCCGCAGCAGTCCACGCGGCC
>MDTE01048621.1_pt1 | contig 14805 bp, 14 predicted proteins | sample 811231 | NCBI WGS metagenome assembly MDTE01 (sample SAMN05326651, study PRJNA326480) | marine metagenome | isolation source: seawater | place: Indian Ocean: Red Sea | collected 2010 | reverse complement strand
TATTTTCTTCTATATATAATTCAATATCTTTTCTTATCGCCATAATAGTTTCTGGAGATGTCTCATAAAGAAGACCTACATGGAATCTTATTCTTCTAAATGGCATTTCAGAGAAGTTAATTATTTCTGAATCACTTAAAACCGAGTTTGGTACATAGATTGGAGCTTTATCAAACCGTCTAATTAATGTTGATCTAAAATCTATTTTTTCGACTGAACCTTCGGCAACTCCTTCAATATTAATCCAATCACCTTGTTTAAATCTTTTTTCTCCGATAATTAAAAGTCCACCTATTAGGTTTTTAAAAAAGTTTTGTGCTCCTAACGCTAAAGCAACGGAGAATAGCCCTAATCCTGCAATAATTGATGCCGCATCAACACCCCATACCTCTAATACACTTACAATACCAAGTAAGTAAGCAACAAATTTTAATGCTCTAAATAGCCAGGCTCTAAGTGTGGTTGACAAAAAATTATATTTCTCGCCAACAAAATCTCTGATAGGTTCAAATGTATCTGCTATAGACCAGAATATAGCAAGATAAAAATAACTTTTGATCAGAAGTTCAGCATAATTGTTATATGTATCAGTAAGTGGCAACGCTTGCATTAGTGCATATAAACCAATTCCTATAGGGATTAAGGTTAATGGCTTTTTAAACGTCTTTATAAGATTATCATCATGTATCGATTCACTACTTGTGGCAAAGCTTAGTAAAGCTTTAAAAACGAGGGTACGAGCAACTATAATCCCAAATAGAGTTAAGCCAACAATAATTCCAAGATTTATATAAACATCATTATTAAATTCGTCAAAATTCATTTTTTCTTCGATATTCCTATAGACATATAATCACCAGACCTTGGGTCACTAACACCTATCAATTTATTATCCTCAATCATTATAGATGATGTTATCCCGTTACTGTAATCATAATTTGGTGGTCTTTGTCTTAATTCAAAACCTAGGTTTTCTAATTCATTGATTAAATCTTCACTGAACATTTCATACATTAACACCTCAGGCTTCCATTGATGATGATATCTATGTAAATGCACAGATTCTTCGGCACCTAAATTGAATTCATGATAATTAAGTATTATCTGTAAGACAGCTGTTATTATCCTTGATCCACCTTGGGCACCAGTAATAATGATTGGCTTACCATCTTGAAATACAATTGTAGGTGTCATTGAACTTAAAGGTCTTTTCATTGGCTCTATTTTATTAGCTTCGTTGCCAAGTAATTCAAAATAGTTAGGTTGGTTTGGAGCTGCAGAGAAATCATCCATTTCATTATTCATTAGAATCCCAGTATCTTTTATAACTATGCCTGATCCATAGGCTGTATTGAGAGTTGTAGTTGTACTTACTGCATTACCATTTTTGTCAACAACTGAATAATGAGTTGTATTTTCTTTGATTTTAAAATTTGTAGGGTCAATATCGGTAGCACTGCTAGTTTTATCAACATTTATGTTCTCAAGTAACTGCTTAGCAAAATTTTTATCTAAAAATATTGATGACGGCACAGAATAAAAATCAGGGTCTCCAAGGTGGATTGATCTGAGAGAATATGCTATTTGCATAATTTCACTGGTCTTCAATATATTATTAGCTGTATGAGGTTTCTTGTCTAAATCAACATTCTCAAGCATATTGAACATGAGAGATAGCAACAATCCACCTGATGAAGGCGGAGGCATGCTTACTATCGTTATATCTTTGTAATTAAATTCAACAACATCTCGAAATTTAGCTTCATAGTTATCTAGATCCACAATGGAAATAAGTCCACCATTATTTTTCATATCTAAATGTATTTTTTGAGCTGTTATTCCCTTATAGAATCCCGCTGGTCCAAATTTTGATATTAATCTGAGTGTTTCTGCTAAATCTGTTTGAATTAGCAACATACCTTCTTCTAATGGCTTACCATCTCTAAAAAATATTTCTCGACCATCTTCAGTTTTACTTAATTTTCTTATATTCGTCTCTTTACTGAGAGAATTTGCAAGTGTTGCTGTTACATGAAAACCATCTTCTGCGAGAACTATGGCAGGTTCGATTAATTCTTTCCATGGCAATAATCCAAACCTTTGATGTGCTAAATACAGGCCATATACAGTACCTGGTACACCAGAACTTAAATATGACTCTAATGCTAAGGCTCTATCTATTTTCCCATCATTAATAAACATATCCTCTGAAGATCGGCTTGGAGCCATTTCACGATAATCTAACGCATAATTCATATTAGTATTAGCATCATGAATAATCATAAATCCACCACCACCAAGTGGACTTGATTGCGGTAATACTACGGATAGAGCAAATGATATGGCTACAGAAGCATCAACAGCATTACCACCACTCGCCAATATAGCATTACCCACTTCAGTTGCTAAAAAATGCCTGGTAACGACCATTGATTGATTAGATTCTACAGTTTTGCCTTTAACTATGATTTCGTCTGCAGAGAAATGTAATGAAGAAATGATAGTTAATGAAAGCAACAATTTTTTTACCATAAAAAACCCTTCTTTTTATTTTTTCCTTTAAACCAATCATTTTCAAGAAGATTTTTGAATTTAAAAACATTATCTGGATTTAATATTTGTTTATTCTTTATATCAATACCACAGAAATTTTTGTAGTCATTTAAATCTCTCTCATTACCAAGACCGTATGTGCCAATCAACTTTCCATTAATTATATTTTCAATTCGCTTTTTGCTAATTTTTTGTAATTCTCTCCATTGTGTAATTCTATTTTTATCTTCTTCTTCATTCCAATGCATAGGCCTACTAAATTGGTCAGATGTTGTTACATAGCAATGGAATAGGGGGATTTTAGGTATATGAAAGATATCATAACCCCTTGTAAATGATCTGAGAGCTAAACTTGTTTCTTCACCCTCAAAATACAAATATGGGTCATATGGAACTGATTCAACAAATTTTCTTGAAGAGAATAAGAATCCTGCTGAGAGTAAAAAACCTTTAAAAATTTTTTTCGATCCAGTAGATAAACCTTTTTGCATAGAAAAGTACCCATCTTTAAATACTTTTTCTTCATCTAAGACCATTACATGCGTCGAGTCATCATCTTCTTGCATTTTAGTAAAGATTTTTTTTTCGAAATTCTGAACTTCAAATCCACGTGGGTATGCTGAAATTATGGGTTTATCATGATTCTTGCTAATTGTATTGATGTAATTTAATAAATATTCATCCCAATTTTTTTCAAATATTGTATGTGAATCAATTTGTAAAAAATATTCCTCATCAGAAATTAATGTTTGTGCTAAGGACCTAGCCCAACATGGACCTCTAGCAACACTTGGATCTAAATGTATATATCTAATCTGCTTATGAATCTTAGATTTACTAAAATCTAATTTAAAATCACATTGATCAACAATACCAAAAGATAAATTATCTTTATATTTAGCAGCAGAATAAGCGCTATGTATAGTTACGGGTAATAGCTTGTCCTGATAAGATGCAATTGAAATAAAAATCTTCATTAATGTTTAGTAATAATCTCACTATTTTGAATTTTATCTATGTCATATCCAACTTGCATAGATATTTCTTTAACTAAGTGATTGGGATCTTTGTTGAAAATAATTTGAGGATTATTGTCTAGGATAAGCCAACTATTTTTTGATACTTCATAATCTAATTGACCAGCATCCCAGCCGCAATAACCCAATGCTAGTCTATAGTTGCCTTTAAAATTCCCTTTACCTATTGATTTAAGCACTTCGATACTTGAAGTGAGATTTAATCCATTTTTGACAGTTAAAGATTCCTTTTCATTTTTAATATTATGTATTACAAATAACTTATTTATATCAACTGGACCGCCATTAAGAATATGTTTCTTATCATTAAATGTATCAATATTTAGAGATTTAAATATTTTTTCTTCACTGATAGGAATTATTTTATTCATCACAACGCCCAATGCTCCATTCTTATTATGCTCAAATATATATACGAGAGAGTTATAGAAATAATCATTTTGATTTTTTTCTTGAAAAAAAAGGAACTTGTTCACAAAGAAATTTTCTTCTGACATAATCTTAGTTTAAAGTTTTCCATGATTATTTAACATGTCAAATATAAAGATAACCACAGAAAGAAATCTTAAAGTAGCTTTTGATGAATTGATGGAAGTAAATCCATTATTAGAGTTAGAAGATAGAAGCTTATTAAATGGTATTGATTATAAAGTTTTTAAAAATGCTCCTAAAACTCTACGAGACTTATTCGATTTAATTGGGATGTTGAATGGAGATTTTCCATTCATGCTTGATAATAATATTCAATATTCTTATTTTGAAATAATTTCTAAGGCAAAGAATCTTGCTAATTATCTATCTAATAAAGGAATAACTCATAAAGATAGAATTGGTATTTGTATGGTTAATTCGCCTGAATGGATTATCACTCACATGGGCGTATCAGGGCATGGAGCTACATCAATACCATTAAATTCATGGTGGCGTAAAGAAGAGCTTAAATATGGTGTTGAACATAGTGAAGTTAAGATCATTTTTGTTGACAAAAAAAGATATGAATATGTAAAAGATTTAGATGTAGAAGTAGTGATTATAAGCAATGAAGATGTAAATAATTGCACTATCTTTAATGAAACAATTGGTGGTAACTACGATTCATGGCCAGTGGAAAATGCTCAAGATGAAGATGTAAATGTAATTCTATATACTTCAGGAAGCACTGGCCTGCCAAAAGGTGTCATGCTTACTCACCTTGCAGTAATAAACTCAATTTTAGGTTTTTATACATTTGGCGAGCTAAGAAATAAAATTCATGATGAACAACTTTTAGAATTAGAAAATGCATCTGTTCTTCTAAATGTTCCTTTATTTCATGTTACTGGGTTAATCACACAGTTTTTGTTGTCGATGGTTGCAAAGAGAAACATATTAATAATGCGTAAATGGGACCCAACTGATGCATTAGAATTAATAACTAAATATAAAGTTACTAATTTAAGTGGAGTTCCAGCTCAATCCTGGGATTTGTTAAATCATCCAAAACTTGATGAATATGACCTTACTTCATTAATTGATATAGGTGCTGGCGGTGCAGCAAGACCAGAAGATCAAGTAATAAGCCTTAACGAAAAATTTAATATTCCTCAAACTTTTGCATGGGGCATGACTGAAACCAGTGCAATAGGCACAGTTTTAAGAGGCAATGATTACTTGAAAAGACCAAATAGTGCTGGGCTATGTGTTCCATATTTAACGGAAATTAAAATCATTGATGATGATTGGAATTTTCTAAAAACAAATGAGACAGGTGAAATTGTATTTAAATCTCCTTCAAATACGATTGGCTATTTAAAAAATGAAGAAGAGACAATTAATACAATTAAAAATGGATGGTTAAAAACTGGTGATCTAGGTTATATAGATGAAGAGGGTTATTTATTCATCATTGATAGGAAAAAGGCATTGATAATTAGAGGTGGAGAAAATATATCCTGTTTAGAAGTAGAAAATGCATTAGATAAGCACGATGAAGTCATCGAATCTTGTGTTTGCGGTATAAATGATGAAAGATTTGGAGAAATTGTTGGTGCGTATATTTATTCAGAGAATTTGTTAAATGAAGAGAAAATTAAAGATTTTCTATCAAAATTATTAGCACAATATAAAGTTCCTGAAGTTTTTAAATTTACAGACCAGCCTCTACCTAGAATCGCTTCTGAAAAATTTGATAGAGTAGGAATTAAAAAAATATTATCAAAATAATATTGTGATGAATGAATTTAGAAAAATGATCTTTGTTGTTGAGGATGAGCCAGATATTAGAGAAACTCTTTCATATAATCTAAATCAAGAAGGCTTTAAAGTATCTGAATTCTCTGATGCTGAATCTTGCCTTAATAAAATTAAAGAAAAAAAACCTGAATTAATCATTTTAGATCTTATGCTACCAGGAATGTCGGGTCTTGATCTCTGTAAGCTAATAAAATCTAACAATGAGTTGAAAAATATCTCTATTATAATGCTTACTGCTAAAAGTGAGGAGATAGATAGAATTGTGGGCTTTGAACTTGGTGCTGATGATTATGTCACTAAACCTTTTAGCGTTCGAGAATTAATTTTAAGAGTTAAAGTTATTCTTAAGAAGAGTTTTGAAGATCTTAATGAATCTACAATTATAGAATTTGGGCAAATAAAATTAAACCTTGACGCTTATGAAGTAGTGGTTGATGACAAAGAAATTTTTCTTACTACATTAGAATTTAAATTACTTAAACACCTTATTGAAAGAAAAGGGAGAGTACAGACAAGAGATCAACTGCTTGGCGATGTTTGGGGTTATAGTTCTGAAGTAACAACTAGAACTGTTGATACACACATAAAAAGACTTAGAGAAAAACTAGGTGATATTGGTGCTTATATCCAAACCGTTCGAGGTGTAGGTTATAGACTAAATAACCAAAGCTAATGTGGACATTTTTTCAAAAAATTCATATTTCTAGAATATTTCTCTTATCTGTAGGATTTCTAACATTTTTTATCTTCTTTATTTCAATAATATTTTCAACCTTTATCTACAACAATTCAAAACAGCAACTTATAGAATCACTGTTTATACACGCTAAATCAATTAACCAATTTATTCCTTCAATAAAAGATAACCCTAATGAAAACTTTGATGAAATTGCCGATAAAATTGGTGTACTCACAACCAATGAAGATAGACTCAGAGTAACAATAATTAATAGTGACTGGTCAGTTATTGGCGATTCATTTATTCAGAATAATGATTTGGCTAATGTTGAAAAACATTCTCCTGAAACACGTATAGAGATCAATAATGCCCTTACAGCAGAATATGGTACTGATACAAGAATTAGTGATACTACAGGAGACGAATTAATTTATGTAGCTATTTTAAGAAATCCAAATGATATAACAGAAGGATTAATCAGGGTTGCATTACCATTTAACTACTACACTTCGATATTTAACTTTTTTATTTATCCTTTCATAATCTTATTAATATTAGTTATAGCTTCATCAAGTTTTCTATCATTTAATGTTCAGAATGATCTCAGAAAGAATCTTGATTCATTATTAAGAAACACACAAAAAGCATTAAAAGGAAAGCAAATAAAAGTAGGGTTAAGTAAAAGAGATACGCAAATTGGCACAATCTCTAATGCTGTAAATGATATCTCTATTAGATTAAATAATGAAATTCAACAAGCAGTAGAACAAAGAAAAGAATTTGGTAATGTTTTGGATAATGTAAATCAAGGAGTAATCATTTTTAACAAAAACTTTAAAGTACGTTTCTCAAATGATATTGCTTTAGAAATTTTTGGAAAACATCAGTTCTTCCTTAATGAAAAAATTAAATCAAAGAAATTAATTAAAATTAATAAGCTATTAAAATCAACAAAAGATAACCTTTCTGCTGAAAGTGAATTTTCTTTAAAAATTGATGGAGAAGATAAAAATTTTCTTCTTTCAGCAACAAAAATGGAAACTACGAATGAATATATTCTAGTTATTAATGACATTTCGTCGCTACGAAAACTTGAAGAACTTAGAAAGCAATTTGTTACAGATATATCACATGAAATTAAAACTCCAATTTCTGTCATAAGGGCAAATTCTGAGACTTTATTTGATACTAATGCAATTAATAATCCTGATATCGCTAATAAATTCCTTACATCGATATTAAATAATTCTGAAAAATTAAGTGAAATGTTAGATGATTTACTTGAACTTGAAAAAATTGAATTTGGTGGACTAGTTCTCAATAAGACTAAATTCAATGTTAAGAATCAAATTGAGCTAATTCTTGAGTCTCAACATATGCTAGCAGAAAAGAATAATATCAAGATCACTAATTACATTGATAAAAATATTAAATTACGAGCTGATAAAGATTCTTTTACTACAATATTTTCAAATTTAATTAATAACGCAATTAAATACTCACGATTAAGTAATGGAATTATTGACCTTAAAGCTATTGATACAGAGGATGCATTAATAATTTCAGTATCTGACAATGGTCTTGGTATTGAAAAACAGTATCTAGATAAAGTATTTAACAGATTTTATAGAACACCTAAAGCTCGAGCTAATACAAAAGGTACTGGACTTGGCCTTTCTTTGGTTAAACAATTATGTACTAGGATGAATGCCGTAGCAGAAGTGGAATCTAAAATTGGTAAAGGAACTACAATTTTTGTTACATTTACTCGTTAATAGTAAAATTATCTTATGAATAAAAGCGACCTCATTAGATTAATAATATTTTCATTCTTCTTAATATTAATCATGTTTTTCTACTACAACATTGGCTTTCTTACATTTACCAATGCAAATATTAATGAAGATTTACCTAAACCAATAACTGAAAATGACTCACAAGATATTACAATCACTGGATCTATTGAGAATGCTACAAATTTAGATCTAGGCTTTGAGCTTGTTGGTATCAGAGGGAATGATCCAGATAGCACTATTATTCTCTTAGAAAAGGATAATTATCGACTTATTGAACAAGGCTCCAGGGTAACATCAAATATCATTTTTTCTCATACAGATGGTTCAAGAGCATATTTTTTTGATGGTAAAAACTATACTTTTCTTGATATCATAGGACCAGACAAATCTTTTGATCTAAACAAGATAGATACGTAATAGGAATAAAATGTTTTTAAAGAGATTACTAATCATAATATCATTGACTCTTTGCCTTAATGCGCAAGATCAAAATATCTTTTATAAAGATGCCGATATTAAAACATTTGCTCAAGATATTGCTTTACTCACTGATAAAACCATAATTTTGGATCCTAGAGTTAAAGGATTAATTACAATATATTCTGATGCTCCATTGGATAAAGAATCCATTTGGGAGGTTTTCTTATCTACAATGGAAGTTCAGGGCTATAACGTCCTAAAAGATGGTGATATCTATAGAGTTATACCATCACAAGAAGGAGTAAAAAACTTCTCTGAAGATGGAAATTTTGAAGGGTCTATAGGGTCTGAAGTTATAAAATTAAGATTTTCTAGTGCTAAGGACATTGTTAATGCAGTTAAACCTATTGTAGGTGTTAGATCTTACATAGTAGCGCTAAACAATGATAGAGAAGTTTTGATTGCTGATGATGCAGACAACATAAAGAGAATAAAAGAAATTATTCGAAATCTTGATTCAGAGCTTGATACAAGTATATCTGAATTCCAGTTAAAAAATCTTTCAGCAATCGAGGCATTACGTTTAATTAATGCATTAAAGGAAGATCCTAATACGAGATTTGATAAGTTAGCAGTAGCCACATTTCAAGGATCAAATAAACTTATATTTAGTGGTCCATTAGAGATTGTTATTAGAGCTAAAAGAGTATTATCACAATTAGATCTAGATAATGATCAAAATGAAAATACTAAAGTTATTTATCTAAATTACTCTAAAGCTGAAGATATTCTTAAAATTTTGACCGATGTTTCTGGTTCGTTTAATCAAGAACAGAATATTGATTACAAAACAGTTATTACATCTCACGAAGAGACTAATTAAATAATTATCCGTTCTAACCCACAAACAATAAAAACTTTAAGTTCCATAGTTGAACAATTAGACATAAGAAGACCGCAGGTATATGTCGAAGCGATTATTGTTGAGATATCAGATGAAACAGCTCAATCATTAGGTGTTGATATGCTTTATTCAGGAGATTCAACAAATAATGTGCCTATTGCATTAACAAGATTTCCATCATCTAATAGCCCTGATTTATTATCAATTGCTGCCTCAGCTGATGATGGATCAAATCTAGGCTCTTCTACTAGCGCAGCCACATCTATCGCTAGTACAACAGGTTTTGTAGCTGGTGTAGGCAATTTAGTTGATGGGGAAGATAATTTTGCAATTCTTTTGTCAATTCTTAAAGAAGATCAGAATTCAAATATACTTTCTACTCCTTCTGCTGTAGTTTTAGACAATGAAGAAGCATCATTATTAGTTGGACAAGAGATCCCTATCACTACAGGTGAATCATTAGGGGCTAATAATTTAACACCCTTCAGAACTACTGCAAGAGAGGAAGTAGGGGTAAAACTTGAAATTAAGCCTCAAATTAATGAATCTGATTCTGTAGCATTATTAATAAGGCAAGAAGTTTCAAGTATAGCCGGTGCTCAACTTCCAAATTCAAATGACCTTATTACCAATAAAAGAGAAATAGAAACTACTGTTTTAGCTGAAAATGGTCAAATACTGGTTCTTGGAGGCTTAATAAGTGAAGATGTTCAAGAATCTGTTAATAAAGTTCCCTTACTTGGCGACTTGCCATTAATTGGGGGTTTATTTAGGTCTACATCAACCTCAGTACAACGAAGAAATTTAATGATTTTTTTACGTCCTACCATTCTTAGAGATTCAGTAACTACTATTGATTTATCGCAAGAAAAGTACAATTTAATAAGAGCAAAACAGATTCTTGAAGAAGAAACTGATTAAATATGGATCTTCCTCTTTCTTATAGTTTTTGTAAGCTAAATAAAGTAGCTATTACAAATGATAATAATCATTCCATTCTTCATGTATGTGGAGAATTAAAACTTGATACCTTATCTTCTATTCAAAGCTTATTTTCAGATACAGTTGAAAAGAAGGTTTACTCTGTAGATGATTTTGAAAATTTATTAACTGAACTTTATACAAATAAAACAGAAAACTTAGATTTTTCTGAAATCGATGACCTTAATCTTGAAGATATTGCTAGTTCAATTTCTCCATCTGACGATCTCTTAGATGATAAAAATAAGGGTCCAATTATTAAGTTAATAAATGCAACTATTACTAAAGCTATAAAATCCAGAGCGTCAGATATACATCTTGAACCATTTGAAAATAAATTAAATATAAGATTCAGAGTTGATGGTGTTCTAAGAGAGGTTCTTCAATACCAAAAAAATATTACTCAAATGATTATTTCAAGAATAAAGATAATGTCTAAATTAGATATTTCAGAAAGAAGATTGCCTCAGGATGGGAGAATATCTATTTCAATTGGAAAACGTGATATAGATTTACGTGTATCAACATTACCTTCATCATTTGGTGAACGCGTTGTTTTAAGGATCTTAGAAAAAGATAAAACTCATATTAATCTCAATGAATTAGGTTTTTCTGAAGATATTTTAATGAGCTTTAGAAAAAGTTTAATGAAATCTGAAGGCATTATTCTCGTTACAGGACCTACTGGATCAGGAAAGACAACTTCTTTGTATGCAGGATTAAAAGAAATTTCAGATAGATCGCAGAATATATTAACTATTGAAGATCCAGTTGAATATGCTTTAGATGGAATAGGCCAAACACAAGTTAATAATAAGACTGGATTAACATTCGCAAAGGGACTTAGAGCTATTTTAAGACAAGATCCTGATATTGTTATGGTAGGTGAAATAAGAGATAAAGAAACTGCTGAAATAGCAATTCAAGCAAGTTTAACTGGCCATTTAGTTCTATCGACTGTCCATACTAACAGTGCTGTAAATGCAATCACTAGACTCAGAGATATGGGTATTGAGCCATATCTATTATCTTCAAGTATTGTTTATGTTCTATCACAGAGACTAATACGTAAGCTATGTAATAAATGCAAGATTGAAGACAAAGACTCTCAAAAATTAAAAATTCTTAATAAATATAAAATTAAAACTCCGCTATATAAGCCTCTCGGATGTCAAGATTGTGAAGGAACGGGTTTCAAAGGGCGAATTAGTGTTGGTGAATATATTCAAATTGATGAGAAAATAAGCCAATTTATTTATAAGTCTGCGTCTGAAAATGAAATTGCAGAATATGTATATAAAAATAATAAGAAACTTTTTGAAAATGCATTACCTTTGTTAATTGATGCGAAGACATCATTATCAGAAATATTAAGAATCACAGAAGATTAATGGCTACTTTTAAATATTCTGCATTTGACGATAAGGAAAAGAAAATTTCTGGATATGTAAATGCTGCTGATCAAGTTGAAGCACTATCAGTACTTCAGAGTAGGGGTCTTAATCCATTATCAATCAGAAAATCTGAACAAAAAAAATCAAATATAAAAATATCAACAAAAGATCTATCTATATTCACAAAGCAAATGTCAGCATTATTGGCAGCAGGAACACCTATAGAAGTTTGTTTAGATCTATTAATTAATCAATCTAATAATAAATTCTCACAAGTCTTACTTACAATTCTAGAAGATATTACCGAAGGGAAAAGCTTAAGCGCTGCAATGAAAAAGTATCCTAGAATTTTCGATGATATTTACATCTCGACAATACATGCTGGAGAATCCTCAGCTGCATTGCCCGAAGTATTTTCTGATCTTGCTGATTATCTTGATAAAGAAACAAAAGTTAGAGCACAAGTTACTGGTTCTTTAGCTTATCCAACAATATTATTTACTGTATCAATCTTAGTTATATATGCTCTTCTTAGTTATGTTTTACCACAAGTTGTTGAGCAATTTATTTCTTCCAATGTTTCATTGCCAGTATTAACACAAATTCTTTTGCAGTTTTCTTCAATTTTTCCTTATATTATTTTTTTAATCTTTAGTTCGATTGGAATACTATTCTTTATCCTTAAAACAAACTTTATATCTCACAATACAAAAATAAAATTTTCAAAATATTTCTTAAAAATACCTATTTTTGGACAAATTATTCTTTTTGATCAAACTGCTAGATTTTGTTCATCAATGCGTTTAATGACTAAAGCTGGATTGAATACTGTTGATAGTCTGCGAATATCAAAAGACACTTTTAAAAATAGATTTTTAAGAAGTGAGGTTGAAATAATCGTAAATAAAGTTGTTTCAGGCACTTCAATTAGCCAAGCTTTTTCAAAATCTAAAGCATTTCCATCTGTATTTATACAATTATTAAGTTCTGGTGATGCAGGCAGCCAGATAAGCGAGATGTTTGATAAAATTAAAAACTTTCTTGATCAAGAAGTAGAATCTAGAAGAAATATCTTACTAACACTACTTCAACCCATTATTATTATTACTATGGGTATTTTTGTAATGCTTATTGTTTTAGCAATTATGTTGCCTTTATTGCAAATGAATAATTTAATATTAGATATATGAGAAATTTACTTAGAAAAGGTTTTACGCTTTTAGAGCTACTAGTTGTAATCGTAATTTTAGGCTTACTTGCTGGTTTAGTAGGCACACAGATTTTTAGTGTTGTTGATGATGCTTATAAAACAAAAGCAACAAGTGATATAAGAACTTTTGAATCTGCACTGGTGATGTTTAAACTAAATCAAGGTGTATTTCCAACACAAGAGCAAGGATTACAAAGCCTTATTGAGAATCCAGGTGATTTGAATAAACCTATGAGTTATCCAACTAGAGGCTTTATTGATGGAAATAAGGACATGCTTTTGGATCCATGGGGTAATGAATATTTATATGTTTATCCTGGCAGCAATGGAAATGATTATGACATTATCTCTTTAGGCGCAGACGGACAGCCAGGTGGTGAAGGAGAGAATGCGGACATTAATAGCTCATCTCTCTAAAGGTTATACTCTCTTAGAAATTGTTATTGTCTTAACAATTTTATCCCTTGCTTCAACAGGATTTTATTTATTATTAAGAGAACCGAACTTTGATGAATCTATCAAAGATAAAGTTTTATTTTATCAAGATTTAAGCATATACACTGGACACTTATATGCATTTTCACATGATTCAGTCAATATTTACAAAAATGGTAATTGGGCAATTGTAGAGAATTTTAATAGTTCTTATGTAGAGAGCTATCTAGATACAAATAATAAAAGACAGGTAGTGGATAATGATTCCTTTTATTTAATTATCTCTCCTGGTTACGAAATCTCATCAAATGAGCTATATCTAAGTAATGGTGAAAAAATTGAATTTAATTAGTTTTACAAGAGGATTTAGTTTAATTGAAGTGGTAATTGCTTTATTAATAATATCTATTACTTTTTTAGGTTTTAGTCAGCTTCTTGAACAAAATCTTCGATCACAAGAAATAAAGAAGGATTACCTTGACCAACATTATTTAAAGACAAGTGTTTTAACAATTTATGTAGCAAATCCAAAAATTGATAATTTGCAAATTGAAGATTTGCTTAGCTTGGATAAAATTTCTGAAAGACAATTGAGTCGATATAATTCATTAATTGAAGTTGAAATTGAATTTTCTGCTAATTCAAATACACATACAATCAAGATCTTAAAATGATATCTAAAAAGGGTTTTACACTCATAGAGATTTTAGTTGCCTTGTTGGTTGCCTCTCTTATTTCAATAATGTCATTTCAATTTCTTTCTAATAGTGTCTTTTTGAAAGATAGAGTTGATGAAAGTATGAATAATGATTCCAATCATATGAATGCTATTAATATAATTCGTTTAGATTTGCTACAAGCTGTTCCTTTTATTATGAAAGATACTAATGGTCGAGATTTAAATATTTCATTTATTGGAAATTTAGATGATAGCCTTATGACCTTTGTTTCTTTAAATGCTGCTGATCATAACCAGACAGTTTCAAAACTACGAAGAATAAGTTACGTATATGAAGATAACGAGCTTATAAGATTAGCCACTCTATCAAATAATGATCAAGTTGAGCTTTCAAGAAAAACATTAGTTAGTGGGATTGAAAATCTTGAATTACGTTTTGGTCAAGAATTAGATGATAGCGAAATTGAATGGCCAAATATTAACTA
>MDTE01130987.1_pt1 | contig 14807 bp, 11 predicted proteins | sample 811231 | NCBI WGS metagenome assembly MDTE01 (sample SAMN05326651, study PRJNA326480) | marine metagenome | isolation source: seawater | place: Indian Ocean: Red Sea | collected 2010 | reverse complement strand
CTGGAGGTTGTCACGGTGGAATTGACTTCGTCGCCGTTGTTGTAGAAGGCAAAGAACTGGTAATACTCGCGCTGAGAGATCTGGTCGTACTTGTGAGAATGGCACCGTGCGCAACCGACGGTGAGTCCGAGCCAGACCGCTCCGGTGGTCTCGACACGATCAAAGACGGCCTCGACCCTCCATTGTTCCTTGTCGGTACCTCCCTCGGTATTGGTGAGCGTCTGTCGGTGAAACGCCGTGGCCAGGAGTTGATCCTCGGTGGCATTGGGCAACAGGTCGCCGGCGATCTGTTCGATGGTGAACTGATCGAAAGGCATGTCCCGGTTGACGGCGTCGATGACCCAATCACGCCAGCGCCAGGCGTTGGGCCGTGGGTTGTCTTTTTCGTATCCATCGCTGTCGGCATAACGGGCTTTGTCGAGCCAGTGACGGCCCCAGCGTTCACCGAAATGCTGTGAGCGTAGCATCCGGTCGACAAGCCGGCGGTAGGCACCGGGAGTCTTGTCGGAAACAAACTTGTCAACGTCCTCCGGGGCGGGAGGCAGACCGAGTAGGTCGAGACTGAGTCGCCGGATCAGCGTGTATCGGTCGGCACCCGGGGAGGGGGACAGGCCGCGGGTCGCCAGGCGGGCGAGGACAAAGGCATCGATGGGATTCCGGGCCGTGGCGGCCAGTGCGGGAGGCAATTTCGGGGCGTTGGGCCGTTTCAACGGGGTGTATGCCCAGTGTGTCTTGACGGGACCTCCAATTCGAAGCCCCTTGGGCCATGTGGCTCCCTGGTCAATCCAGGCACGCAATAGTCCGACCTGTTTCTTGGGCAGCAGGTTTCCCTTGGGAGGCATGGTGATGTCCGGGTCGAGTCCGCCGACATAACGGATTAGCAGGCTGGTGGCACTTTCGCCCACTTCAAAAGCCACGCCACGATCACCTCCGGCGAGCGTGGCGTCGTGTGTGTCGACACGGAATCCCGATTCCTGCTTCTTGGCTCCGTGGCAACTGATACAGTGCTTGACCAGGAGTGGCTTGATGTCCTTGGCGAAATCGACCTTTCGGTTTGCCGGTGGCGGCAACGGATCGTCGGCCACCGGAGGCTGGGCGGCGAAACCGTGAGAGCCAAACGCGATGAGAGCGGCTGGGATCAGGAGTGTGAGTGAAAGGCCACGCATCACGGGAAACTCCGGTCGAGAGATTGCTGAGGGCCAGGCGGGGTCCGAAGTGTTCGGAAGGGGGCCGTCATGGGTTTCGGGGATAGTCAATCACGTGGCCGCAGACGTGTCAAGAACGTCCGCTGTGCAGAGACCGTGGAGCATTAAACGACCGAAACCCGCCCTGGATGGGGCAGGTTTCGATACGTCACCGTGAGTCTCGGGTGTCGGCTTGTCTAACGAGAAGCCGGTGTGGACTGGAAGGTGCGAACGCCACGAGCGGGCCGGGTCGGTTCGCTCTCGGCCTTGGTCTTGTTGTTTCGCTGACGTTCGGCTCCGCGAGCCTTGGCGAAAGCGACCACTTGGCGGGCACTGATCAAGTGTTGCAGGTGGAAGAACGGTGGTTGATACCCTCCACCAAGCCGGGTGCGGCGCTTGGCCGCCAACGCCTGCCATGGCATCCGGTTGTTGATGTTCCAGGCTGCGGCCTGAGCCACCGGTGTGGCCACGCGACCGCGTGCAACCAGACGCAGCAACTCGTGCAGTCCGGCGTCCTTGGAATACTCCTCGACTGGGACCAGCTTGTATCGCATTCGCGAAGTGGGCTCGCGTTTTCCGTGTTCCAGGCAGACACCACGGTAGGGGAGCCGGACGACTTTCTTGGGCGGGATTGAAAACATTCCCATTCCACCACCCATTCCACCGCCACCCATTCCTCCACCACCCATGCCTCCACCGCCCATGCCACCACCGGAGGACTGGCCGCCACCGCCACCACCTTGCTGTCCACCACCGCCGCCGCCGCCGCCCGGCATACCCATGCCCATGCCCATGCCTCCCTGTTTGAGAACCTGGACACCAACCACGGCGTCTGGCAGCTTGACCGTCAATGGCTTGTCGGTCTTGTTTTCGATCAGAACGTTGCCTTCCCTGGAATTCTTCAGGATCAGGCGGGCTGTGATCGCCCCGTCCTTGATGCCCTTGAACAGTTCGACCTGCTTGGCTGCGGGGTCAAATTTCGGCTTGGTGATTGCCCGAACCCGTCCCGTGCGGGCGGCTGCCGGCAGGGTCGAAGAGACAAAGAACGTGGCCACGAGGGCCGGGACGGCGATCTTGAGAATTCGCTCGGTGGTCATTCGAGACACCATGGGTCGACTCCTGGGACAAGGCCCGTGTGTTTTTTCAATCGTATCCCATGATTTCGCGACGCGCCAACAAAAAATGGCGCTGACAACGGAATCGTGGACCACCGGCCCCGCAATTGTGGACTGGTAGAACGGGTTGTGAGACCTGTGTCAGATACTCCGCCCGATGGCCGTCGCAATGGCGCGGCAGCGGTTCATGGTGTCGCTGAACTGTTCGGGGGTCAGGGACTGGGCACCGTCGCTGAGAGCCTCGGATGGGTTGGGATGCACCTCGATAATCAGCCCGTCACATTCTGCCGCGATGGCTGCTGCTGCCATGGGGGGAACCAGTGTGGCGATCCCGGTTCCATGGCTGGGGTCGATGACGATCGGCAGGTGAGTCCGTTCCTTGAGAAAAGGCACCGTGGCCAGTGGCAACGTGAAACGGGTGTGGGTTTCGAATGTCCGGACACCCCGTTCGCACAGCACGACGTTGGGATTCCCCTGGTCAAGAATGTATTCGGCAGCCAGGAGAAATTCGTCCATTGCCGCGGACGGCCCGCGCTTGAGTAGGACCGGCTTGTCCGATTCACCGACGGCTTGCAGCAGGTGATAATTCTGCATGTTGCGGGCTCCAATCTGGAGCACATCGGCGTAACGGCTGACCAGGTCGACGTGCTGTGGTGTCATGACCTCTGTGACCACGGCCAGGCCCGTTTCATCACGAGCGGCAGCGAGCAACTTCAGGCCTTCTTCCTTGAGTCCCTGGAATGAGTAGGGGCTGGTGCGAGGCTTGAAGGCACCGCCTCGAAGCCCCGTGGCGCCTGCGGCTTTCACGGCACGGGCGGATTCCAGTATCTGTGACTCATTTTCGACCGAACAGGGACCGGCGATCACGCCGACGTGACCGCCTCCCATGACCAGATCGTGTGACCGAACCGTGGTTGGTTCCTCCTTGGTCTCGAGACTGGCGACCTTGTAGGGGGCCAGGATGGGCACGACCTTGTCGACCTCGTCAAGCCCCGACAGCGTTTCCGCTTCTCCATCGCGTTTCTCACCGATGGCTGCGATCACGGTGCGTTCGGTTCCGACGATCACGTGCGCCTTCAGGCCCAGCGATTCAATTCTTGTCGCGACCGACTGGATGATCTCCTCCGTCGCACTTTTTTTCATGACTACGATCATGGCTTGTCCTCGGTGGCCCCATGGGCCCTACTGTGCTGAAACAGAAAACGCCCTGGAATCCCAGGGGGATTCCAGGGCGTGTGGTCTTGCGTGTTCTCGTCTCCCCGCCTACTCGGAACAATCGCTGGGCCACCCTGGGAATCCCGGGCTGGTAAACCAAGGCCGGAACAAGTGCCAATAGGCTGTGCGGCGAGACATGGTGTTTCCGGGTGAGTGATTGGTGAAACAGGTCACCAGGTCAACTGCACGGGCAATACTAGGTGTCCGACACAAACCCGGTCAACCGCCGGAGCAGTGCAACCTCGCGGGCGTCGGGGTGACAGGGTGGGGTGAGGTGTGACGGATCACTTTTTGGTCGGGGCAATTTCTTTTGCGGTGAGTTTTCTGAGGCGCAGGTTGCGAACCGCACCGGTTGTTTGCCATGTCGAGAGGCCAAACGGCCGCGAGAGATCCACCTCGCCACGGATGCTGAGCTTTCGGCCCTTGAGTGGTTGGTCGAGAATTTCCTTGCCATCCAGCCAGGCGGTAATCTGTTGCCTGGTGACCCGAAGTCGGACCCGGTACCAACGTCCGTTCTGAAACTCGTGATACCCGGTTGTGTCGTTTTCGCTGGCGTCGAACCCGTCGATGCTGGACAGGCCGCAGACACCACCTCCCCAACCACCAAGGATCAAACTGCAGGGGGACTTGCCGGCCTGGAAGGTGAGGCCGCAGAAGAAGTCGTGTCCTTCAACCCGCATCACGTCCAGGGTGACCTCGTAATCCCATTCCGGCGGTGGTGTGTCCCGGTTCCAGGTGATCCCGGTCATGTCGGCGCCGGTTTCCAGAATCAACTGTCCGTTGCGGACAACGACCTCGGCCTCGCCTCCAAATTTGGTCTTTTTCCAGCCAGTCAGGGTCCGTCCGTCAAAGAGGAGTTCTCCTGGAAGTTGCGGCGGTCGCGCGGCCTGGGTCCTGTTGTCGGCGGTCAGGTTGACAACGGTGGTGATGATCTGTTTTTCGAGGCCAGTTCGCCACTTGGAGGGTTTCTGGTAATAGATCATCGACGTGTCGCCCTCGTATCCCCCCTCCTCGAGCACGCGTTCCGAGGCGATGTAGGCCATGACGTCGTTGGAGTATCCGGCGACCCAGACTGACCGGTCCGTGTCGTGGTGGCCCAGGAGTTTCTTCAGGCTCACCGCGTAGTCGACGACCACTTCACCGCCCAGTGCGACCCAGGTGAGTTTGGGGCCAATCTGCCAGGACTGGATCGGGTACGGGTAGGTGGGCAGCAGGCGGCCATACAGGTCGTACTGTTTCAGGAGGTTTCCAGCCCAGGCCTTCTTGTAGCGGCTGCCTGTTTTTTGCACCTCGAGCAATTCGCTCTTCTTGGGCAGGTTGTCAAAGGCGAGTTCGATGTTTTCGAAGCGTGTTGCTATGCGACCTGATACAGGTGTGGTGGGAGAGTTCAAGACGCGGTCGACGGCAACGCCGAGCATGCGGCCATATTTTTTTGCGAGTTCCTCGCGTCGTCGTGGCAATGGATTCTGGTCCGCTCCACATCCGGCAAAGAACAATGCGGTGACTCCCGGGTGACGGCCCTCGAGGTAGAGTTGGGCGAATCCCGCGTAATCGCCGCTCCACTTGTAGTAGCTCATCACCGTGTTGTGGCAGGCGTAACCGAACACGACTGCTCGAAGCATTTTTCCATCGACCGAGCCGATTCGCAGAACCGGGACGTCGTGGTCGTAGGGGCCAATTCCCTTCGGGGCCCGTCGGTTGGCAGCGAAATGACACCGGCCATTTCCGAATGAGACGGCGGCGGGTTTCAGGTCCTTGAGCGCGGCGCTGATCAATCCGACGAGGTTGGCGTTGAGCGTTTTCTGGTACGAGTGGACCTGTCTCCAGTCGGAGTCGTTCATGTCGAGCATGTAGCTGAGCATGTCGTCGACGGCCGGGCCGCAGTGCGTGTGTGAACAGGTGAACATCACCTCGGAACGACCGATGCCGTGCTTTCGAGTGATCTCGGCCATGACCGCGTCGACCATCTTGATGGGAACGGTGATCAGGTCGGTGGACACGAAGACCACGGTTTTGCCGGTGGGGTCCTTGAGGGCGACGGCTTTGGCCCACAGGTCGTGCACCTTGCCCTCGGCCAGTTTCGATCGCCCGCCATAACCGGACATCCACATCGGTTCTGCGGGGGTGATCACCACGCGAGAGACACCGGCCTGCCAGGCATTCCGGGACTTGGCGGCAGGCTCCGCGGCAGGCAGGCTGTGAGCGAAAACGAGTAGCAGGGCCACCATGGTGGCCACTTTGCGGTGATGAATCATCGGGTTCTTCTCTCCCTGTCCTCTCCTCCGTGTGATCCCGGAAGATTCCCGGGGCCCGGTGTGACCGGCGCGACCATTGTAACCGGCGCGGGTGAGGATGTCGCAGATGCGTTCGTGCCGGGAGGGGGTTGTCGGCTCAACCGGCACATGTCGAGAATGGCATGATGGATCCTCAACAGCCAATCGATGGTGTGGCGATCGAAGAGTCCCGGGTACCGGAGACGATTCGCACCGTGGTGGTGATGCCTGCCTACAATGCCGCCCGGACGCTCGAGCGCACCGTCGCCGACTTGCCTTCCGAGGGGATTCATGAGGTGATCCTGGTTGATGATCACAGTGCTGACGAGACCGTCGAGATCGCCAAGCAGTTGGGGCTGACGGTGATTGCACACGAGGCCAATCGTGGATACGGTGCCAACCAGAAGACCTGTTACCAGCGGGCGTTGGATTCCGGTGCCGACGTCGTGGTGATGATCCATCCCGATTACCAGTACGACGCCCGGTTGCTCGGCGTTGCTGCAGAGATTCTCAGGCTGGGAGTCTGTGACTGCGTTTTGGGATCTCGGATCCGGACGCGGCGTGAAGCGTTGGCCGGTGGGATGCCTCGCTGGAAGTACCTGGCCAACCGGATCCTGACGACAATCGAAAACATCGCCCTGGGACAGAACCTGGGCGATTTCCACAGTGGGTTCCGGGCATATCGGAGGGAGGTCCTGGAGACGATTCCCTACCATGAGAATTCCGACGATTTCGTCTTTGACAGCCAGTTCCTGGCCCAGGCGGTCCACTTCGGCTTCAAACTCGGCGACATTCCGGTGCCGGTCCGCTATTTCGACGAGGCGTCGAGTATCAATCTCTGGAGAAGCATCCGTTACGGAACCAGCACCCTGTGGGTGTTGGCAAGATTCTGGATGCATCGTGTGGGGATCAGGTCCAGGCTATTCCGGACCTAGCCCAGGCCGGGCAACCGGGCTTCGTCGATTTCCACGCCGAGTCCCGGGCGATCCGACAGCGTGACCAGGCCGTCCTCGATCGGTGGTTGGCCTCCGACCCATGTCATCCAGGGCCGCCCCGATTCGGGGAGGGGGTCGGGATCGAGACCGGCCAGGGCGTGCAGTGCCCAGAGTTCTGAACCCCGGTGTGGACAGACGCGGATACCCGTTCCCTGGGCCATCCCGTAGATTTTGACCAGTTCGGTCAGTCCGCCACACCAGCAGACATCCGGTTGGAGTACCTGGAGCAATTCCGCGTCGATCAGTTTCTGGAAGGCATGAGCGGTGTACTCGTGCTCTCCACCAGCGATCGGAATCGCCGATTCGCGGGCCAGCGTGCGGTAGCCGTTCTGGTCATGGATCGGCAGCGGTTCCTCGATCCACTCGACCCCCAGTCCCTCAAGACCCGCTGCAACGGCCAGCGTGGTGTCGAGATCCCACTTCATCCAGGCATCGACCATCAGGGGGACTCCCGGGCCGACAATTTCACGAGCGGCACGGACGGTTTCGATCACGCGGTCGATCCGGTCGGGGCCGGCGTTGCGTTCGACATGGAGTTTGAAAGCCCGGTGCCCGGCCGCGTGCGCCTCGGCCAGCCCGTCCCAGACGGTGATGTAGGTGGGCATCGGTTCACCGATTCGGGCCACGCCGTCTTGAGCGAGGATGGCGGCGACGGGACGGCCAGCGTCTTTCCCACGGAGATCCCACAGCGCGAGGTCGACCCCGCTTTGGGCCATGATGGCAATTCCGGCTTGCCCGTAAGGAAGCGTCAGGTCGTAGAGGTCGTCCCAGATCTCCTCGACCGGGCTGGGGTCGCGTCCCAGCAATGCGGGGCGGAGTTCCGCCTCGATCACGTGAATCCCGGCCGCTCCGCCACCACCGACTCCATAACCTGTCAGGCCGGCGTCGGTGTCGATGGCGACCAGGATCTGGCCGATCGTGGTTCGCCAGTCGTTTGGTGAACCGGACGCGATTGGTTGGCAGGCCCGGACATCTGTGATCTTCATCCCAGGAATCCCGCTAGTTGTTTTTGCCAGCCGCGGGGCGCGGCTTCCTGGGAGTGGCCAGGACGGATTCGGCATAAGCCAGATGCCCGGTCTTGCCGTGGTAGTACTGGAAGATGACCTGCGGCCGCGGAAAGGCGACCCAACGGGTGCCGGAGGGTTCTATCGGGTTGTTGAACACGTTGTTCACCTGGACCACACAGAAATAGGGGTGCTGGAGATTGAATCGTGGGATGTCCGAGCGGAAGTGACTGCTCCAGCGGATGTCCACCGGGCGTGGGCCGTACTTGAATCGGCCGTTGGCCGGTCGGTCGCCTTCATCGGTGACCCAGTGGTTGTTGGAGTTGTGGGGGCCGGAGGCGAATTCCCACACGTTGTCGGTGATCTTGCACACGAAGCTGTTGTGGAGGTCGCCGGTGAGCACAAACACGGGCTTGTCGATCTTGTCCCAGGCGTTGATCAGTTTTTCTCGTTCGTCATAAAAGACCGTCCAGGCATCATCCTTGTTGGTGCCACGGACCTTGCCGCCTCCGACGTGTGGCACCATGAAGTTGACGCTGGAGATGACGAAGATGAAGTCAGCGTCACTGTTGCGAACCCCGTCCAGCAACCAGTCTCGCTGGATGGGACCGAGCATCGACAGCCCTTTCTTGGCGGGGTCTTTCGTGTCATGCATTTGCCGTTGGCCACGGGTGTCGGTGAAGAACAGGTCGCAGTTGGCCACGCGGATGCGGTAGTACGAACGGCGGCCGATGGAGTACGAGACGGTCTCGTCGAGTTCGGTTTCGGGCCACACCTTGATTCGGTGTTTGCCGAGCACCTTGACGATTCGGTAGACCCCGGCGTTGGGAGTTCCACCGACGCCATCGAGTGCATTGTCATTGATTCCGGCGGTGCGGGTGCCCCAGTGAATGTGCAGGTTGTTGACCTGTTTGAGATCGAGTTGGGTGAAATCGGCCGAGGGATCCTCGATCACGCTCTTGCCTCGCCGGACCTTGCCACGCCCGAAGTGCACCGGTTGTGGAAAAGCTGTCGGGTTGCTCCACCCGAGGTAGTCGTACCAGGCCCTGACGCCGACATCTCGGAAAACCGCCCGGCGATCGCGCAGCCCTGGTGAGCCGGCACCCCAAACGTCGTTGAGGATCTCGTGGTCATCGTAGGTGAAGAACGTCGGGACGTGCCGATGCCAGTTGGTCAGGTTCTGGCCCTGTTCGAGGAATTGTTTGTAGTTCTGCCAAACACCAACGATGGACGGGGCCACGTTGACGACTCCGGGAGTGTCCTGCGGATTGATGTCCACCTGTTTGAGCCACTGGCTGGGCTGAAACTCTCGCCTGGATTCGTAGAGCCAGTCGCCATTCAGGATCGCGAAGTTGATCCGGTCCTTGATCTGCCGGAGCATCGTCCCAAAGGTGGGCAGCCCGGGGCCATTGCTGTGGCCCGGATTCTGGTTGTTGCCACAGGCGAATTCGAAGCTGAAGTTGAACAGTCCACGAGGATTCAACTCGGCATCAATCATTTCCTTGGAGTCGGGCATCGTCAGGAATGAACCCGTCTTTCCAGTCAGCCCGGTCTGGTTGGGGATGAAGAGTTCGTAGTAGTAGCGGGTGTTGGCCTTGAGACCGGTGATGTGAACCCAGCCGGTGTTGTCTCGTTCGAGTCGCGTGGGGATCGGTTTGGTCTCACGGTCGAGTCGTCCCGGTGCCGTTCCGTAACGGACGGCGAAGTGGCCGGTTCTCATTGTCCGGGCCCAGATGCCCACTCCATTTGCCGAGAGTCGGCCCAGGATGGGGCCGTGGCTGACATGGTTGTACTTGTTGCCCGCCGCGGGGGCGGGGGCTGTGAGAGCGATTGACAGGCAAATGGTCGAGAGCATTCGAAAGAGCGTCATGACGGATGTTTCCTGCTGGGTCGCCCGATGTGTTCAATTCAAAAAGCCGCACAACTCCAGGTGGTTCACACTGTTGACGATCCTCTGGTGGTGGTCGTCAAGTGACAGTTCGGCCTCGCCCTTGATGCCTTCGATCTCGAGGCTGTACGGCCCGGTGAAACCGCAGACGTCCATCAGTTCCAGGACCCGAACGAAATCGACGGCGCCGCCGTGACCCAGGGCGGGGAAGTACCAGTCGTGGAATTCGCCGTGCGAATCCTTCAGGTGCATGTGCGAGACCCACGAGCAAACCTTGGCGAGGGCGATCTCGCCATTGATCGGCTCGTTGTAGTAGAGGATGTTGCCGGTGTCGAAATTGATCCGGAGATGCGGGTGCTCGAGTTCGTGCATGGCGTCGATCATCCCGCCATGGTCCTGGCAGATCCCGGGATGGGTCTCGAAGCAGTAGGTCAGTCCCAGTTTTGCGGCGCGGTCGCCGATGTGTCGCAGGTTGGCATAGAGTGACTCCAGGTCGTTCTCGTTGTCAGCCTCGCCGGCGCCTCCGACGACCAATGCGACGCCGAGGTCGGCGGCGATGTCGAGTTTGCGGAGGGTGACCGCGAGCACGTCGGGGTCAAGCGGGTTGCCACTGGTGACATTGCAACTGGACAAGCGGACGTCATGGTCGGCCAGCCGCGTGGCCAATTCGGCCAGGTGGTCCGGGGTGGCCTGGTCGGTGAGCAGTGGTTCATCCCCGAAGATCGAGTCTGTTCCGTGGGTGCGGATTGGCAACTCGATCCATTCGATCCCGGCCTCCCGAACTTTTTCGATGGCGGCCTGGGCGCCGAATCGCCCGTAGCTGTTGGTGAGGCAAGAAATGATCCGGGTCACTGCGCGGCCCGTCCCACCTGGAGGCACTTGAGCGAACGGCTGTTGTGTACGTACAAGCGGCCGTTGGCGAGGGCCGGGAGGGCGCGGGCCGTGCCGGTCAGCACCTTGGCCGTGGCCAGCGACTGGTAACGGGTTGGTGACAAACGTGAGAGCACCAGGGTTCCGTCGGTCTTGAGAATCAGCAGTTTCCCGTCGGCGGCGATCAAGGTGGCGTAGCCGAAACCGGGTTCTTCCCACGCCACCTTGCCACTGGCAGCATCGACGCAGCGAAGAGCCGCTCCGCCAACATCCTGTCGCCCGTGAATGCCGTAGAGCTTTCCGGCGTCGGCGATGGCCGTGGTGTACTGGCTTGAGAGAATGTCGTCACTCCGCCAACTCTCCTGGATCTTCCCCCCATCGATCTTGGCCATCACCGCTCCAAAACCGTAACTGGCTGTCACGAAGACCTGGTCCCCCAGCACGACCGGGCTGGCCCCGGTCACGTTCGGTCCAGTGCGTCCAAAGGGGAAGCGGAACAGTTCCTTCCCGGTCTTGGGGTCGACAGAGATGACGTTGAGCCGTGCGGCAAAAATGACCTGTGTTTTTCCGCCGATGCGAGCGACCGTCGGAGACGAGTAACTGGCTCGGACGTCGGTGGATTTCCACGCGAGTTTTCCGTCCGCCAGCGAGAAAGCGACGACGCCGGCATTCTTTTCGGCTCCCCCGGCATTGACGATGACAAGGCCTCCAAAAATGACCGGTGAACTGCCCTTGCCGAAATACCCCTCGGGAGGTTCGCCACGGAAGGAACGCTTGGAGTTGAACAGCGCCATGGTGTCATGGCTCCAGATTGTCTTGCCGGTCTTCGTGTCCAGGCAGTGAAGGCCTCCCTGGGCACCGAAGACCACGACGCGGTTCTGGTGCACGGTCGGAACACATCGGGGGCCGTTGTCGTTGACATAGGCGGGCACGAAGTTGGCCTGAAAACCGCTTTGCCACAGTTGCTTGCCCGTGTCAGCGGCCACCGCGGTCACCCGTTCCTTGTCTCCCTGGCGATCGAAGACAAACACGCGGCCGGCGGCCACGGCGACACCGGAAAAGCCCGTGCCGATCGGTCGACTCCATGCGACGCGTGGACCGGTTGTGGGCCACGATTCAGAGAGCTTTTCACCCTGGGCAAATCCGTTTCGCTGTTCACCGAGAATCTGGGGCCAATCCCCGGCGGTGACCGTCGTCGCCGACAGGAGGCTCGCCAGCAGCCAGGCTGCCGCGAATCGGTTCGGAGCGGGGTGAGGTGTGTTACCGGTCTGGGTTCTGGTCATTGAGCAATCCCATGAAGGCTTTCATCATCGGCGTGTTGTCGTGCCAGGTGCGGCCACAGACGAGAGTGCCGTCAACCACGCAGGCCTCGTCGACATACTCGGCTCCGACCGTGGTGGCATCCAGGGCACATTTGGCCACGGTCGTGATGGTCTTGCCGCGAATGCAGTCGGCGGCTGCGATGATCTCGATGCCATGACAGACACTGCAAACGGGCTTGCCGGCCTCGAAAAAGTGGCGTGTCAGTGCGAGCAAATCCTCGTCGTAGCGCAGGTATTCGGGAGCCCGTCCGCCGGAGACGAACAGGCCAGCGTAGTCCTCGGGCACCACGTCCCGGAAGGCGATGTCGCTCTGCAGGTGGTACCCGGCGGTTTCTTGTGTGATGTCCCAGTTGGTGCCGGGAGGAATCTCGTGGAGCACCATGTGGTACAGCCGTTTTTCGGGTGCGGCCACGACGACCTCGTAGCCGTCCTCGGCGATCCGGAAATAGGGATACATGGTGTCGAGACACTCGGTCGCGTCACCAATGATGATCAATACCTTCGGCATGCGGAACTCCCCGGAAACGTCAGAACGGGGTCAGCATAACGCCCGGAAAGCGTGGTCGCTAGCCGCCGGCCGGTTGCTCGTTGAGTGGCCAACGGGCACCGCAGTCGTGGCAGGCAAAACCTGCCAGCGTGGCGGTGCCGGGGATCGGCATCAGGTTGTGGTTGAACGCCGCGTCCTGGAATTCCATTGGCACGACCGTCGTACGGCCGCACTCACGACAGACCCGGTTGGCATGGATCGCCTGGGCCCGTGCCACCGCGGTCTTTCGCCGCGACGCTCCAGCAGGGAGCCGGAAACTCGCGATCGAGTAGATGACCGGACGGGGGTCGGAGGGCTCGCCGTCAGCGGTGTCCTCGGGCGGGCGAAACAACTTAAGCGGGCTCATCGGCCGGCGTCCTTGCCACACTGTGCCGGAAGGTGTGCGGCGGGGCACATCCTGTCCCCTGTGGAGTCCGCATGGACCTCGAAGCAGGCGTCAACATAGAATCCGCCCGCAAAAATGACAAGACGATTCCGTCCTGGGAATCAAAATGTCGTACTCAATTACGAGCGGCTGACGGGACGGGTGATCCGTGTTGGGCATGCTCGAGTGTGTGAGAGCAGGAGATCCATGGGCGACGGCCGTCGGAGAAGTTGGCAACTGATCAAACTGGCGCCCGGCCTGCTGGTTGCCGGGGGGTGCCTGTGGTTGGCGTTGCGCGACGTGGATCGGACGATGGTCGTGGCCCGGTTGTCCTCGGCAAACTGGGCGCTCGCACCGCTGATGGCCCTGCTGCTCCTGGTGTTCTTCTGGTTGAAGGCCTGGCGATGGCGACTGCTCCTTGAGCCGGTGTCTCCATTGAACGTGCGGGATGTGGCGGGCCCATTGATGATCGGCTTCATGGCCAACAACATCTTGCCGGCCCATCTGGGCGAACTGGTGCGAGTGCATGTCCTGGGACGGACACATGACGTTCCGCGAGCCGCGGTACTCTCAACGGTCGTTCTCGAGCGGCTTTTCGATCTCCTGGCAATCCTGGCCCTGCTGGGGGTGGGACTGCTCAGTGGCCCGGTTTTGCCGTCCAGGTATCAACAGGCCGCGGTGACATTGGCGGTGGCGACCTGTGTGTTGCTGGCAGCTGCTGTCACCTTCGTGTGCGCAGCCGACCGGTGTCTGCGGATTTTCGAATGGGTCTGCAACCGTTGCCTGGTGTTTTTGCCGCAGCGATGGCGGTTGGGCCTGGTGGAGTTGTTGGCCTCCGCGGCTGGCGGACTGGTGGCGTTGAAACGTCCCCGCCTGGCGATGGGCATCGTGGCCGCATCGGTAGTCAAGTGGTTCGTGATGGCGTTGATGGTCTGGGTGTCACTCAAGACCCTGGGGGCCGTTGATGTGTTTGCGGCATCCCTGGTCGTGGTGGGAGTGATCGCCGTGGTGATCCTGTTGCCGGCGCCACCGGGATACGTGGGAGTGATCCAGGGGTGCTTCAGTGTTGTGCTGGCGATGTACGCCGTGGATCCCAACGTCACGGTCGCGGCGTCGGTCTACTACCATCTCTGGCAGTACGTTCCCGTGACCCTGGTGGGCCTGTGGTGTTTGCACAGGTCCGGGTTGCGACTCAGGGACGTGGCCGGTGTCCAAACCGATGCCCAGTCGGGCTAGGGAGCCAGCGTCGGCGGCTTGCTGAACTTGGCATCCACCACGTCGGCCAGGCCAAGGTTTTCGATGAGGAGCGAATGCTCGATGTTGCCGGTGAGTTCAATGGTCTCGGCCCGGATCTGGGAAGTTCCCGAGACGACAAGCCCGGCTCGTCCGTTCTCGCGACAGATGACATTCTTCAGCACGACGTCACGACAGAGTCCGGGAGCGCTGATGCCGTCGAGGCGCCAGTGCTGGACCACGAGATTCTCGATACTCACATGGCGGACGGCAAACAGCGAGATGCCACAATCGCCGCCGGCGATCGAGTGTTGGCTCGCCACCGTGTCCAGCAGTTCCGTGGTCCGGTAGTAGATCTTGCCGCGCCAGACGCCCCAGTGTCCGACGGGGATCGATTCGAGTTGTGGAGCAGGACCGTTTCGTTTGAGCGACTGGCGGGGAAGTGGTTTGCCGTCCTTGAGCAACAAGAAGCGGCCCTTGCGACGTGGCGCCATTTGCCAGAGCCCATCAATTGATCTCCAGCTGGCCATGGGGATCCGCTTTGCTCCAGAGACCGTCGCACCGTTCCCAACGACGCGGAATGGCAGCGTGGAGATTCCACTGTGCTGACGGCCAAACAATCTCAGGTCGCCGTGGTACGGGTGCCCGGTGTTGGCCAAGTGGATCGTGTCGGACTGTCGGGCGAGTTGGGCAGCCCGCTCGAGCGTGCGGACTGGCCCAGTGGTGCGGTCGATCGGATTGGCGACCAACCCCTGGCAAATGTCTCTGCCGCGGAGGTTGTCGACATAGATCGTCCG
>MDTE01070279.1_pt1 | contig 14808 bp, 11 predicted proteins | sample 811231 | NCBI WGS metagenome assembly MDTE01 (sample SAMN05326651, study PRJNA326480) | marine metagenome | isolation source: seawater | place: Indian Ocean: Red Sea | collected 2010 | reverse complement strand
TTGAGATAGAAGAAGTGCCCTATACCGATGCGGCGGGCGGGGCTAAACTCTCGATTGTCGGCAAACTCGGCAAGGGGGCGGGGGGCCTGACTTTGATGAGCCACGACGATGTCGTGCCCGCCAATCCAGATGATGGCTGGAGCCGCGATCCGTATCGCCCCTGGATGGCTGATGACAAATTGTACGGCCGCGGCGCCTGTGATATGAAGGGTCCCCTAGCCGCCAGCATCTGCGCAGCAGCCCGCTTCAAGAAAGCCGAATTGAAGGCCCCGCTCTATATCGTCGTCACCGCCGATGAAGAAGTTCACGCCGTAGGCGCAAGAGAGGTTACCAACCGTTCTACATTCTTCGCCGAAGCAAGCACGGGCTACGGCATCATCTGCGAGCCCACTCGCCTCCGCGTCGTTCACGCCCACAAAGGCTCGCTGGCGCTCCGAATCACCGCTAGGGGGCGTGCTGCCCACACCAGCACCTTAAAAGGTACTAACGCCAACCTCAAAATGATCCCCTTCCTCGGCGAAATGAAAGCGCTCAACGAAAAAGTGCTCAGCGCCAAACGCTATCGCAACGAAGAATTCAAGCCCCCCCACTCGGAGTTGAGCATCGGCATCAACGACCACAACCGCGCCACTAATATCTCCCCAGTCCAGAGCATCTGCACCCTAAATTACCGTCCTATGCCCGGCATCGATGTCGATGACCTGATCAAAAAAGCGCGTGCAAGCGCCAGCAAGCACGGACTCGACTTCGAACTCAGGCACCGCGGCGAACCACTCTATACTGCAGTGGATTCCCCCCTGGTCCGCCTCGCACTCAAACTCACGGGCAAACGGAAACCTCATACCGTATCCTACGGTACCGATGGGGTAGCCTTTGCCGCGAAGATGAAAGAGATGGTCGTACTAGGCCCTGGTGACATCGCTCAGGCCCATACCGTCGACGAGTGGATTGAATTGGATCAGTTGCATCAGGGCGTCGAACTCTACACCCGATTTATCGACCGGGTATGCATTCAGGGAACGCCCTGACCCCCGGTATACCTGAAGCTCTGCGCGCTAAAAAGCCTGCAACAGGTTCCGCGCTATCAATTCTTCTGCGATCTGTACGGCATTCAATGCCGCCCCCTTGCGCAACTGATCACCGCTGACCCATAGATCCAACCCCGTTCCATCGGACCGGGAAATATCCTGGCGGATACGCCCAACCAAAATCTCGTCGCGTCCCGATGCTTCGATCGGCATTGGGAAATGGCTCTGCTCGGGTTCATCGACGAGAAGCACACCCGGGGCCTGTGCCAAAATCTCCCGTGCTTCTGCTGCGGGAAAGGGCTCTGTAAACTCCAGGTTGATCGCTTCAGAGTGAGCCCGCATCACCGGTACCCGGATCGTAGTTGCCGTCACCTGGACTTCGCTATCGTGAAACATTTTGTGGGTTTCGCGAATCATCTTAATCTCTTCTTCGCAATAACCTTCCGGACCTATATCCGAGTTGTGCGAAAAGAGATTGAACGCAATTTGATGAGGAAACTCAGCAGCAACTGCTTCCTCTCCGGCCAAGACCTGCCGTGTCTGCTGCTCCAACTCTTCCATCGCCCGCGCACCCGCACCACTCACGGCCTGGTAAGTCGAAACCACAATCCGCTTGACCCTGCGCCGCTGATAAAGTGGCCAGACGACCACGTCCATAATGATCGTCGAACAATTGGGATTGGCAATGATACCCCGATGTGCGTCGAGATCATGGGCATTGATTTCGGGAACCACCAACGGCACCTGTGGATCCATCCGAAAAGCCGATGTATTATCTACGACCACTGCCCCGGCCGCAACCGCATGGGAATTGAACTCTTTACTCAATCCGCCTCCTGCCGACGCCAGAACGATATCGATACCTTTGAAAGAATCTTCTTTGAGTTCCTGCACCGCGATTTTATTACCGCGGTATAGGAGTTCCCGCCCCGCCGACCGGGCCGAAGCTAAAAGGCGCAACTCGCCCAGCGGAAACTCACGCTCGGCGAGAATCTCCATCATGACCTGCCCCACAGCCCCGGTCGCCCCCATGATAGCCACATTGTACTTAACCATCGCTGCAACTCCCCAGAATCTGAATCTCGCCCAGTTTAATCTTTACCAATTAAATATTCCATCAATAAATAACCGTGGTGGACCTGCATACTGCCCGCTTCTGCCGCCCGCTCATTATAGGCTTCCATCAGATCGGGCTCGACCTCCGTACCCCAGAGCACAAAGGGCACCGGCTCGCGACTGTGGGTGCGCAGGGCAATTGGCGTACGGTGATCAGGCGTGATCAACACCCGGCATGCTCCAAGCCGATCTAAACCCGCAAGAATTGGCCCAACGACGCGACGATCAAAGTCCTCAATGGCCTGTATTTTCGCCTCTATGTCACCATTATGTCCAGCTTCATCGGGAGCCTCGACGTGGACGTAGACCAAGTCAGAGGCTTGCAAAACCGAGAGTGCAAATTCGGCCTTCCCCTCGTAGTTGGTGTCTAGATAACCCGTAATACCCGGCACATCCACCACCTCCAAACCAGCGGATTTGCCGATTCCCCGCACCAAATCCACTGCCGAAATCACACCTCCCTCTAACCCGTAGCGCTCTGCAAAAGTCTCCAGACTCAACGCCCGACCCGATCCCCAAAGCCAGATCGCATTGGCCGGCCGCTCTCCTCGCGTGCGACGCGCAGCGTTTACCGGGGCGGCTTCGAGAATGGGTTCAGCGGCTTCCATCAAAGCGCGGATTTTTTCCTGGCCCTTGCCAGCAGGCAAATGCGCAGCAAACGATTCCCCCATAATATCGTGGGGTGGATAGGAAACCAGGTCTTCCGGTCCGTTGTCATAGACTAGCAGGTGCCGATAGCCGACCCCGGAATAGAAGCGTATCTGATCGCGACCAAGTTCTGCGGACAATGCCTGCACCAACTCACCCGACTCCGTGCTTTCGATATGTCCGGCGCTGTAGTCGACCAGCACGTCTCCCTCGCGGTAGACGAGATTCATTCGAAAAGCAATCCCTTCAGCCCCCAGATCGACTCCCATACTGGCCGCCTCCAATGGCGAACGACCGGTGTAGTGGATCCTGCTATCATAGCCGAAGATTTCGAGATTGCCGACATCGCTTCCCGGATGGCGTTCCGCGGGAATCATCTGTACCAAGCCACCGACACCTTCGCGCGCCAAACGGTCCATATGAGGAGTCTTGGCCGCTTCTAATGGAGTCCGGCCTGCAAGTTGCTCTAGCGGATAATCAGCCGCACCATCAGGGACCAACACCATATACTTCAAGACTCGAGTTCCTCCATGCGGATCAACTTGACCGCCCCCATTACCACATCCAGCGCATCGATCGCGGCCAGAGCCTGCTGCATTGCCGCCTCCCTCGCCTCGTGAGTCACGATAACCAGCGGCACCGACCCGCCCTGAAAATCGCGTTCCTGCTGAATTACCGAGGCAATGCTAATCCGTTGCTCTGCCAATATCCGTGCAATCCGCTCCAGCACCCCGGGCTGGTCGTGAACCAGTGCACGTAGAAAATAACGCATCTCAACGCCTTCGTTCGAGGCGATGGGTACGGCTTCCTCGCCGAGAATCATATCGCCGATTGAGGTCGTGGCTCCAGCCACCTTGCGCTCGACCAATTCGACCATATCCGAAACCACTGCACTGGCAGTCGGCATTTGCCCGGCTCCACGACCCGAAAACACCTGTGGCCCCACTGCCGATCCCTGTACTTGAATCGCGTTGAATTCATCGTGGATATTAGCCAGCAGAGAGTCGGCAGGCACCATCGCAGGATAGACTCGGGCTTCGACTTGGCCATCCCGCAGTTTGGCGATGGCCAACAATTTTATCACATACCCCAATTCTCGGGCGTATTCTATATCGCGGCTCTCGATCCGCTCGATCCCTTCGCAAAAAACTTCGCTACCCGTCGCGGTACTGTGAAAGGCAATGCGGCAAAGAATCGCCAGCTTCTGCGCCGCATCCATTCCGCTGACATCCATCGTCGGATCCGGTTCGGCATAGCCCTGGTCCTGAGCATCTTTAAGAATCTCGCGGTAATCGCCCTCACCTCGAGCCATACGGCTCAGGATATAGTTGGTAGTTCCGTTGAGAATGCCGTATAGCGATTCGACCCGATTCGCAACCAGCCCATTGCGCAACGAGCGAATGATAGGTATTCCACCCGCAACGCTCGCCTCGAACATCAGGTCCGCTCCGTTATCCAACGCCAGCGCAAAGAGTTCCTCACCGCGTTCGGCCAGCATCGCCTTGTTTGCGGTCACGACGTCCTTGCCCTTTTTCAAAGCCTGGCTCACCCAATCAAAAGCCGGAGCGGCTCCGGTCAATTCGACAACCAATTGCACTGCTGGATCGGCCACCACTTCTTCGGCATCCGCACTCAAAAGTGCAGGATCAATTGCAACCTCACGCGCCTTGGCGAGATCGCGAACCGCCACGCGCCGTAGGGCAAAATCCACATTTTTGCGCCGCCGCAACGAAGATGGCGCATTGTGCAGCAACTCGACTACACCGCTTCCAACCGTGCCTAAACCAATTAACCCAACGCCTATATTTTCGCTCATATCATTACGCCAATTACTTGTTCCATATTAATTTAGAACCTTAAAATATAGAGGTAAAAATGCTTTCCTGGCAAGAGATCCAACCCCGTTCCCCCTCCATGGGCTAGAGTCAGGATATTTTCTATATTAAATTAGAGAAACCAATCGCATCCAACGGAGCCCAAACATGGACCTGGAAAGCTTTAAAGCCAGTATCGCAGCAGATCTACCGCCCACCTCGACCAGCAACGCCCTGCAAGCTCTCTGGTACGACGCCAAAGGCCAATGGGACAAAGCCCACGAATTGGCTCAGCAGGAGCCCGATCCGATTGGTGCCTGGGTCCATGCCTACCTGCACCGCGTAGAGGAGGACGAAAGCAATGCCGGATACTGGTATCGCCGGGCAAATAAGGCGCACTGCCAAGCAGCGCTCCCAACTGAATGGGAGGAAATCGCCAGCGCCCTTCTCGCGGCGGATTAACCCCCTCCTACCGTTTCTAACGCTTCGAGTTGGCGCTCGACTCTCTGGCGAAGAGCCGGATCCAGATCCAGTCCAAGCGCTCTTTGATAGGATTCGACCACCTTATCATTCCGCCCGAGTTTGAGATAAGCCGAGGCGATATTAATCCAGGCGTCGGAGTATTCAGGATTCAATATCAGCGATTCTTTATAGGCACGTACCGCTCTTTCATAATGACCCTGATCCAGATAGAGGCTACCTAAATTGAAATAGGGTTCGACCTGACGAGGGTTGCGCTCGAGCGAGTTCCGGTACTGTTTTTCAGCTTCCAATTCGTTATCCTGACGATAGTACAAAAAGCCAAGATTATGGTAGTACTCTCCGTTTTCTGGCTCTAGTGCAATGGCTTTTTGGTACGCCGCAATAGCCTCGGCCAATGCCCCCGTCCGCTCCAGTGCCTGGGCTAAAAGCGCCTGTATCTGCCCCGATTCTGGTTCGAGTGCACTCGCCCTTTCGAGCGCGGCAATGGCCTCCACAAAGCGGCCGTATTTTAAATAAGTGCGACCTATATTGGCAAAAGCAGTCGCTTTTTCGGGATCCAGTCTACCCGCACGGCGAAAAGCATCCAAGGCATCTTGAACCCGTCCCAATCCCAAAAGCGCCGTACCCGAACCATTCAATGCCCTGGCCGTTTCAGCTTCTGCTAATGCCAGGTTAAAATGGACGTACGCCTCCTCCCATTTGCTCCTCTTGAGCGCTTCGACTCCAAGCGCCTGGCGTATTTCCGCTTCCCCGCGGCCAGAACGCCTATACACTGCCATAGCCTCTTCTTCACGACCGAGCGCCGCCAGCGCATCCCCTTTCATCTGCAAGAAGAGACGATCCTGTGGCCAACGCACCAAAGCAACTCCGAGCACTTCAATTGCCGAGTGTAAAAGATCATCTGCCCGCGCTGCTTTAACCAAGCCCTTGTAGGCTTCACGCATACCGGGTTCGGCGCTTAGTGCCTGGCGGAAACAGATTCGGGCCGAGTCCGGATATCCCGCCTCGAGAAAGGTATTGCCCATATTGTGATATATAGAAGCGTGTTGCTGAATGGCCAAGCCTCGCCGGTACGCCGCCAGCGCCTCGCGCCAAAGGCCTTGTTCCTGCAAGGTATTACCCAGATTATTGAGCGCCGGCATCAACTCTGGTCGGATTTCCAACGCGCGATTAAAATGCGCACTCGCCAACTCAAATTGCGATTGGTGCAAATAGGCCGTGCCAATATTATAATGGGCCCGGTCGAGTTGTGAATCGATCGCCAGTGCCCGCTGGCTGGACTCAATCGCCGCAATCCAATCGCCTTCCTCCAATAGCGCTTTGCCCAGGTTAACATGAGGTCGGGCCATCTGCGGTCCCTTGGCCACTGCATCGCGCCAGAGAGTCTCTTCGTTGCGCCAAACCTCGTTGCGCTGGATCGAGAGCGCCGCGAAGACCAACAAGCCCAAAGCTAAAACGGGGCGAAACCGGCCTCGATTCAGAAGCGAAGCCCCTCCCAAAGCCAAACCCACCATCGGCAGATATAGACGATGCTCGTTGACGAGGACATGAAGCGGAACCAGCGCAGAAGGCAGGAGCGCGACAGCAAACCAGCACATGCCGAAGACCGCTAAATCTCCTCTGCGGCTCTTCAAAACCAAACCTGCCAAGGAAGAGAGCAAGGCCAAAGGCAATAGTACAGACAGCGATAAAAAATCCGTCGAGACGGCAAATTGGGGCTCAACACTCAGTCCGACTGGCACTGCCACTTTCCAGATATAAAACGCGCCGGCCTTGATTTGCGTAGCCCACTGGTCGGCAATACTGCGCACCGGATCCAATAGCGCCCTGCCTATTATCGCCCTGGTCGCCAGGACATAGAGCATGCTGAACCCGAACAAAAACCCCAGTAGACCTCGCTGCACTCGCCCCTTGAATACCATAAAAATCGCAACCAGCAAGGGAAAGACAATGGCGATCGACTTCGCCATTAACGCACTGCAATAAGCAACGCAGACCAGCAACCACCAGCGCTTCTGGCGAAGCCCTCTTGCCGATCCAAGTGCCTTAAAAGCCAAGAGCAGGAAAAAGGTCGCCAGCAACGAGGACCGACAACTGACATAGTTGACCGACTCGCTCAAGACTGGATGTACCGCAAAAATCAACCCCGCAATCAGCGCCGTGTAGCGCGAAACACCGAACGCCGGGGCCACCCACCATACCAATCCGGCATTGGCCAGGTGTAAAAGCAGATTGACCAGGTGCCATCCCAAAGGCTCATAGCCATCGATCGCGTAGTTTAGAGCATAGGTCACTAATAAAAGAGGACGATACATTCGTGCTTCAGGCATCCCTGAGAAGGTACCCGGGTCGATAAAGAACTGCGGCACATTGGACAACGATCGTAGATGAGGATTTTCGACGATCGAATGCTCATCGTCGTAGTGGAAACCAGAGACCAGCACATTGTGGAAAGAGAGTATTGCAAAAATCAGGATCAGTGCCAGTGCCCAACCGGTCCTAGCGGCAATTCGTTCCATTCGCTAGCGCTCCATTCGAACCAGGGCGCCAAAGGTCTCGATCAGTTCGGCGCGGTCGACGGGATGGCTCCAGGCCAGCACTCCCACTACCAAGACAAAACAAAAAGCGCCTGCCGACAACTGCATAAACTCACCGCCCAATCCCACGGTCAGCCAACGACTGGCCACTGCGGCCCCTCCTGCCCCAACTCCAATCCGCAAAAGACGGGCCCAAGGCAATAGCCGACGCAAGCCCCAATGCAAATGCCAACTAATCGCCACGAGCAGAAAACCGACTTGGAGATAGGTCGAACAAACTGTGGCAATAGCAGGGCCAAGAAAGGCCAAATCGGGCCTCGATCCCTGAAGATACCCAACCAAAGTCAGGCTCAATATTAAATTGCACCCCAGATCACCGAGACTGCTCCACAATGCCCAACGAGCCTTGCCCATTCCTACCAAAAGCGGATTGTACACAGCACAACGCAAAGGCAGGACTAATAAATAAAGCCGGAAAACCCAGGCGGACCGAGCGTACGCCTCAGGGAAAATCCAGCCGATAATCGGATCGGCGAAAACCAGGAGAAAAGCCGCTAAAGGCAAAACCAAAATCGCCAACCGCGAGACCGCCCGTTGCCATAATAACCTGATTTCTTCCAGGCGCTCTTCTTGAAAGAGCCGACTGATCTCCGGTACCAATACCGCGACCACTGCGGCCAGAAGCAGGCTCACCGGCACTTCGATCGCACCGAAATTATACTGGGCAAAGGTCCCTGCGGCAAAGAAGTGCAGAACAACCAGGCGATCAACGGAACGAGATAGACTGCCCACCGCGTCGTTATAGCCGATTGGCCGCGTATAGTGCATCAGTTCGCCAAAACCTTCTCGGGTCCACCAGCCCTTGCCACGCCCCAACGCCCGGTGTACCAACCACCCTGAAACGACCAACCGAAACATGCCCAGGCAGGAAAAGAGAGCGAGAAGTTCAGCAGGTCTCAAGCCAGGGTACAATGCCGCGCCTGCTCCTGCCACTAGCCCCAACCCCATCGCCAACTGGAGCCAAGCCAGCCAAATTTCACGGTTTGCAGCCACCAGCACCGACTCGGCAAATCCCCCGGCAACCAACGCGAATATATAGGGCAAAAAAGGCCAGAGATAAATGACCAACGACGCATCCTGTGATCCGTCTATTGCCAACCAGTCAGCCAAACTCGTCCCCCACATCGACAAAACACCGACCAGCACTGCTGCCGAAACCAAAAGACAAACCGCTGCCTGCCCCACAAGCGCGCGCTGATTCTCGCGCCGAGGGAAAAAATAGAGTATGCTAGTGGGAAGACCGAGCAAGAATATTGGAATTAATACATTACCTAGAACCCAAACAGCCAGAAATACTCCGCACTCCTCGGGTGACCAGGCACGTGCCACCAGAGCATAGACCAAGTAAATGCTCAGTGCATTGGCAGCCCGCCCGACGGCGACAACCCCGATTTTGCGGGTCAGTCTGCCGCCCGTACCCATGCCTAGTCGCCGTTGACCCCTATCATGCATAAAAAGGCGGGTTTAGGCACAATTTTATTCAAGGTCGCATCGACCAACCGCCAGACCGCATAGGGCCAACCGGCGCTAAAACGGGGAAAACCACCCATCTCCAAGAGCTTGTTGGTCATCAATCGCACCTTGGATATTTCAAGTCCCTGACGTTGGAAATAATCTGCGAGAACGGCTTGGTCAAAACGGTGAAGATGTGCATTGGCCGGCGTCAATTTATTGCAGTGAATGCAAAGATGGTCGACAATGGTCTCGCGGTAAGGTACACTAACCAGCAACCGACCACCTGGACGCAGCACCCGTACGGCTTCAGCTAGAGCCCCATTGATATCCTCGAGGTGTTCGATCACTTCGGAGAAGATCACCACATCGAAACTTGCCCCTGCAAAGGGCAAATCGTACAGATCACCGACCTGGTACGTTGCCGCTTGAGGAAAGCGGGCCTTGGCCCCCTCCACGCCCCTAAAGCCGATATCCATAGCCCAGACTCGACCCCCACGGTGGTGACAACAATAACCCAACCAACCCGAACCGCATCCGATATCGAGTAAACGCTCTCCCCGACGTATTCCGAGCAACCGCACCAGAGTCTCCAAACGGCGATGCTCTGAAGCCCGACGCACGGGGTCCAAACTCTGCGGATCGACAATGGCATCAGCATCAGCTTGATAATGAGCCTTGTAGTCGACTAACCGGGGCTTTGCAGTGTCGCTATCCACATTCATCGGAAAGAGAGATTGACAGGAAGTGCGCGGAGACGTATAAAATGATGATCAGAGGGAGAAGGCATAAAAATTCCCGTCTGGCCGAGCACAGACAGGAGCTGCAAAGTAGATCTTGAATCTGAATTCACACTTGAGTGCTTTCTCCTACTCCCGATTCCATTAGCTGCACTCGTTCTTCAACGCGGGTATCGTCGACCGGGTTCCGGAGCGAATCTTCATATATTCGGACTATATCGGCCAAATTAAGGAATAATTGCTCCTTTTCCTCAACTTTGAGCTTGAGTTCTGACAGTTCATCTTCACTCTTGGCAACTTCCGTCCGCAAACGATCAATTTCGGGCTGTATGGCTTCTAATCGGACCTTCAGCCCACGCAAACGTAACGAAGTGACAACCTTGACACCCAGTACGAAGAAAATCGAAATAAAAGCGTATACCATAGGAGCGACAAAAAAGTTGCGGAGCACTAACTTTCAATGATGTTTAACAAGCTCTCAGGCGAAATATAATACGATGAGCTTCTCTAAGTCAAATAAGAATAACCACAATCCCAAAGGAAAGGACGTACCTTATGCCCCTTAAAATAGGCTTTGTCGGAACGGGTGGTATCGCCAACCACCACATGCGTACTCTCGCCGAGATCCCCGATGCCAAGATGGTCGCTTTCTGCGATCTGGTCGAGGAAAAACCCCTACGAGCGGCCAAGGAATATGGAGGACAAGCCTATAATCACTACCAAACGATGTACGACAACGAAAAACTTGATGCGGTCTATATCTGTCTTCCCCCTTTTGCCCACCAAGAGCAGGAACTGGCAGCCATTGAACGAGGTTTACCTATCTTTGTCGAAAAACCAGTGGCGACTTCAACCGACAAAGCCAGCGAAATCTCAAAAGCCCTGGGGGAGAAAAATCTGATCAGTGCCGTAGGCTACCATTGGCGCTATATGGATACCACCGCGAGTGCTATGGAATATCTCGGCGAGGAACCGGTCGGCTTCGCGCTCGGCTCCTGGATGGGCGGCATGCCCGGTGTTGCCTGGTGGCGAGTCCTGGCAGAAAGTGGCGGCCAGGCGGTCGAGCAAACCACACATATCTTTGACCTGGCCCGCTATCTGCTCGGCGAGGTCGAATCCGTCCACACCCTGGCGCGAACCGGACTGATGGAAGAGGTAGAAAACTACGATATCCACGATGCCACGATCACCAACCTGCGTTTCCAAAACGGCGCGGTCGCCAGCATTACTTCTTCGTGCATACTTTCGGCGGGTGGCCATGTAGGTCTAGATCTCTATCAGAAAAACCAAGTCCTGCGCTTTTCCCACCAGGGTTTGACTGTCGAACGCGCAGACGGACAACAGACCCTCGAGCTAGGCAATAACCCGACCCAAGCCGAGGATATTGCTTTCGTTCAGGCCGTAATCTCGGGAGACCCTACCCCTATCCGTTGTGACTATGCAGAGGCCTTAAAAACCTTAGAGCTCACGCTGGCGGTAACCCGGTCAGCTATAGAGGACCGCATCATCACACTCTGAGCAAAAGGGGACGAAATGTGCTAGCACTGAGAAAAGAACGTTGCGACACGATTTTATCGACCGTTGAAGCGAGTTTCTTTTTCCAGCTAAGTAATTCTCTTACAATGCGATAAAAATATAAGATTCAAACATCGGATTGTGGCACACCTCTTGCTTAACTAAAGATAGCTCTGAGTGTTACCCGCTCGGCGCCCTACGCAAACTTTCGGGAATGCGTAGGGCGCCAATTTTATTTCTCGTCCTCAATGAGGTCGAAGTCATGTAGATCTTCCCCGGCTTTGGCCGAGAGAATGTCCAGTGCAGCACAGGCCCCATCACCTGCGGAAATTATGGCCTGGATTTTTTTGAGGCGCGTACTCCAGCCAATCACATAAAGCCCATCGATAGCAGTCCGGCCATCGCGGTCGGCACCCAACCCATCGGCTTCCTTCGGCACGCCAAGCGCTTCGGCCAACGGATTTGCTGGCCCGGTAGCCAGGATCAAATACTGGGACTGATAGCTCTGACCATCTGCGGTTTGAACCGCAAACCCCCCCTCTTTCTTTTCTACGCTGCTGACTTCGAGATCCTGAATATCACCACCGAAACTTTTCACCTGATCGCGACTGATCTTCTGGAATTCCGGTCCTGTCATCTTGGGGATACCCAGGTAATTGTATAGCATAGCCTTATTTACCAGGGTCTTGTCCTGACCGAAAACAGTTACACTCATATCGTTCTTGGCCAGTAAGAGCGCCGCACTGAGGCCACCTGGTCCGTCTCCTACTACGATCACATCCGGCATCTTAATTCCTTTCTCTTCTCATGGGAACGCAAAAAATAATTTCTACTGCTACCTAGCGTCAACTTGGCGGATCTCAATCCGATCGCCAAGGCTCTGTCGCGGATCCGCTTGGACGCCCGGTTTCGGGTCGAATCGGCGAATCCAAGTACGAGGTATAGGCAAGGTCTAAATACGGGGTCTCAATGCGTTGATGGCCGCAAAAACGCGACTCCATCAATGCTTCCAGTGCCCCGCTGACCAATAGGGTTCGCTCAACGGGGTACTGCGGCTCTCCACGTAAAAACATCTCCTGTATATTCAGGCTCAGATAGCTAAAATGCGGATGGGGATCACCGTGGAGATAAAACTCGCAGGCCTTTTGCTCTCCTGCTGAGTTCGATGCATAACCCCACCCCTGCATCCCGCCCTGGAAACCATTGGCTATCAAGGTCGCCGCTTTGAGCCCATCGGCATACTCCAGCAGAAAAAGTGCAGGTTCCGCGCAACGCGCCTCCAATTCCCCTTCCCCAGTCGACTCGACCTGCGCTAAAGCCAGTGTCGCCAATGATTCCGACCACCGCCCTTCCTTCATCGCCTGCCAAACCGCTTTGCCTTCCAAACATTGCACCGCTGCGATGCCCGTTTCCCCCCCCTGACGCCGCTCGATCATGCATTGCAAAGTCTCGAGCGCATGGAAACCATAGGAATCGAGGCCACCATAAGCCACCGATACCGCTTCCTCGATCGGAGTTTCCAATTCGTGCTCCACCCAGGGGCTGCGATAGGTGACTGGCAGCGAAGACCCCGCCATAAAGGGCACCTTCAGCGCCCGTGCCCGCTCGTACATCCATAGAGCCTGCTCCCAACTCCACGACAAATGCTTGTCGCTGAAAACCGGTACTGCCCGATTCGATCTGGAGAAAACTCCGCAAACCTGCTCGAAAAAATAACGCCGCGGATAGAGATGCTGCTCTTTCTCATTCCAGGCGTAGTCGCCATGCTCGCCGATGATCAATACCCCATCCACCGCCAATTCCTTTCCTCCCAGGCACAACGCTGCAGGGATGCTCGGGTAGATCTCAACCCCGTATTGCCGGGCCAGATCCCGTCCCACATCGCGCTCGTGATCTTGATCCATGTACATTGAGACAAGGTCCACCTGCGGCGCTATCAGCCCCTCATCGCTAGGAAAACCCTTGAGAAATTTACTGATGATCACATCAGCATGCGAAAAGGGATAATAGGCTGTGACGATCGCGGCAATTTTCCTACGCTCTGACATATACTGCCCTTCGCGAAAAAGGTACACCTCAATTTAGCTATCCGGTTATCCGCCAGCAAGCGCACCGCGCTTGACCTTAAGGGGATATATGTGCGATAATTATACCTAATTAACCACTGAGAAAGGTCCTGATGTGGATTCGCCCACCAACGAAGAACTCATCGCGCGCTGGCAGCACGAACCCGCCCCACTCTTGCCGCTCCTCCATGCCTTCCACGACCGCGACGAATACCTATCGACCCAGGCCATAGACGCAGTAGCGGCTGGTTTGAAGATCCCTGTGGCCGAACTCTTTGCAACGATCACCTTTTACCATCACTTCGCCCGCGAAGCGCCAGGCCAGCGCGCACCGCGAGTCTGCACTGGCCCGATTTGCACCCTCCGCGATGCCCACGCACTCCAAGCCAGCCTCGATGGCGCCTCAGCCATGCCCTGCGCCGGCCGCTGCGATGGTCCGATCCCCGTCCTCAAAGGGCACGAAGTCCTGATCGGCATGCACTCGGACCGCCTAGCCGCCCAACCTTCCCCCCTCCCCATTCCCAATCCGGGAGACTATGAGGAATGCGTATTCGCCGAAATCCGCACCGAAGGACGTTCCTCGTTGATGGGCTACCGCCAGACCGGTGGCTATGAGGCTCTACAACAAGCCCTTGAGATCAACCCCGGCGAGCTAGTCGAACTCATCACAGCAAGCCAGCTAGCTGGCCGCGGAGGCGCTGGTTTTCCCACCGGAGCCAAATGGAAGGCGGTAGCCGAGGCCCCTAATAGCCCCAAAACGGTGGTCTGCAATGCAGATGAAGGAGAACCGGGGTGCTTCAAAGATCGCGCCGTCCTCGAACACGACCCCCATGCCGTCATCGAGGGCATGCTCATAGCCGCCCGTGCAACAGGTTCCAGTCGTGCCTTCATCTACCTCCGTTACGAATACCCCGAAATCTACACGATCCTCGAAAATGCCCTTGCCGAAGCTCGCGCCGCCAACCTCGTTGGCCCTGCGATACTCGGCAGCGAGTTCTCCTGCGAGTTCTATATCCGCCGCGGCGCTGGAGCCTATATATGCGGCGAAGAGGGATCCCTGCTCAACAGTCTAGAAGGCAAACACCCTTATCCCCGCAATAGGCCCCCCTTTCCCGTAACTCACGGCTTCGAAAATTTGCCAACAGCCGTAAACAACGTCGAAACACTGGCCTCGGTTCCCCAGATCGTCCGTCGCGGAGCCGAATGGTACCAATCTCTGGGACTCGACGGTCGTCCGGGGACCAAAGTCATCAGTCTCTCCGGTGATGTACAACGCCCCGGCAATTACGAAGTACCCTTTGGCTTGCCGCTCAAGACCCTGCTCTACGAATGGGCGGGTGGGCCGGCTT
>MDTE01170168.1_pt1 | contig 14809 bp, 11 predicted proteins | sample 811231 | NCBI WGS metagenome assembly MDTE01 (sample SAMN05326651, study PRJNA326480) | marine metagenome | isolation source: seawater | place: Indian Ocean: Red Sea | collected 2010 | reverse complement strand
TTAATTGAAACTAAAAATGATAAAGTTTAATTAATATAAGCTTACCTAAATCTTAAAATAGAACCTAATTTTTCTCACATGTATAATTAAATAAACCACCGGGCAGAAAAAGTAATACGTAAATAATATTATTGAGTGGATAGCCTATAAATAAACATAAAAAATGTATAAACAGTAAAGATAAAGTAAACATCCTTATAATTAAATCGCTTCTTTGAAATAAAATATTTTTTAAAGTCATAGAAAATAGCATCAAAGTTATTACTAAACCAAATATGCCTGTATCTAATAAAATAGCTACAATCCCCTGTAATGGAACTACATTTGTTTTTTTAATGTGGGTTTGGTAGAGACCCTTGTATTTCTGGGCATATCTTTCTGCAAATTCATTATTAACATCCCTTATAGTTTCTCTAGATGAGTACCAACCTGAGCCAAATAACTTTAAATATATATTGGATCTTTGAAACTTTTCTTTTGCAATTAATAATGAAAGAAACCTAGTAGTATCGGATGATAATACATCTGAATTATCTTGATCAATTAATTTTTTATTCTCATTGTAGAAATTTATAGTACTATCTTTTAATGTCTTAAAAAGAGAAGAACTTCCCTGGTAAAAAATATTAGTATGATCATAATTATAAAATTTGGCATAAAAATAATTATTTAAGCCACGACTAAAATAAGAACTAATTTGGTAAGTGGATAAATACAAAGAAATTAATAAAATAATACTTAAAAACTTTTTGATTTTTATATGAGTTAAGGTAAGAAAAAAGACATAACAGAAAATATAAAGAGCGGCTAATCTAGAGTCGTTTATATTACTTATCAATATAAAAAAAAGAAAAGAATAATTGTATTTAGAGTTTAATTTAAAATTTTCCTTTCTCCACAAATTAAAGATAGATAGTAAAAAAATTGAGCTAATACTAAATGCAGCAGAACTACCCATCCAAAAATTTTCCTGAATCTCATATGCATTACCAAATACAAAGTAACTACAAATATTTAAAATAAAATAAAATATAAAGTATAAAAAAGATGAATAATAAAGAATTAAAAATATATTTGATTTATATAATTTATCCTTGAGATAATTAAATGAATGGCTATAGTAACTATATATAGAAACAACGTAAAAAGGGACCCAATAAATTAATATCCTGATATCTTTTAAGGTAAAAGAACCAATAATTGTTTGAAAAATTTGAAAATAAAAATAATATAATACCAACTTACTTTCTAATGAAAGTTTTGAAATATATTCAAATATCTTTCCCCTTTTCTTTACAATAAATGGTAAAAAGAATAAAAATCCTAATACATATCCAAAAAGCTTAAGACTAGAAAATATTAATATGATTGGCAAAAAATAGTTAATATAACTTAAATTCATAAATATAAAACACTTCCAATTAATCTATACCAAATTATTCAAAAAAAGAATAGTTGATAATACATGTTATATTCTTGTTAGATATTTATTATAAATTCTTATTTTAAAGATATTGTGGAATTCAAATTCAGTAGAGAATTTTTAAATAAAAAGTTTGTTGATACAATTAGGCATGACGCCAAGGCAATTGTTGATGTAGCAAGAAAAGGTAATATCCCATATATAAGGATTTACAATCCTTTGCCTCCATTCCCAAAATTTAATATTTTTGGGGTTGACTATCCATTTAATAAAGAGTGGGGACGATCCAGTTTGAAACTGTTTGATCAACTAAATTTTAGATCTATTTTAAATGAAGCAAATAAGAAATTTAAAAGAAATGACTTAGATTCTCTATCTGTTGCAAGAATTCATTGGAACGGGTATACCTCATACAGAGGCTTATGGCATAGGGATGGTCTTCTTTCAGATAATGATACAAACGACGTGATATGTGTTTTGTATCTTTTAAAAGAATCTGGTTTTTTAGTTATTCCTTATGAAAATGACCAACTATTAAAAGAATTTAATTATCCAGAAATTAATTCGTCTTTACAACCAACTTCTTTTCAAAACGAAATAGATATTGACCACCTTTCTTATAAAGTTTCTGCTGAACCTGGAGATATGTTTATGTTTAATGCTGGTCTACTGCATAAAGGAGTTGTAAATGGTCCTAGATTACATATACATCTTAGATTAACCTCATCTAAGTCCCCTAGTAATAACCATCTTAATAATAATTACAAAAAATATAATGATTTTTATCTTGCATCTCAATATTGGCCTTCAGAAAGTCTTACCAAAAAAAATATTCCTATAAAAACTTACATTCTCAATAAATGGGATCCTAAGAATATGTTTATTTACATAAAAAGATTAATCACTTACGTTATACCTTTTCCATCCATATCATTTGTAAAGTATTTTTTTTTTAAAGAGAAAAACCTTAAAAGACCTAAATACAATATCAAGTCTACTCTCTATGATTACTTGTATTCATTTTTGAAAAATAAAAGTCTTCCCCACAAAAATCAATAATTACCTTATGTAAGGTATTTATAATTGATTATCTAAGCAATAAAAAGTAATCATTTTATCTTTAAATAAATTAAAAATGTACTTAAAAAGATTTTTAATTTGAAATAATTATTTTTCTTTCTTTAATGAAAATTTAAAATTAATAGAACTTTAAAAGTTCAGAATTTTCGTATAAGTAAGATCAAAAGATTTTTTATAAATTAACACCCTTTAAAAGAATTAATATCACTTAAAATTAACTGGAGCAATAAAGATTTGAATTGCACTCAACATACAATACATATAGTTAATAAATTAATCACTGTTTTAGCTAAATTGATAAAAAGCCTAACAACATAAAAATACCTCAAGAAAACTAATTTTTGTTTTATTAAAGTTTTTTTAATATCTATTTTTTTAACACTTTTACATAAATACTTTTAGTCAAGGTTGCATATATTCCACTAAAATTATAATTTTATAAATATTTTTTCAAAACAGATAAAGCTTATTTAAGTTTCTATTTTTTAAAATCAAGAAAAGCTTTAATAACCTATATTAAATTTTCTTTAGCAAATCTAAATTCAAAAACTCAATACCTTTAATGAAAGGGATATTTTTATTTTTAAAAATATCCTTAGGTCTTTTTATATCAGACCAATCAGATGCAAATATAAATTTTATCCCGTTATTTTTTGCGCATTCATAGTCATAAAAACTATCTCCAATTAGAACAAATTTATTTTTCTCATTTGATTCATTATTAAAAACAATTTTATGAACTATTTCCATTTTTGGCCTTGGCGAACCATAGATGCCATTATCAAAAATTTCCAGGAGTGATTTCTGGTCTAATAGATTTACAATTTCATCTTGTTTGCCACCACTAGCTATTGACCATTTTGTTCCTCTCAATTTTTTCTTTAACTGAAAAAGATCTGTTCTAAACGAACAACTCTCAAAAGATTTAGAAACTTGACATCCATATTCTTCTACAAGTTTTCTAATTAAGTCTTCATTTTTTGTTTTTAATATATTTTCTACAAACCATTTGATTTTTAAAAATCTACTTACACCTCCATGGTTTATATGATATTTAACTAATGCATCTGATTCACTCTCACCAAATCTCTTAGATATATTTTTGAAAGCATTGGTTTTTAAATTATTTGAGTCTAAAATTACTCCGTCAAAATCAAAAATAATATTTATCCTATTCATTATCTCTAATTTTCTAAATATTTTTCAACTTCAAATACATCCTCAGGATTATCAACTGCTTTTAATTTTATATTTCCAAGATCAACCATTTTCACAGGGTAAATATTGTTTTCAATAAATCTTAATATTTCAATATCTTCTTTACTTTCTATTGGTCCTTTCTTTGTAATAGAAAATTTTTCAAGTTGCAAAAATGAAAATGCATAAATACAAACTTGTTTTCTAGCAAAATCTAAATTAATTTTATTTTTCGAGGATGGAATATTTAATCTACTAGCAAATAACAAATTAGAATTATTATTGACAACTATCTTTATAGTTGATTTTGATAAAAACTCTTCTTCTGTAGAAATTTTTGAAAAAGCATTAACAACAAAATTAGGATTTTCTTTTTTTGTTTTTAAAACTTTTTCAATCATCCAAGGCATTATTAAAGGTTCATCTCCTTGAACATTCACAATGATATCGTTTTCAGCAAGATTAAGTTTTTTAGCAGCCAAAGCAATTCTATCTGTTCCAGTGCTACATTCTTCTTCAATCAAAATATCTTTGTAACCATAATTTCTAACTAAATCACTTATAGATTTATTATTAACTACAGCGAAAACATCATGATCATATAAAGATCTTTCTATAACCCTTATTATCATTTCTTTACCTTTAATTTTTACTAAAGGCTTACCAGGAAATCTCGTAGATTCTAACCTTGCAGGAATAAGAATTACAACTTTATTCATTATCAAAGATTTCTAATTTCAAATATACTTTTAGATTTAATGCCCAAACAATTTTTACTAATACTTGTAATTTTAAGATCAGGGAATTTTATATTAATCAAATTTAAAAAACTAATTGCTTCATAATTCTTTTTTTCATCGTTAAATCCTTGAACACCAATTAATAATATATTTTTGTATCCTTTAGAATAAAGATAAACTAAGCAGTATCCTAAAGATTGTACACTTGGGATTGTGCATTCATTATTATTGATTTCTAGTTTATTAGATATAAATTTACAACCATAATCAATAATATTTATTCTTTTTTGATCAATATCCAATCTTTCTACTGTTTTAACTGGGCATATAAGTGGGATCTTTTTAGATTGAGAATAGGACTTGTAATCATTAATTATTTTTATAGGATCACAACTACAAAATCCTTTAATAAAGGGTAAAGTATATTTTCCCTCTGGATAATTTATATGTAAAGTTTCTAAATTATTAGTTTTTAAATAGTCAATTATTTGAGTTCTTTCTATTAACCAATCTTTACCATTCGCAATTATTATAGCTTCAGGTTTATTGATCAAATAGTTATTATTACTTTCATTTTGATTAACCAAAGTAGAAATTGAATCATTTTGGCTAGATGTTGCTAATTTGAGTAAACTTTTTTCAGAGTAAACTTTATTATTAAACAAATTATGAATTAATGATGCTGATTGATTATGTAACCCTGAGAGATAATAGAAATAATTTTCCCCCCATAAATATTTTTTTTTAAGAGGTGAAAAATATTTTTCAATAATTTCTGAAATTGCTACTATTTGATCTAAAGAAAGATCTTTTAAAAAATGACTTAGAAATTCTGTCTGAGTATTACCGGCACCACGTCCAATACCAGTTAATGTTGAATCTATGTAAGAGGCTCCAGACTCTATAGCTTGTAAGGCATTTGCATAAGCTAATCCTTGATTATTATGAAAATGCACACCTATTGGTTTATCAATTAATAATGAGATAAACTCTATTAAATTTTTTGTTTGACTTGGATTTAAACAACCATTAGTATCTGCCAAATAAAAAATATCAGGGTTTAAAAATGAGATTTTTTCATTTATATAGTCCTTATTTGCGAAAATTAATTGATCACAATTCTGAATATTTAAACATACTTTATACCCCCTTTCTTTAAGAAGCACGATATATTTTTGTACTTCAGTTATTTCAATTGATTTAATTACTATTCGAACGATGCTAACAAAATCTTTATCAACTCCTGGAAACAGATTAACAAAATCTTGAATTGAATTAGAGATGTCGCTCCAATTAATCAGAGTGCTGAATTCTATATTTTTATAATCTCTACAATTATTAAAATAATCGAACGCAGAATATGCAAATGGGCCTAAATATGAACTAGATTTTACTGTTCTCAAACCAATTTCGACAATATCACATATTCCAGTATTAGTTAATTTCAAATAATCATTTAAAAAATCTTCATTAAATGTCCAATTTGTGTAGTAACCACCATCCCTAAATGTACAATCTAAGATTCTTTTATTTTCTCTCAACATAATTTTCAGCCTTAATTTAATTTTAATAAAAAATGTAATAAAAAAATCATTCTGTAATAATAAGGCAAAATTTATTACTGATAAATGTTATGCATTAGCAGAAGGGGATCATAAAGGGAATATTAATTATTAATTTTATAAATTGTTAATTTTCAATAAACATATTTTTTTTAGAAAAAATACTTATGGCGCCAAGCGGAATAGAGCTGCTGACCCCTTGCATGCCATAAAAGGCTAAACCATTTGAGTTACATTATTATAATACGCGCTAGAGATCATAACTAAATATAAATTGCGAAAATTAGTGCGAAAAGTTTGATTGAAAGAGGGGAGCCTCCACTAGCGATTTATTTAAAATTAAATTCTGGTTATTGGGAAGAATCCAAGAAGCTGTAAAGAGCGAGATAAGCTTTAATTGTTTAGGTTTAAAAATTTTTGATTTTTAAATTTCTTGCTAACTTAATTTAATGTATAACTAAAATATATAATTAATATTAGATGCCTTCTTTAATTAATAATGAAGTATGACCTAATTATAATAGGGGCTGGTCCAGCTGGAATTGCAACTGCAGAATATTTTATAAATAGTTCAAAAAAAGTTTTAATAATTGAGAGTGGCAATTTTGATAATATCCAAAACTATAATTCAAAAAATGATAATGTAGTTGGAGATTTTAGTATAGACTTTGCCGAAGAAAGGAAGAGAGCTTTTTTCGGGACAACTTCTCTCTGGAGGAAATCAGGGGTAGGGGGTACATTTTGGGAATTTGACTATAACGATTTTCAAACTGAAGATTTTCTAAAATGGAATATTGACTATAGAGAGTTAAAGGAAATCTATAATAGAGCATGGAACTATTTAAATACAAGACCCGAAAATTTAAACTTAATTCCTAATTTAGGCAATTTAAATTTCAAAGAATTAATTAATAAATATTCAGTTAAAGCTGCTTCTTCTTTTTATACTTTTGGAGCTACTTATGAGGAATTCATTTTAAAAAAGAAAAAAGAATTAATAAATTCAAAAAATATAAATCTTTTATTTAATACTCATTTAGAAAAAATTATTTTAAATAAAGAAAAAAATAAGGTTGAACAAATTATTACTTCATCAACAATTAATAAACAAAAAATAGAGTTTTATAGTAAAAATTTTGTTTTAGCAGCTGGATGTTTTGAAAATAATAGGATCTTAATTAATTTAAATGAACAGAATAAACTTAATATGGAATCATTAGGTAAATATCTTACATTTCATCCCGGCTTAAATATTGGGGAAATTAATGTAAAGCAAAATACATTTTTCTATAAAAATGCTATAAAAAAATTAAAAAAGGTTTTCATTCTTAAAAACAAAGAAGATTTAAAATATAATGATCTAAATTATGGTTTAACAATTAATCCCATATTTAAAGAACCCTCTAATTCAAAAAATATAATTAAAAAAATATCCATCATTAGAGATAGCTTTATTAAAAGAAATTTGCAAATATTTTTATCACATACAGTTAAGTTTTTTTGCTCTTTGGAAATTATAAAATATTTAATATATAAGTTTAGAAGTTATTTCATAAGCATAAATAAATTGAATATCTCAATAATATTTGAGCATCTTCCAAATTCATCTAGTTTAATGAGAATTAATAAAAAAAATAACTCATTAAATATAAGGAGTAATTTAAGTGCGAGAAATAAAAAATTTATAAAAAGTAAAATATTAAAAAACCAATTAATACTTAAAAATATCTTCCCTGAATTTATTTCAAAGAATATAGACTTTGATAACCTAAAATTTGAGACAAACAATCATCATCATGGTGGGACAATTATCGGTAATAATAAAAAAGGAGTGGTTGATAAAAATCTCAGAGTAAAAAAAATTAAAAATCTTTATGTCACAGGTAGCTCAACATTTCCAAACTCCAGCATTTATAATCCCACGTTAACTATTATTGCAATCAGTCTTAGATTGTCTGAACATATTTTTCAAATTAATGATTAAATAATAAATTGAAAGTTAAATAAAATTCAAATATAATTATGTAATGAGTTAAAAAATATACAATTATAATTAGTCTAAAATAACAAAATATTGTATTTTACATAAATGAAAAAACTTCAATTAGCACTAGGATTATCAAAACCTTTAAATATATTTGAAAATGCTATTGATTTATTAAAAGTAGCTATAGAATCAAATTTTTATTTGCATGTATCAATTACATATCCAGTAAATGCATTTATTCTAAAGTATCTTCTCCCCTCGAAATTCAAATATAAAAAGAATCTTATTACAAAAATATTAGGGGAGGATAAAATAGTTTTTGACAAATCTTTAGATTTATCTTTAAAAAGATTTGGCGGAAAATATATCGATATAGTTCAGATAGTAAATTTGCCTTTAAAAAAAAATAGCATAAGGAATTTAAAAAACTTAGATATTACAAAATATAATGATCTAAAAAATCAATTCATCAGTCAGAAAATAAAGGGCAAATTTAAGAAAATATTTTTAGAAATCTTTGAATCTGATGATATTGATCTAATTAAAAATATTTCTCAAGACTTTGATGGTTTTATCTTTAGAGGTAATCAAAGAGAATTTTATATTAATGAGAAAATTTATGATTTTTTAATTAAAAAAGAATTTGATTTCATTGTTTATTCTATTTTTGATGGGGGCAAGTTTGTAGATAAAAATGCTTATTTAAATACTTTTAATTTCTTTTCAAGAAACTTCAAAAATAATATTATTTTAATTAACAGAACGAACAAATTATTAAGGCTTAAAGAGGCCATAAAAAACTTAGATCAGATAAAGAAAAATTCTCAATCATTATCTACAAAAAGAAAAAGTTTACAATCAGAAAATGATCAAGTTCTTGAAATGTTTTCCATTTCTCAGGAAGCTGAAAACAACCAATCCACCACTAATAGTAAAAGAAATAAACCTATTTTTCTAAAAGATAATGAAAGTCAAGTAAAATCTTCTATCTTTTTTCGAGAATCAAATTGTTCTAACATTTATTTCTCTTTAAGAAGTATATTAAAAGATTTTATCTTAATAATTAGAAAATTATTTAAATAAATTAGATTTTACTTCCAATAATTTTTTAAATGATGATTTAATAAAAAAATATTTTCTCTTTTTCTATTAGCAACGATTAATATTTGCAGAGGGTCATAATTAAGCATATGTTAAATTTAATTTTAAGATGATGATTTTCCAAATCAATTTAGATAACTAGCTAAATCTTAATGGAGTCAAACGGATTCGAACCGCTGACCCACTGCATACCATGAAGAGCTAAAAACAGGTGAGTCCCATTAATATAACATGCGTAAGAGATTATAACTAAATATAAATTACGAAAATTAGTTCGAGAACTTTAGAGTATATAAGACACATTGTAATAACTGATATATAGCGCATTTTCATACTTTAAATAGTACTTTTATCGGGGAAAATAATTGCGCCTCTGTTTCCCCATTGAGTATCACATATACTCCTACAAATTATATTAATTAATGCTATAAATATAAGTAAATACATTGCCTAAAGTATAGATAAATACATTATCTAATCGATTGCACATAATGTTATGTCTGAAGAAGAAAAACATTATCTCCGTTTGAAGCAATGATTTCTTAAGCCTAAAGTGTTAATTAAGCTTGCTTATTTCAAATATTATTTTAGAGGTAAAACTATTTGTGAAATAATTTGACTTAATCGTTTAATAATTTAATTTAAAAAATTTCTAGTTATTATGATACTGAAAAAGCTCATTAGTAATTTGAGAATAATTCTAAGAATTATAAAAAAAATCCTTCCAGAGTTTCTACCAATTCCTTATTTTCATAAATTCAAATTAAAATATTTAGTTCTTCCAAAACATCATTGGACCCAATATATACAAAATTCATATGAGAAGGAAACATTTGCTATTGTTAAAGATCTTTTTAAAAAAAATAACATCACTAGTGTATGGGATGTTGGTGCAAATGTTGGAATGTTTTCGGTTTATATAGCTAAAAGATTCGATTGTATTATTAATGCTTTTGAACCAGTAAAAAAATATAATCGAATATTAAAATCAAACACATCTTCATTCTCGAAAGTAAATTGTCATGAATTTGGATTAGGAGGTAAATATGAAAAAAGGAATATAATCTTAACAGAAGAGCCCGGTTCTAATTATATACATCCAAAAACATTAAAATTAGAATCTAATAAAGCAGAAGAATGTGTTTTAAAATCTATCAAAAACTTATTAAAATTACCTGCGCCAGATTTACTAAAACTTGATGTTGAGGGATATGAATATGAAGTATTATCTAGTTTCATAGATTATTTAAAATATAACAAGACAATTATTATTGTAGAGATTAATGAGAATCATCTTGGTAGATATAAAAAAAACAAAAAAGATATTATTTATCTTTTAAGCAGCAGAAATTATAAGGTTGAAAGAATCCTTAATTCAAAAAATTTTCTTTGCAAAATAGAATAATAATTAATTTTGAAAAAATTTTAAATTATATTTGCCAACCATTTATATTAAACAAATAGTAATGAATCTTATATTAAGGATTCAAATAAGTATACTGAAGTGTCTTACAAAAACAATTTGGAAACAAAAACTCAAAAACGTTCACAAAATACTATCAATTATTTTTTTTAATAAAAAGAAATTAGTTCATATCGTAGAGGGAATTTTTGATTGGCATATATATAAATATTTTGGCCCTAAAATAAAACAAAAATTATAAATAATTTTTTTTCAAACTAATTTTTATTATCGAAAATATTTATGGAGCCAAGCGGACTCGAACCGCTGACCCCCTGCATGCCATGCAGGTGCTCTACCAGCTGAGCTATGGCCCCAAATCCTGAAACGTTTATCATGTAAATCTAGTAGAAGATCACTTTCAAAACGTTTACAATTCCTATAATACTTTATCAGATCTAATTAATTGATTCTTCATTTTAAAAAGCATCTAGAAATTACAAAGTTGTATAATAGCTTCTTGTTCTATTATCAATTAAAATAACATCTAATTAAGCTATATATGAGTAAAATAAGATCTAAAAAAAATTTGTTTTTTAAGAGAGGATTTTTTCTTTTAAATATATCAAAAAAATTTAGATTATTTCTAAGTTACAAAATTAAAAAAGTAGTAAATTTAAAAATACAGTTAAAGGAAATAGAATTTAAAAAAAATCTATTCAAAAAAAACAACTTAAAAATTTTATTTAAAAAAATAAATAATAAAGAATATAGTAATATCTCCTGTAAGGAATTCTATACATCATATCTTCAAACTGCATCATATATTGAATCGTATTCAAAAAAATATTTGTTCTATAAGTTGCTATTCAAAAATAATATTATTGGTAAATTCGCAATATCTATAAAAAAATATCTTGGTATCAATTTCTATATTATTAATAGAATTAGTTTAGAAGAATATTATATCTCAAATAAAGAAATTAGTTATGAATATATATACTATAAACTTATAATTTTTCTAAAAAATAATCTGGATAGTGGATTATTAATTATTTTGCCACTTAATAATGTAAATAGTTTCAGCCCAATTTTTGATAAATTCATAAAGATTTTAAAAATTCGACCATATGTCACTGGTTTAATCAAATTAAATCAAAGTATTGAAGATATCAAAATAAACATGAAAAGCAGATGGAGAAGACAGATCAAAAATGGAGAAAAATTAAATTATGGAATTGTTATTTCTGACAAAAAAAAGGATATTAATAGTGTGATTAATATTTATAAAAATGAAAAAAATTATGACGGTCTAAATACCAAAGTTTTAGAAAAATGGTATTTAAAGTCAAAAAATAAAGAAATAAAGTTTATTTCTATTACAGCTTATAAAAATGTAAGAGGAGAAAATAAAGCAGTTGGTTTTTTACTTTTCTGTATTCAAGAATCTACTTCTACTTATTTATTAGGTGTTTTTAAGAATAAATCAGAAAATAAATATGTTTCAAACATTCTTTTATGGAATAGCATAATTTATTCAAAAAAATATGGTTGTAATTACTTTGACTTGGGTGGAATAGATACTTTAAAAACTCCTGGAATTGCTCACTTTAAATTAGGATTAAACCCAATAATTCACAAAGACTCAGAATTAAAATTCATATTTATAAGATAAATTTATCAATTTAAAAGCATCTATTAATTCAAACTTTATATTTTTTTTTAAGTTTGAAATAATTATGAAAAAAAGTTATTAAAAAAATTATATATTTATAAGCTTTGATTCATGATAGAGCCATCTTTAATATTTATTCTTTTATTACATAAATTTAAATTTGTTTGATTGTGGGTTATTAAAAACAATATTTTTATGTGTTTTAATTCAAAAATTTGTTTCAGAATTTTCTTTTCTGTTCTTATATCTAAAGAATTTGTAGCTTCATCAAGAACTAAAATTGGCTTCATTTTATATATCTCTCTTGCAATAATAATTCTTTGCCTTTGTCCTCCGCTTAACAAGCAACCATTCTCTCCCACCTTAGAATGAATTTTATTTGGTAAAGAATTCACTAAATCCTCTAGTAAGGAAATTCTCAAAGCTAACCTTAAACGTTCATTGTCAACATTTTTTGTGAAGGGGCCAACAATATTAGATAAAATATCTGAATCAATTAAATAAATATTTTGCGATACGTGAGAAATACTATCTTGATAATATTTTTTAAAATATGATTTGTTTGAAGATTTTAATAATTTATTATTAATAAAAATAGATCCTTTAGTAGGATTTAATAAAAGCATTACTATATCGACATATGTAGTTTTCCCAGATCCGCTAGGACCATAAATACCAACCTTATCACCTTCATTAAACTCAGAAGAAAAAGTATTTAAGGCATTTTTCTTTGATTTAGGATAAGCATAATAGATATTTAATAATTTAATAGATTCAAATTTAAAATTATTATTTTTATTAAAGGATTTTTTTGAAAAATTTAATTGAAGTAGGATTAATAAATTCGATAAACCTGTTTTAGCGCCCTGTATTGCAGATGTGGAATTATAAATCAACTGAAAAATAGGGAATAATCTCTGCAAAGCTAAAAGGGAAGTAGCAAAAACAGCAAATGATTTTGGATTTGTTAAAGATGGGAAAATTATAAATAATACTGAAACAATTAATATTAATAATATTTCTATTAAAGTTCTTGGGAAACTTACATTGAAATCATTGATAGCTTGGGATAGTCTAAATTTTTTATCATTATTTTTAAATGTTTCAATGTAAAAATCTTGTTCTTGTGAAATAATTATATTCCTAATTGACAAAAGTGAATCTTTACAGAAATCTAATAATTTGCCTGAAAGATGGGACATCAATTTACTATTCTTTCTAAATTTCTTAGAATAGAAAAGATAGAGTATTAAATAAACAATTATGATTGATATAAGAATCCCTATAAAATATAAATTAATAAAAATTGCAATAGTTATTGATAATGATATTAAAGAAACTATGGCAGAACTTGACTGTAATAAACATGATATAGCATTTACAGCTACTCCAACATCATAAGTTAGTGTAGAGATATGAAAAGATGAGTTGCTAGACAAATGAAAAGAATAGTTTTGATTAATCAATTTAGAAAAGGCTAAAGATGAGAGTTTATTAGCCAAATAAGCAGTAAGGAAGAATGTATTTCTTAATATATAGATTCTAAGAATTCCAGATAATGAAAAAAATATTACAAATATTATTGTCATAGAATTTGTAGATATTTCAGCGAAGAATGGGAAAAAATTATTTATAAATTGATTATTAAATATTTCACCAGTAAATAATAATGAGAAAAATAATAAGGCCGATGAAAGACTTAATGCCTCCAAAAATGAATTTAAAATTATGAGAAAAAAATTAAATATTAACTTTATTTTTGACTTCTTATCGAGATAACCCAATACTCTAAAAAGAACTAAAAATGAAGACATTATAGGTTTAGAAAAAAAGCTTTATTAATTTAAGTTGATAAAAAATATCTAAATTTCCCTTTAAAATAGAATTAGTAATTTTGAATGATTCTTTACACGAAATACTATCTCGAAAGATAAATTTAGAATTATGAAAATTATTACCCCTTAAGCCAGAAAAAATATATTTGAATTCCTTTGAAAGATATTTTAAAGATGTTTTATTTATGTGGTTTATCCCTCCAAAAGGAAAAGCAATTGAATGAAAAGCCTTATCAAATTCTAGATTTTTCTCTAATAAACTCTTTGAAAAGTCAATATCCATTTTTAAACATTTTGATGATAAATTATTCAGTTGAAAATGAAAAGATGAATGATTTCCTATAGAGTGCCCATTATTCTGAAGAATTTTTAGATCGTCCCAATCCAATAATATCAAATCTTCTTTTCTGGTATTAATTTTATAAAGATTGTTGGCAAGTATTGGGAAAAGTAAATTTGCTTTTTGGAGTTCAATTAAACCAGGACAAACAAAAAAAATAGCTGAAATGGAAAACTTTTGAAGAATTGGAATTGCATTCAAATTATCCTTGAATCCATCATCGAATGTTATTAACAAAGAGGGTCTAGAAATTTCTTGATTACTATCGATAAATTCAAAAAATTGATTAGGAGTTATGAATTGCCAGCTTTTACTTAAATGATCTATAAGTTCAGAAAACCTTTGTAAATTTTTTAAATCATGAAAGATTAAAACCCTCAAAGGTGTTTTTTTCTTAAAGATTGAAAATGAAAAGAAATTTAGTTTTTCAGAAATATTAAAATAATGATTCCGGAAAATATTTTTTA
>MDTE01016973.1_pt1 | contig 14811 bp, 15 predicted proteins | sample 811231 | NCBI WGS metagenome assembly MDTE01 (sample SAMN05326651, study PRJNA326480) | marine metagenome | isolation source: seawater | place: Indian Ocean: Red Sea | collected 2010 | reverse complement strand
TTCGCGCGCCCCCGCTCGAGGTCACGCTCGTTGGCGGCCATGACGGCGTCGATGTCCTCGCTGATCGCTCGCGCAATGGCGAGCAGCGCGTTGTTCTTGGATTCGGTCGAGGCCGCGCCCATGACACGCGACGCGTTCCGCGCGTCGGTACCCAGCGCACGCATGTATTCGCGAATATCAATGTTCTGCGAGTCGTTCATGGTCCGCAGTATAACCGACGGCAAGAGATCCCCTAAAGACTATGGCCAGCGTGAGGGGGTTCGCCCGCCCGGCGAAAGCGCGACAATCGGGCCATGCAGCTCGACACCACGTTCTTCGATCAACCGTCCCCCGATCTCGCGGTGGCCCTCCTCGGCAAGGTGATCCGGCACGCGGTCGTACACGACGGTCGCCAACGCTGGCTTGCCGCGCGCATCATCGAAACGTAGGCTTATGCGATCGACGATCTCGGCAGCCACGCGTCCCTGGGGTACACGGCCAGGCGGGCAGCACTCTTCATGCCGCCGGGGACGATCTACATGTACTACGCGCGGGGCGGCGACTCGCTGAACGTCAGTGCGCGGGGTAAGGGCAACGCGGTACTGATCAAGTCCGCCTACCCTTTCTTCGATGCGCAGTCGCCCACCTCTGGCGCGGCGGTCATGGCGGCCAACAACCCGCTGAACCGTCGAAAGCGGCCCGTGGACAGGCTGTGTGCGGGACAGACGTTGCTCTGCAAGGCCCTTGGGTTGCGCGTCACCGAGTGGGACCAGCGATCATTCGACGCGACCCGCTTCTATTTCGATGATGTGGGGTACCGGCCCGCGCACTGGGTGCAGTGCCGCCGGCTGGGAATCCCGACCGGACGAGACGAACATCTCCCCTGGCGCTTCGTCGACGCAACCTATGCACGCGTGTGCACGCGCAATCCGCTGACGACGCGCAACGCAGACTACGTGCTTCATAGAGGGGGCTGACGGAATCCCGCACGCGGCGCCGCGCGCCTGTCTCCTGAGGGCGACTACTGCGCCCCCTGCATCTGTCGCACAACCTCGTCCAGCTGTTCGAGGCGCTCAACGGGATCAGACAGTTCCAGCAGGAACTGTTTGACGGGGTCCGGGCAGGGCAGCAGTTCGGTGAGTCGACCACCAACCTCCACCGCGGACTCGTAGTCGATCTGCAACCCGAGACGCTGCACCATCTCGTGTTCCGTGAACCGTTCGAGCAGCGTACTGAGGTGCCCGAGCGACTCCGGGACGGGCGCATCGTCATCAAGCGGCAGGAACTCGACGTCGCCCAGCATCAGGCCGTCGTCCTGACTGCTGCGCTCGCGCAGTTTCACCTTCACATCACCCTCGACCATGACGGTCAGCATGCCGTCATCGCGTTTGTCGAAATCGATGATCCGCACGTACGTCCCCGTTGTGCAGATCTCGGGCTGGTCGGCATCCGGCCCGACCATCACCTGCCGCCCCTGGCGGATCATGACGATTGCGAAGCCGGACTCATCGCGCATGCACTGCCCGATCATGTCGAGGTAGCGCGGTTCGAAGATCTTGAGCGGCAGGCGACCGCCGGGGAACAGCACGAGCGGCAGCGGGAAGAGCGGTATCTTCGCCATGGTGTCTCCGTGTCAGGCTTGCCGGGGTCGCTTCGATCTTAGCGCTTTTTGCCGCCGGGTCCGGGCGGGGTACCATCACCGGCAAACCAGCATCCGGGAACGACATGCACAAGACGGGCAAGATCGCGGCAATCCTGCTCGGCGTTTACGTCGGCATCGTCGCGTTGTTCGAGTCTCTGCTCGGCTACTTTCAGCCGGCCAACCCCACGACGCTCGTGATCACGACGCGCGATGACGGAGGTGCGCACGATCGCGTGCTTGCTCGACTGGAAAGCGATGGCAACGTCTACGTCGCGGTGAATCACTGGCCACGGATGTGGTACTACCGCGCGCTCGACAATCCCGGCGTTGCGGTCACGTTCGAAGAGCAAACCACAGAGTACACGGCAGTACCGGTCACCGGCGCGGAGCATGACCGCGTAGATGCGGACAACCCGCTGCCGCTCGTGTTCAGAATTCTGACCGGCTTCCCGCCGCGCTATTTCCTGCGCCTGGACGACGCCTAGCCGCGGGCGCTAGAAGGGGATGTCGTCGTCGAAGTCGTCGTCTGAAGGCGGCGCCGAGAATCCGCCACGGTCGTCGTAGCCACTGCCGCCGCCCTGTCCGCCCTGGCCGCCGCCCTGCATGCCGCCGCCGCCCTGCATGCCGCCGCCACCGAAGTCTCCTCCACCGCGGCTGTCGAGCATCTGCATCTCGTCGGCGACGATCTCGGTCGAATAGTGCTTCTGTCCTTCGCGCTCCCACTGCCGGGTGCGCAGGGAGCCCTCCACGTAGATCTTCGAGCCCTTGCGCAGATATTCGCCGGCGATCTCGGCGAGGCGATTGAAAAACACCACCCGGTGCCATTCTGTTCGTTCGTTCTGCTGGCCGGATTCGCGGTCCCGCCACGTCTGACTCGTTGCCATCCGTACGTTGGTCACAGCGTTCCCGCTCGGCATGTAACGGGTTTCCGGATCGGCTCCCAGATTACCTACGAGAATGACCTTGTTTACTCCACGACTCGCCATGATTCGGCTCCTGACTCTTCACCCGGTGAGCGCAACATTCAGGTCGCACCCGATTGCGCCAGCAGGCGCTCAAGCCTGTCCTCGACAAAGTGCGCGTTGTCGATCTTCAGGTAGGCCATCCCTTCAGCTTCGACGAAAACAACGTCGTCGATGCCTTCGATGGATAATAACGCGTTAACCAACGAGTGGGCATGATCGGAGGTCGGATCTGCGATCTCGATCACCCGACCGGAGACATCGCGGACCGTGAGTCCCCACATCACGAGTCCAAACCACAGCACCGCACATCCAGCGTTGACGTACAGCAGCGCGGCGTTCCCCCACGTTTGAATGAGCAACCCGCCCACGGCGCCTCCGGTAAACACCCCGCCGAATTGCGCGGCAGAGAACAGCCCCGCCGCTGTGCCGCGGCGGCCTGCCGGGGCCGCACGCGTGAGTTGCGCGGGAAGCACCACCTCGAGGAGGTTGAACGCCATGAAGAAGCCACCCATGGTCAACAGGACACCCACGCCGCTCGCCTGCCCCGACAGCGCCGCAAGCGAACCCGCCGCGAGGGCAATCACGGAGAGCAGCACATGCTTCGTGAAGCGGGGGTTCGCTCCGAGTCGCATGACCGGCCCCATCAGCACAAACGTGCCGGCGAGCAGCCCGAGGTAGATGTAGTGATGCACGTCAACGGTATACCCAACCTCGACCAGCAACCTCGGGAACGCGAGGAAACCCGACATGAGGAGATGGTGCGCCAACAGGATGGATACGCAGAGGGCGGCTATGTCGGGGCGCGTCGCCAACTGCAGGATGTCCGCGGGAATCACGGCGTTGTCCAGATTCACGCGCCGTGCAGTGGGCGTCGGTACGAACACCGCCACGACCACGATACCCACAGCGCCGAGCCCGGCATTGAGCAGGAAGACTCCCGGCAATCCAATCAGCGTGTTGAACCAGGGGCCTGCGATCAGCGACAGCCCAAACGACACGCCGATGCTGATACCCACGAACGCCATCGCGACCGTCCGCATGTTGACGCGCGTCAGATCACCCATGAGGGCGAGCAGCGTCCCGGCGATTGCGCCACAGCCCTGCAGCAGACGCGCGGCGATCAGCCAACCGATCGTCTCCGCCCAGGCCGCCAGCGCACTGCCCGCGATGAACAGCGCAAGGCCCAGATAAATCACCGGCTTGCGGCCGATCCGATCTGACAGCAAGCCGAAGGGGATCTGCAGCAGGCCCTGGCTGAGGCCATAGACGCCAACCGCGAGCCCCATCAGCGCAATCGTCGCGCCCGCGTATGCGTCCGCCGCGAGCGGCAGCACAGGAATGACCATGAAGAGGCCAAACATCCGCACCATGTAGAGGAAGCTGACCGATGCGGTCGCACGGATCTCGAGTCCCGTCACGCGCCGTCTCCAGGAACAACTCCCCGCGCTGTTGACCACATCTGCCGCATGTCAGTCCCGGTGCCCGACCCTCGGCACACCGACGATTCCTGCGCGGAACTTCACGCTTGGCGCGTCCGGACTGCTGATTTTCGGGGACATGTGCGTGCCAACGAAAGAGTGGAAGGGGGCCGCGATCATACCAAACGCATGCGGGAGATCGCCGTCGCGCCATCGGCGCGAGTCCTCTGTCGGTAAGGCAGTTCCCGCACGACTCGCACCGCGGAAGTCGCAATACAGGCCGGGGCAGAATCGCTGTCATCAAGCGCCCGCTGGAATGCGCCAGGTTCGGACCCATGCACTGCCGAGGCGTCGGCCGTTCCGTCGGGGTCTGATGGCCACAAGGTAGCCGACGGTCACAGATGAAGGTACGCCTGACCGCGACAGTCCGGGCCGAACGATGTGCTGTTGCCCGAACCCCGCCAATCAGCCGGCGTCGGACGATGCCTCGTAGAGCACCACGCATCGGACCTCGATGCTCCAGCGGTCGGGAGCATCCTCGGGCGTCCGCGGATCGTTGAAGGCACTGTGGAAGCTGAAGGTGCACGGGCCGTCCGATTCGTGATCGGGGTGCTTGCCGCGGCTCGTCGCCAGCAGCCCCGCTGAATCCCATTGCTTGATCAGCAACGCCTCGTCACGGGTCATGCCCGGATAGCTGTAAAACGTGTGCCGCTCATCGAACTTGGCCCAGTAGTTCTCGCCGACCCTGTCGGGCATGTGAATCTCGAACACCACGAGGTCGTCCGTCTCGACGTCCTGGCCGTCACACAGGGCAAGCGGATGGGTCGCGACCGGGGCTGGCTCGATGTTGCGCCAGACATTGATGATCGCGAACCGGCCGCCGTCCTCGAGCGCGCGGTTCGCGATGTCCTCCGGGACAAGGCCCTGCCCCTCAGGGAGTACGTCCCGCAGCGTGTCATTCACGCTCGGCAGACGCGTCAGCTGCATGAGCCGTTCCGGCGCGGAGCGCAGCGTATAGTCGCCGTGCACGATGTGCGCCGGCCCCTGCACGTCCTGGCCGCCTTTGATCTGACGTTTCTCGTTCAGCCCGCCCGCGGACCGGACGTTGTGATCGAACGCCCAGACCCGCGCACCAGTCGCCTCCGCCACCAGTTGTTCGCAGTCACGGTAGTAGCCGGTGATCACCTCCTGATGATCCAGAAAATCGTAGCTCGTCACCGGCGCGTGCCGAAGCTCGAAACCGTTTCGGTCAAGCGTCATGGCGTCTGCCGTTGAGAGTCTGCGGGCATCAATGACCGCGACTTCGTGCGCTTCGGTCGCCACGCCTTCGCTGTCGACGAAGTTGCCCCGGTCGTCCCTGGTCATCCGCACGCGATCGTTACGGAAGAGCGAAGACTCTGTGTCCGGAGTCAGAAAATGGAATACACCCGTCGTGTCGGCTTCAGTGCTGGACATTGTTCTCCTCTAACCGCGCCTGGCCTCACCAGAATACCAAGCGGAGACCGGGCCGGACCATCAGGCCTGTCGCAAGACCTGTCATCCTCGACCGATGATCCGCGCCGCCGCGCTCAGGGCGACGCCACCTCGCGAGCCATCGACATCGGATCATCCGCAAAGTACGCATCGCTCATGCGAGCGACGTACGCCACCAGGTTGGCGTGGCCCGAGGCCGCGTCCTTCAGACGTGAAGCGTATGGCGCGTTCAGAATCTGCCACAGGAACGCGTAGGCGGTCGCGTCAACCGACGTCGCCTGCTCGCCAAGCAGGTAAGCCTGGGTTCCGAGGAGCGCCGCGAGCGCATCGAGATCTTCCCGGCCGCGCGCGTCGAGTTCATCCTCGGTGAAGCCGCCAACGCCGTGCTCCAAACACTTGCGCAGGTTGTCCTCCCGAACCCCTGCATAGGTGGCCTCGTCGACCCCCTCCAGCAGGCCGGGGGTGTTCCAGTAGGGCGCCTCGGGAGCCGTCCAGCGCTCACGCGCCATCACCCACCAGATGTGCTCCTCGATCATGCGCCTGATCGTGTGGCCCCGCGCCCGGTCGACCGCGCTGAGCGAACCGTCCAGGGGGTCACCGAAGTGGGCCTTCAGATAATCGATGATGAAGCCGGAGTCTGCGATCCGCTCGCCGTCATGCTCGATGTACGGCAGCTTGCCCTTCGGCGCGGTTTCCGCGAACCCGGCCCCGAGGCTTCGCGTCTCGAATTCGATACCAGCCATGCGCAGGTAAGTCTCCACCTTCAGTACGAACTGACTGATACACCCAAACGTTTCCCATGCGGGACCGAAGCGGCACAGAGTGATCATTGTCCTACTCCCGTGATGTGTTCCCGCGAGCATACCGGAGCCTTCGCCCGAATGACGGCGTTGCGTGCCGGACGTGCATGCATGGTCGAGCCCGCGCCGGGGAATGATTGTTGGCAAGGCGCTGTTGAAGACAGCAAACACATCATGTCCCCGCACGCGATTAAATGGCAGTATTGCCGCCCACCTTTGGGACCCGCGATCACCAGCACCGATGGACCAAATCGTCATTCGCGGCGCACGCACGCACAACCTCAAGAACCTCGATCTGGACATCCCGCGCGACCGGCTTGTCGTGGTGACGGGGCTCTCGGGGTCGGGCAAGTCGTCGCTCGCATTCGACACGCTGTATGCCGAGGGGCAGCGACGGTACGTCGAGTCCCTGTCGGCGTACGCGCGGCAGTTCCTCTCGCTCATGGAAAAGCCGGACATCGATCACATCGAAGGCCTGTCACCGGCCATTTCGATCGAGCAGAAATCGACCAGTCACAATCCACGTTCGACCGTTGGCACAATCACCGAAATCTACGACTACCTGCGCCTGCTGTACGCCCGGGTTGGCGAGCCGCGTTGCCCGGAACACGGCACGAAGCTCGAGGCGCAGTCCGTGAGCCAGATGGTGGATCAGATTCTGGCGATCCCCGAAGGAACGCGGGTCATGCTCTGCGCACCGGTCATCAAGGAGCGCAAAGGCGAGCATCTGCACGTCTTCAACGAGCTGCGCAGCCAGGGCTACGTCCGGGTCCGCATCGACGGCATCGTGACCGAACTGGACGATCTGCCGAGTCTGAACAAGAACAAGAAACACACCATCGAAGTTGTCGTTGACCGCTTCCGGGTCCGGGGCGACGTCAAGACACGCCTTGCCGATTCGCTGGAGACCGCCGTAAAGGTGGGAGAAGGTGTCGTTTCGGTCGCGAATCTCGACGATGACAGCGATGAGCTGGTGTTCTCGTCCCTCTTTGCGTGCCCCACCTGCGGGCACAGCATCATGGAACTCGAGCCGCGTCTGTTCTCATTCAACAATCCGGCGGGCGCGTGCCGTGTCTGTGACGGTCTTGGGATTCATCAGTTCTTTGACGTCAACAACATCGTCACGGATCCTGAACTGTCCATCGCGGAGGGTGCAATCCAGGGTTGGGATCGGCGCAACGTCTACTACTTCCAGATGCTGACGTCGCTCGCAGAGCACTACGGCTTTGACCTCGGGACACCCTTCAAGTCGCTGGACAAGGCACACCAGGAGGCGGTGCTGCACGGTTCGGGCGACGAAGCAATTCGCTTCCGGTACGTCAACGACCGGGGTGATGAATACACCCGGTCGCATACCTTCGAAGGCATCGTGCCCAACATGGAGCGCCGCTTTCGCGACACCGACTCGGCGATGGTGCGCGAGACGCTGATGAAGTATCTGTCGACCGAGCATTGCCCGACGTGCCGTGGCTCGCGCCTGAACACCGACGCGGCAGCGGTCACGATCGAGGAACGCACGCTGCCCGAGATCAGCGCGTTGTCCGTTGCTGACGCGCACCAGTGGTTCACATCGCTCGAACTGACCGGCCAACGCGCCAGCATTTCGGCGAAAGTGCTGGATGAAATCCGTGCCCGGCTGTCGTTCCTGATGAACGTCGGGTTGAACTACCTGACACTCTCACGCAGCGCGGAGACGCTCTCGGGAGGCGAAGCACAGCGCATTCGTCTGGCCAGCCAGATTGGCGCGGGGCTCGTCGGTGTGATGTACATCCTCGACGAGCCGTCCATCGGCCTGCACCAGCGCGACAACGCGCGGCTGCTCGATACGCTCACGAACCTGCGCGACATGGGCAACACCGTCATCGTCGTCGAACACGACGAAGAGGCCATCCGAACCTCTGACTGGATCATCGACATTGGGCCGGGGGCCGGTATCCACGGCGGCCACATCGTCGCCCAGGGGACGATCGACGCCATCCGGTCGAGCGACGAGTCGATCACCGGTCAGTTCCTGTCCGGCAAGCGGGCAATCGAGATTCCTGCCCAGCGCCAGGCGTGTGACCCGGAGAAGATGCTGGTTCTGCATGGTGCGACCGGCAACAACCTGCAAAATGTCGATCTCGAGATTCCGCTTGGCCTCATGACCTGCGTGACCGGGGTCTCCGGCTCTGGCAAGTCGACGCTGGTGAACCACACGCTCTACCCGATCGCCGCACGGCAACTGAACGGCGCGACAACCGTGCACCCGGCGCCCTACGAGTCGATCGAAGGGATGGACGCGCTCGACAAGGTGGTCGACATCGATCAGAGCCCGATCGGCAGGACGCCCCGCTCGAACCCCGCGACCTACACCAACATCTTTACTCCGATCCGTGAACTCTTCGCGGCCACGCAGGAAGCCCGCTCGCGCGGCTACAAACCCGGACGGTTCAGTTTCAACGTCAAGGGGGGTCGCTGCGAGGCCTGCCAGGGCGACGGCCTGATCAAGGTGGAAATGCACTTCCTGCCGGACGTCTACGTCACGTGCGATGAGTGCAAAGGCCAGCGCTACAACCGCGAGACGCTCGAGGTGCTCTATAAGGGCAGGAATATCAGCGAGGTGCTCGACATGACGGTGGAGGACGCACACGAGTTCCTTGGCGCTGTGCCCGTCATCCAGCGTCGGCTGAAAACGCTCATTGACGTGGGCCTTTCCTACATCCGCCTGGGACAGTCAGCGACGACGCTCTCTGGGGGCGAGGCCCAACGCATCAAACTCGCGCGGGAGCTGTCGAAGCGGGACACGGGAAGCACGCTGTACATCCTCGATGAGCCGACCACAGGGCTGCACTTCCACGACATTCAGCAACTGCTCTCGGTTCTGCATCACCTGCGCGATCAGGGCAACACGATCGTCATCATCGAGCACAACCTGGACGTCATCAAAACGGCGGACTGGCTGATCGACCTTGGCCCTGAAGGGGGCTCCGGCGGAGGCATGATCGTGACACAGGGCACGCCGGAAGACGTGGCCACCTGCGACGCGTCATTTACCGGGCAGTTCCTGAAGCCCATCCTGGACGGCTCCGCCGCCGCGTGATCGGCGTTCAAGTGTCGTTCATCCCCGAAAGGGCACACTGGTCAGGACGGTGGTTTGCCGAGGAACCTGCATGCTCCGGCTACTGATGATCGCGGCAGTCCTGACGGTGGTTGACCCCGCACGCGCCGCGCTGGACGCGGGCGTCTGGGATGTGGCTGACCTGACGCTTACCTGGCATCCGCGGGTTGAGGTGGGCGGGCGCTGGCTGGACGTCGAGCAGCTCACAATGCTCGAAGCGGTCCACGAGCGAATCCAATTTGCCGCCGAGTATCCGGTTCGGCTGGTCATCGTCCCCGGCGATGCCCCAAACGCCTTCGCCACGATCATGGAACGCCAACCCATCATCGGCATCAATTTCGCGATGCTCGACGCGATTGGCGCGGACGACGCTCAGTTTGCCGCGTTGATCGGTCATGAGATCGCGCATCTCAAGCTGGAACACGGCGACAAGCAGCAGAAGCGCAACATTCCCCAACAGGTGGCAAACAGCGTCGTCGGGGGTCTGATCCAGAACCCGATCGGCTCGTTGCTGGGTCGCGCATTCGTCACGGCTGTCGATTCGACCTACAGCCGCAAGGCCGAACGGGAGTCCGACTACCTTGGGGCAGTCTGGGCCGTGCAAGCCGGCTATGCCGCGCAAGGCGCCGTGCGCCTGCAGGAGACGCTGGCGGCGCAGGGCAAGAAACACCCCCTCCCGTTCCTTTCGAGTCACCCCCGAACGGAAGACAGGATGGCGAATCTGCGGGCGCTGGCGGATCGTCTGTCACCGGGCGAACCGGAGATCCAACAACAGACGGAGTGAACCGACGGGCCAGATCAGGCGTATGCGTCAGGCAATTCCACCGTATTACAGGACACCCATGCTTGCTCCTCTCGTCAGCCTCGCGGAACACGGCGCTTTTCCTGACCCACTGCTGCGCATGGGCATCCGCCGGCTGGTTGCGGCGCGGAAACGCGAACTCGTCCAGGGAATCGGCCGGGTCGGCGCTGATGCGCTCGCGCACCGCGCGCTCGCGATCCACACCGACAGGGCCAACGAGCAGCACTACGAGGTGCCCGCCGAACTCTTCGAGGCCGCGCTCGGCCCACGGCTGAAGTATTCGAGCTGTTACTACCCTGACGCCGGGACCACACTCGCCGAGGCCGAGGAGGCGATGCTCGCACTGACATGTGAGCATGCGGACCTCGCCGATGGGCAGGACGTTCTGGAACTTGGCTGTGGCTGGGGTTCGCTGACGCTCTGGATGGCCGCCCGCTATCCACGCAGCCGTATCACCGCGATGTCGAACTCACACTCGCAGCGCGAGTACATCCTCAGCCGGGCGCGGTCCCAGGGCCTGACCAACGTCGAGATACTCACCTGCGACTTCAACGACTTCGATGCCGAGGGCCAGTTCGATCGGGTCATGTCGGTCGAGATGTTCGAACATCTGCAGAACTGGGACACCGCATTCGAGCGCGTCGCCCGCTGGCTGAAGCCGGAAGGCCGCGCGTTCCTGCACGTCTTCTGCCATCGGACCCACGCCTATCTGTTCGAGGGTCAGAACAACTGGATGGCGAGCCACTTCTTCACAGGCGGCCTGATGCCGGCGTTCGATCTACCACACGCGTTCGGGCAACACCTCGCGGTCGAAGCGGACTGGTGGATTCCCGGCAGTCATTACGAGCGAACGTCCAACGACTGGCTTGCAGAGTTCGACGCCAGCACGCCAGCGCTGCGTTCAGTGCTGTCTGACACGTACGGCGAAGACGCCAGCCGCTGGCTGCACCGTTGGCGGCTGTTCTTCCTGGCGGTCGCGGAGATGTTTGGCTACGACGAAGGCGCCGAGTGGGGCGTCGGGCACTATCGGTTGAAGCGGGGTGGGTGACGCACCGACCAAGGCGAGCTGAGTTCGGGCCGCCAGCGTCGACGTGCCGCCTTGGGGCACGCCGCTCTGCTCACTCGTCGTCGTCTTCGAAATCTTCGTCGTCGTCTTCCGGAATCTCCCGGTCGACCAGTTCGATGTAGGCCATTGGCGCCGAGTCACCCGCGCGATAGCCGCACTTCAGAATACGCGTGTAGCCACCGGGACGTTCCTGGAACCGCGGACCGATGTCGGCGAACAACTTGCCGACCGCGGCCTTGTTACCGACCCGTGCGAACGCGAGCCGCCGATTGGCCACCGAGTCGTTCTTGGCGAGCGTGATGAGCGGTTCCGCAACGCGGCGAAGTTCCTTCGCCTTGGGTACCGTCGTCTTGATGATTTCATGCTCGATCAGCGAACACGCCATGTTGCGGAACAGTGCCTTGCGATGGGCACTGGTCCTGTTCAGATGTCGACCACTTTTGCGATGGCGCATTGCTATATCCTCGATCGGTCTCGCGTAGGGGGTTCGGCGGGCGGCCTAGCCCAGAACGCGGTCATCGCCGCGCAGGCTCGCGGGCGGCCAGTTCTCGAGGCGCATGCCGAGGGAAAGACCGCGTGACGCAAGTACGTCTTTGATTTCGGTAAGGGACTTCTTGCCGAGGTTCGGCGTCTTCAGAAGCTCCACTTCTGTGCGACGAATGAGATCGCCGATGTAATAGATGTTCTCCGCCTTCAGGCAGTTTGCACTGCGGACGGTGAGTTCCAGATCATCAACCGGGCGCAGCAGGATCGGATCGATCTCGTCTTCCTGCTCGACCACTTCCGGCTCTGCATCGCTCTCGAGGTCAACGAACACCGCAACCTGCTGCTGCAGAATGGTCGCCGCGCGGCGGATCGCCTCCTCCGGGTCGATCGTACCGTTCGTTTCGAGATCAATGATGAGCTTGTCGAGGTCCGTACGCTGCTCGACGCGTGCGCTGTCGACCTTGTAGGCCACGCGGCGCACCGGGCTGTAAGAGGCATCGAGGAGCAGGTTGCCGATCACTCGTGCCTGCTCTTCGTCACCGCCGCGGGAGTCCGCTGGCTCGTAGCCGCGTCCGCGCGTCACCGTCGCGCGCAGTCGCAATTCGCCCGCCTCGTTGAGGTTGGCAATCGGCTGATCCGGGTTGGCAATCTCGACGTCGTGCTCGGCCATAAAATCGCCAGCGGTGACGACGCCCGGGCCGGACTTGGTGAGGCTGAGCTCAGCTTCGTCGACGCTGCCGAGGCGGATTGCCACGTTCTTCAGGTTGAGCAGGATCTCAATGACATCTTCCTGCACACCTTCGATCGTGCCGTATTCGTGCAACACCCCTTCGATTTCGACTTCGCTGATCGCGCAGCCTGGCATCGAAGACAGCAGGATCCGACGCAGCGCATTGCCGAGCGTGTGCCCGAATCCACGTTCGAGCGGCTCGAGTACGACGTTCGCGCGGGTATGGCTGACCTTCTCAACCTGAATGTGCTTGGGCGTCAGGAATTCCAATGATGAGTGTGGCATAGAGACACAGTTCTCCAGGGTCCGTTTGTTGCCGCTCCCCGCATCGGCGGTTTGCGATGTATCCGCGATTACCGCGAGTCGATGCTGCAGATCTCTACGGCTACCCGAGTCATCCTCTTTCCGGATGGCTCGTGACGACCAGCACCCCATTGTGGCGCGGGTCGTCTGTTTCCGAGGTTCGGGGGTCACCCGTCTCGCATGTATGCGCCCGCAGCATCCGCGCAGGCGCAGGATCGTTACTTCGAGTAGTACTCCACGATCAGATTCTCGTTGATTTCCTGCGGGAGCTCGTCACGCTCGGGGTACGCCCGAAACACGCCTTCGAGCTTGGTCGTGTCGACCTCGACCCACTCGACCGGCGTGCGGTTGGCCGCTACCGCGAGCGCGCCCTGAATGCGCAGCTGGTTACGCGACTTCTCGCGAATCGACACAACATCGCCCGGCGAAACCGCGTAGGAAGCGATATTCACCGACTGTCCATTGACCAGGACCGCCTTATGAGCCACGAGCTGACGCGACTCCGCGCGCGTCGAGCCAAACCCCATGCGATACACGACGTTGTCGAGTCGCCGCTCCAGCAGCCGGAGCATGTTGTAGCCGGTTGCGCCCTTCTGCCGGTCCGCCTTCTTGAAGTAATTGCGGAACTGCTTTTCGAGCACACCGTACAGACGACGGAGCTTCTGCTTCTCGCGCAGCTGAATCGCGTAGTCCGAGGGCCGACTGCGTCGGGCCCCATGCTGACCGGGCGCCGCTTCCGCGCGACACTTCGACTCGAGCGGGCGTACGCCGCTCTTCAGGTAAAGGTCCGTGCCTTCCCGACGCGAGAGCTTGCAGGTGGGTCCGAGATAACGTGCCATAACTGATTCCTCGTCGTTTCCTGCTTACACCCGGCGCCGCTTGGGTGGGCGGCAGCCGTTGTGCGGGATGGGGGTGACGTCGGTGATGTTCGTCACCTTGAAGCCGGCCGCGTTGAGGGCGCGCACGGCGGCGTCACGACCGGGTCCGGGTCCCTTCACAAACACTTCGAGGTTCTGCACCCCGTATTCCTGCGCCGCGACGCCAGCCCGCTCGGCAGCGACCTGCGCTGCAAACGGCGTGCTCTTGCGCGCACCGCGGAAGCCCGAACCACCGGCAGTTGCCCAGGAGAGGGCGCCGCCCTGGCGATCGGTGATCGTAATGATCGTGTTGTTGAACGACGCGTGCACGTGCGCCAGGCCGTCTACCACCTGCCGCTTGCCGCGGCGCCGTACGGGCGCGGTCAGCGTCGTTGAGCTTGTTTCTTCTTCGGATTCGGACATGGTGTCTCCGATCGATTACTTGCGAATCGGGCGCTTCGGTCCCTTGCGGGTGCGCGCGTTCGTTTTTGTGCGTTGGCCGTTCGTAGGCAGGCTGCGACGATGCCGGATTCCCCGGTAACAACCGAGATCCAGCAGACGCTTGATGTTGAGCTGAACCTCTCGGCGCAGGTCACCTTCGACGGACATCTTGCCCACCTCGCTCCGCAGCTTGTCCAACTCCTCTTCGGTGAGGTCCTGGATGCGCATCCGCGGGTCGACGCCTGTCGCATCGCACAGATCGAGCGCGGTCTTGCGACCGACGCCGAAGATGTACGTCAGCGATATCCCGGCATGCTTGTTGTCCGGGATGTTGATTCCTGCAATACGTGCCATATCTGTCTACCTTCGCCTGACTCAGCCTTGGCGCTGTTTGTGCCGCGGTTCCGTGCAGATCACCCGCACAGCACCCCTGCGCCGGATGATCCGGCAGTTGCGACACATCTTCTTCACCGATGCACGAACTTTCATGTGGTTCTCCTGCCCTCGCGGGCCGCCTGTCGCCTGCCCCTAACGCCTGCCAAAGTTCTGCAGGTTGGATTTCTTCATCAACGACTCGTACTGGTGTGACAGCAGGTGTGTCTGCACCTGCGACATGAAGTCCATCACCACCACCACCACGATCAGCAGGGCGGTACCGCCGAGCTGGAACGAAATATTGAACTGCACCACGAGAAACTGCGGCATCAGGCACACGAGCGTCATGTAGATCGATCCGAACAGCGTGAGCCGCG
>MDTE01107679.1_pt1 | contig 14813 bp, 12 predicted proteins | sample 811231 | NCBI WGS metagenome assembly MDTE01 (sample SAMN05326651, study PRJNA326480) | marine metagenome | isolation source: seawater | place: Indian Ocean: Red Sea | collected 2010 | reverse complement strand
TATACCATGGGAAATGGGACTTACGGAAGTAAATCAAGTTTTAACATTAAATGGATTAAGACATAAAGTAACCTTAAGAACCGATGGAGGTATAAAAACAGGAAGAGATGTTATTATAGCTGCAATGATGGGTGCTGAAGAATTTGGAATTGGAACAACCTCATTAGTTGCAATGGGATGTATAATGGTTAGACAATGTCACTCTAATACTTGTCCAGTTGGAGTATGTACACAAGATGAAAGTTTAAGAAAAAAATTTACAGGAACACCAGAAAAAGTTGTTAATCTCTTTAGTTTTATTGCTGAAGAAGTAAGAGAAATTTTATCAGATCTTGGTTTTAAAACTTTGAATGAAATTGTGGGAAGGACAGATTTATTGAAGCAAGTAAGTAGAGGCGCTTCTGACTTAGATGATCTTGATTTGAGTCCCCTTTTGGTTCAGGCAGATCCTGGCAAAAATAATAGATATTGTGAACCCAATTTAATAAATGCAGTTCCGTCCACTTTAGATGAAAAAATATATAAAGACTTAGAGGATTTGGTGGGCAAAAAAAATAAAATTGAATTAAATTATGAAATCAAAAATACACACAGAGCTGTTGGAACACGTTTATCACATTATATTTACAAAAAATTAAAAAAAGAGAATTTAGAAAAAAATTCTATAATAATTAATTTGTCTGGATCTGCAGGGCAATCATTAGGAGCTTTTGGTATAAAGGGTTTGAAATTAAATGTAACTGGTGACGCAAATGATTATGTCGGAAAAGGACTTTCAGGAGCAACTATAGTTATTAAACCACCTATAGAAAGCAATTTAATAAGCAATGAAAATACTATAATTGGCAATACTGTACTTTATGGCGCCACATCCGGAAAGCTTTTTGCAGCAGGACAATCAGGAGAAAGATTTGCTGTTAGAAATTCTGGAGCCGAAGCAGTTATAGAAGGATGTGATTCCAACGGATGTGAATATATGACAGGAGGAGCAGTAGTAATTTTAGGAAAGATAGGAGATAATTTTGCTGCTGGGATGACTGGAGGAATGGCATTTATTTATGATCCAAATCAAGATTTTGAAAATTACGTAAATTCCAATTCAGTGACTTGGCAAATACCAGAAACAGATTATTGGAAAAATTATTTGAATTCTTTAATTCAGGAACATTTTAATGAGACAAAATCTAAAATTGCTTCGAAGATACTGAATAATTACGATGAAGAGGTAAAAAATTTTAAACAAGTTTGTCCAAAAGAGATGCTTGATAAGCTATTAAATCCTTTAACATCTAATAACAAAAAATTAAGAGCAGTATAATTTTTTTTAATTATTGGTAGAAAGTTTTTTTGTGTCTTTATTTAACTTTAATCTGATATAAAAATCATAAATTCTTTGCTCAAATAGATTAGTTGGAAAAAAGTCTTTTTTAAAAAAATTTTTAAAAAAGTTATATATTCTTATTGGCCTAGAAATATATATAGTTGCATACGATAGGGCAAAGCCAAAAAATCGTAAAAAAGATAACATCTTACCCGAAACATTATCGCAATACGAATAAACCTGAGTTACATCTTGGTAAGATAAATTTTTAAAATAGCTATCATTCACATTTATTTTTTTTTCTTTTTTTAATTTTTCAAATATTTCAGAACCAGGATAAGCAGCAAAAATTGCATAATTAACATCTAAAACTCCAAATCTAAGTGAGCAATATGCTCCAAAAAATACCGACTTTAAACAATCACTTAACGTTTCGTGAGGAAAACCAATAATAAAATTTAATTTAACGGTATGACCAATTTTTGCTGCAGTTTTAATACTTTTAATTAACCTATCAAGCCTTACCCTTTTTTTTATTATATTAAGACTTCTTTCACTGCCACTTTCTGGAGCGTAGCATATATAAGCGCAACCAGAATCATAAATAGCTTGTAAAGTTTCTTCATCTAATGCTTCAGAACGTGTTCCAACTGGAAGTTGCCATGTAATATTATTTATTTTTCTTTTTTTAAGTTCATTACAGAATTCTAATATCCAGCTTTTTTTAATTATTGCAGTCAAATCAAAAAATTCGAAATCATTTGCTTTATACTTATTTACCAGCCATTGAATTTCATCAACTATCTCTTTTGGTTCACGCATAATGTATCTCGTAGTCCACATTGTAGGGCTAGAACAAAATGTGCATTGATAAGGACAGCCTCGTGTTGCTAGTATAGGCATATTTCTAAGATTGCCTTTTGCTAAACCTATAGTGAAATAGTCTGTAAAATAATTTTCAGGCTTCAATAAATGCCAAGCTGGTCTTGGAAGTGTATCGATATGTTCTATTCTCTTGCTTGATCCATTATTTATAAACTTATTTTCTTTATTAATAAAAGATATTCCTGGAATATTTTCTACTTTTTTTCCATGAAAAATATTACAAGAGAACTCAAGCATTGAAAATTCACCTTCCCCAATGATCACATAATCAATTGAAGGACAATCTCTAAGAACATATTCAGGTATTGCAGAGGCATGTTCTCCCCCAGCAACAATTATAATTTTAGGATATTTTTTTTTTATTTCTTCAATAAGAGGCCTGTGAGCAAACCATTCAGAAGAGAACATTAAAGAAATACCAAAAATAAAAGTATTTGGATCAATTTTTTCTAATATTTCTTCAGAAGTTAATCCTTGTACATTATAAAGATTATTTTTTGATCTTCTAATTTTTACTGGTTTTTGTTCGCCTGTAGCATCAATAATTTTTGTATTATAGTTTGCTTTTTCTAAAACACCTCCTAAATAAGCAAGACCCAAAGGTAAAGTGACAGGAGAACTATATGAATTTTTTGTTAAAACAGCAAAAGGTCTACATAAAGTAATAATTCTTTTGTCATTTTCGGGTGCTTTAAATGCACTTAAGCTAGAGTCCATATGTCGAGGATCTAATTCTTTTACCCAATTTTTATTGGGTGTATATGAGGGCTTAAAAATTACACTTTCATCGTTTTGCATACAAATTGTATATTATGACAATATTAAAATCTTATAATTTGTATCATCAATCAGTTATTTATCAATAGCATTTAAAAATGTTGAAAATAATATCGTTTATTTTTTTACTAAAAATAAGTAACCATGAAGTGTGTCATATTTTTTATAATTAGCTAAAACATATGAATTAACTAATTCTATTCTTTCATAAATTCCTATCCCATCAAATTCATGGTCTGCCAAAAAATACAAAATGTATTTTGGCTGAATTTTTTTAAGGCGATTTATATAGTCTTTTTGTAAATCTATCGGACTAGTCAACCAAGAAGCCCAATATTTGGTGCAAGAAGGTTTTTTTAAGAGATATGGAATAGCATCATCAAATGTTATGTTTTCAATGCAACTGTCATTCTTAGAGATTCGGCTATAATATTCAATTAATTCTTTTTCTTTTTCATTGAGAAAAATATTATCTTCTAAATTTATAAAACTGTTAAAATTTTCTTTATAATTTTTTATATTATTCAAATTATAATTAATATTATTTAAAGAGTAGTAAAATAGAAGATAAATAAAGGATAAAGATAAGAAAAATTTGTAACTATTGATTTTTATTATTAATTTTTTTTCTAAATAAATTAATAAATAATTTAAAATAAAAAAAATATTAATTAAAAGAGGCAAATCACTAGAGGCACGCAAATGAGGTGCATCAGATCTTCCCAATGCATTTTTATACATGATAAGACTCAACAAAAAAAGGAACGCAAATAGTATTTTTTTTGATGTAAATATTTTTTGGTTTTTTGAAATTAAATAATTTAAAATAAATATACCTGCTGTAAGCTGAAGTAAAAGTCCTCTAGTTGCTCTAGTTCCGTTTGGATCTTCTCCTATTGAGAAAAAGGGTACTGGGTATTTTAAGCCATGCATTAAATCCATCGAAAAAATCATTGACTTAGTATTTTCTAAAAAGGCTACAAATTCTTCAAAGCCAATTAAATTAATTGCAATTATCCAAAAAATTAAAAAAGAAGTAAGAATTAATAATGAATCAAAATATTTTTTAATTATTAATAAATACAAGAAATAAAAAAATAAAATAAAGTTTATGTATATCCCAGTATCTATATGCAGCAAAACTGAAATTGTGGCTATAAAACATATTAGAATTGAAAATAAATATTTAAAATCTGATTTTATAAATAGTTCAATGAAACAAATTAGAAATAAAATAATGTAAATATCTCTATGATGAAAATAATAATTAGCTTCTAAAAAAGCATATTTACTCATCGAAATAAGTATTGAACATAAAATTGCAAAATATAAAATTTTAGTTTCATTTTTTAGTTTAGAAATTTTTGTTAGCTGATAAGCAAGTAACAAACATGCAAGTTTGAGAAATAATATTAAAAAAATATTTAACGTTCTGGCAGCACCAATTGATTCAACACCTAGAATTTTCCAAGCTAACAACGGGTATAATAGATCTGATCCACCATGAGTTAAATAAGAAGATGTCCATAGTTTTTTTGTAGATATATAATTTTGTACTGGTGTTAAATAATTTCCATCATGAAAGTGATCAAGCCTATAGCTAGGAAAATTAAAATTTATTGAAAAGAATTCTAAAAAAATAAAAATTATAAATATTACTGATAATATTAAAATACTTTTATGTGCGCCTGGAATTTCCTCATCTTTTTCAAAAAAGAGATCATTTATACCGATTGTTTTTTTATTTATCGAATGACTTGAAAAAAGAAAAACTAAAAGAGGCAACCCTATAAAAAAAATATATCTTATAGTGTCATTAGCAGGATTATATCCTATAGAAACTAAAAACCCCTTAGTTCCAGAGGCATTGTTTAATGGAAGATTTATCTTATCCCATAGTAAAGTTACAATTAATATGGAAATAATAACCGAAAAAAAAATAGTGAAATTTTTTTGAAAATTATTTAATTTCATTTTTTAATTACTTATAATACATTATACCTATGAATAGTAATAAATAATTCTACTTTATGAATTCTAATCAAAAAAAAAACTTAAAAAATAGTATTTTTAAATTGGTAAAAAAATATTCAAACCTAGAATTCAAAAAAAGAAAATTTATTCCAGGAAAAACCACAATACCTCCTACTGGAAAGGTAATTGGAAATTTAGAGTTGCAAAATATGGTAGAAGCCTCATTAGATGGATGGCTAACAGCTGGGAGATTTAATAAGGAATTTGAAAAAAAACTTGCTAAATTTATTGGTGTCAGACAGTTAATAACTGTAAACTCTGGTTCATCGGCTAATTTAATTGCTTTTTCAACTCTTACTTCTCACAAACTCAAAGAGAGGGCAATTAAGCCAAATGATGAAGTAATTACTGTGGCAGCAGGCTTTCCTACAACTATAAATCCCATTATTCAATTTGGAGCAGTTCCAGTATTTGTTGATGTAAAAATTCCCACTTATAACATAGACGAAACTCTTATAGAAGAAGCAATTACTTCAAAAACTAAAGCGATTATGGTTGCCCACACTCTTGGAAATCCATTTAATTTACAAGCCATAAAATCAATTTGTGAAAAAAATAATCTTTGGCTTATAGAAGATAGTTGCGATGCACTAGGCTCGACATACGAAGGAAAGATGGTAGGTACATTTGGTGATATAGCTACATTAAGTTTTTATCCAGCTCATCATATTACAATGGGAGAAGGAGGCGCTGTATTCACAAACAGTTTAAGATTAAAAATGATCGCTCAGTCATTCAGAGATTGGGGCAGAGATTGTTTTTGCGAACCCGGAAAGGAAAATACCTGTAAAAAACGTTTTGATTGGAAACTTGGAGATTTGCCAAAAGGATACGATCATAAATATATATATTCACATGCTGGATATAATATGAAAATTACTGATATGCAGGCTGCATGCGGCTTAGCACAAATGAGTCGTATAAAAAATTTTGTTAAAAGTAGAAAAAGCAATTTTAAATACATATACGATCAATTAAAATCTAGCGAAGAATACTTAATCTTACCTAAGGCAACAGAAAATTCTGATCCATCTTGGTTTGGTTTTCCAATTACCCTTAAAGATAATTTGTCTGTTACTCGAAACCAACTTTTAAGACACCTTGACGAAAAAAAAATAGGATTTAGATTACTTTTTTCTGGAAACGTAACTAAACAACCATACATGTTAGAAAAAAAGTTTCGTATAGTAGGAAATCTAAAAAATACATCAACTATTATGAATAATACTTTTTGGATTGGTGTTTATCCAGGTTTAGAACATAAAGAGCTAGATTTTGTTGTAAATGAAATAAAAAATTTTTTGCATTAATTATGATTGAAGGAATTAAAATAATACCATTGAAACAAATTGAAGATGAACGAGGTAAAGTAATGCATATGTTACGAAATGATTCAAAAATTTTTTCTAAATTTGGAGAAATTTATTTTTCAACAGTTCATCCAAATAAAATCAAAGGCTGGCATTTACATTCAAAAATGACATTAAACTATGCTGTAGTATTAGGTGAAATAAAGTTAGTATTATACGACGCAAGACCTAATAGTAGTACAAAGGGCCAAATACAAGAATTTTTTTTATCACAAAAGAACTATAAATTAGTTTCAGTCCCACCATTAATTTGGAATGGTTTTATGGGAATAGGCGAACAGACAGCAATAGTAGCTAACTGTGCAGATTTACCTTATGATGATATGGAAATAAAAAGAAAGTCTGCATTTGACAAGGAAATTCCTTATGATTGGAACAAAAACATTGCAAAGAAATCATTTGATTAATGAAACAATTAAAAAATAGTTCTATTTTAGTTGTAGGAGGAACAGGATTTATTGGCTTAAATCTTATAAACAAGCTTTTAAAGTTTGGAGCAAAGGTAACATGCGTTTCACTTGGGAAAAGAAGAAAAAAATTAATTCATAAAAATTTAACTTATATATCTTGTGACTATACAAAATATAACCTATTAAAAAAAAAAATAAACCGACCATTTGAGTATGTTGTAAATTTAGGAGGTTATATTGATCACAGAAAATTCTTTAACAAAGGTCGTTTAGTAATTGAAAGTCATTTTCTGTCAACAATGAATTTACTATTATCTTTAAATAGAAAAAGTTTAAAAAGATATCTGCATATCGGAACATGCGATGAATATGGAGCGAATATTTCACCTATAAAAGAAAATTTTAAGGAAGATCCAATTACCTCTTATGCATTATCAAAGTTAGCAAGTATAAATTTATTGGTTATGCTGAACAAAACTGAAAATTTTCCAGCAACTATTCTTAGATTATTTTTAGTATATGGACCCCATCAAAAGAAAGATCGTCTAATTCCTCAAGTAATTCACGGCTGTTTGAAAAAAAAAAAATTTCCAGTTTCCAAGGGAAACCAACTAAGAGATTTTTGTTATGTAGATGATGTAATAAATGCAATGATTTTATGTTTAACCAAAAAACAAGCTTTGGGAGAAGTTTTTAATATTGGTTCTGGAAAACCAGTCTCCGTAAAATTTATAATAAACTCAATTAGTAAAATTATAAGGCAAGGGAAACCTCAGTTTAACAAAATTCCATTTAGAAAAAATGAAAATTTAAAATTATATCCTTCAATTAACAAGATAAGCAGAGTATTGGGCTGGAAACCTAAAACTAATTTAAACCAAGGGCTTGTAAAAACAATAAACTATTATAAAACAGTTAAATAAAATCTATTTTATGATTGATAGTATTTCAATAGTTATACCTTCATATAATGAATCTGAAAATATAAATGAAGTTTATAAAAGAACAATTGAGGTTATAAAAAAATTAAGTATAAAAAAGTATGAAATAATTTTTGTTGAAAATGGTTCAAAAGACAATAGTCTTGAATTACTTAAAAAAATTAATTCAGAAAATAAATCTGTAAAAATAATTTCACTTTCAAGAAATTTCGGATATCAATCTGCTATTGCAGTGGGGCTAAAGTACTCAGAAAATGATTATGTTTGTGTTATGGACGGCGATCTACAAGATCCACCTGAAATCATTTCAAAATTTGTTGATAAGATTAAAGAAGGTTATGATGTTGTATATGGTATTAGAAGCAAAAGAAAAACAAGCCTACTAAATAAAATATTTTACAATTTGTTTTACGAAATTTATTCAAAACTTAGCGAAATTGACGTTCCTAAAAAGGGAGGCGATTTTTGCTTAATGAATAAAAAAGTTGTGAAAAATTTAAATGGCTTAAGTGAGAAAAATTTATTTATAAGAGGATTGCGCTCATGGGTTGGCTTTAAACAAATTGGAGTTGAATATGCAAGAGATGAAAGATATAGAGGAAAGACAAATTTTTCTTTTTTTGGAGCTACCGCTTTGGCGTTAGATGGTTTCGTATCCTTTTCTTTGATACCTTTGAGATTTATTTTAATTACGGGAATTTTTATTTCATTTTTGTCTTTTTTGTTTTTTTTATTTTTATTTTCAGTAAAGATATTTCATATATTTGGAATTTTTGATTTTACATCGCTACAATTACCTAAAGGATTAACTTTTACTAATTCAATTTTGAGTCTATCACTAGGATTAGTAATGTTTACTTTAGGTATTATCGGAGAATATGTAGGAAGAATTTATTTTGAAGTAAAAAATAGACCCAACTATGTTATAAACGAGATTATTCTTTAAATTTGCAAATAATCGGAGATTATAAGTTTTAGTTCGTTGCATATCTTTTTTAGATCACTTTTTCTAGACAAACTATGATCTCCATTTTTTATTTTAACTAATTTTTTTCTAGAGTTTTTGCAATATTTTAATATTTTTTTAGAAAAAATTAGAGGAACAACGTCGTCTTTTAATCCATGAAAAAGTGTTATTGGCGCTCCTATATTAATTTTTTTACGTGAAATTTTATTTTTTCTTCCATCGAAAATGAGTTGCTTTGTTAGAGGATAAGTAAAGCCTCCATGATCTAAATAATAAATTTTTTTTTTGAGTATTTCTTTTTTAATTTTCATATTAAATTTTTTCCACATAAGCTTTTCCAAAAATTCTGGTGCAGACCCTATTCCTATGAAGCCTTTTATTTTTTTTTTAAATTTTGAAAATAGATTGAGAGCTATCCAACTACCCATGCTTGATCCAACAAAAATCATGTGAGAATTTTTTTTAATTTTTGACTGAATCAATTGTTTAGCTTCATTTGTCCATAAACTTATATTGCCTTTAGTAAAATCGCCTGTAGATTTTCCGTGACCAGAATATTCAAATTTTAAAAAACTTAATTTATATCTACTACAAAATTTTTGAATAGCGGTAGGTTTTTCACCTATCATATCAGACATAAAACCATGAAAAAAAACCACTGTAATTTGGCTATTTCTATCAATGAATAAATATTTAATTTTTTTTTTGCTTAAGGTTGTAAAATATTTAGATCTTTTGTAGTTCATTTGACATACTATAATATTTCAAAATAATGAAAAAAAAAGTTAAAGTTTTGCAAGTTATTCCAAGCTTAGGTTATGGTGGGGCTGAGACAGGTTGTTATGATATTGCTCACTTTTTACCAGAACAGGGTTGCAAATCTTTTATTGCAACAAGTGGAGGTAAATTACTTAAGTTTGTTAACAAAAATAAAGTGAAAATATTTAGACTTCCCGTTCATTCAAAAAACCCCATAATAATTTTGTTTAATACTATAATTATTTTTTTTATAATTATTTTTTATAATATTAATATTATTCATGCCAGAAGTAGAGCGCCCGCATGGTCATGTTTTTTTGCAGCAAGGCTTACTTTTAGAAAATTTGTGACAACATTTCATGGCACATACAATTTTACAAATAACTTAAAAAAATTTTATAATTCAATAATGTTAAGATCTGACTTGGTTATAGCTGGATCAAACTTTATTTTTTCACACATTAATCAAAACTATGGAGAATTTTTTATAAATACAAAAAGAAAACTTCTTGTTATTTTTAGAGGAATAAATACAAATTATTTTAATCCCCAAAGAATATTGCCTATTAAGGTAGATAAATTTGCTAAACAATACAATATAGATAGAAATAAATTTATTATATTATTACCTGGCAGGTTAACACTCTGGAAAGGACAAAAAATATTTATTGAGGCAATAAAATATCTTTCCGAAAAAAATGATAATCCACCTTTCGAAGCTATTATTCTTGGAGATGATCAAGGAAGAAATGTTTATAAAAAACAACTTTTTGATTTAGTGCAACAATATCGCCTTAATAAGATTATTAAATTTATTCCTAATTGTGAAGAAATGCCAATAGCCTATGGAGTTGCTAATCTAGTTTGTTCTTGCTCTATTGAACCCGAAGCTTTTGGCAGAGTTTCTGTAGAAGCTCAATCAATGCAACTTCCAATTATTGCAAGTGATCTAGGAGGGTCAAAAGAAACAATAATTAAAGATAAGACAGGCTATTTATATAAAAGTGAAGATACTATAGCTTTAGCTGATACAATAGCTATGGTAATGAAAAAAGACTATAATTCACTAAAATCTATTGGTATCGAAGGAAGAAGAAATGTACTAAAAAGATTTGATGTTGATAAAATGTGTCAAACAACCTTTACTGAGTATAAAAAATTAGTATCGTCATCCTAACAAATGCCAGAAATAAAATTATTAGACGGAAAAAAAATCACATTTTCGAAAAAAATTGATGGTTATGAAATAGCAGCCAAAATTAGCAAATCTTTAACTAAAGATGCTTGTGTAATGAGTGTAGATGGAGCACTTAAAGATTTGAGCTTTTCAATTCATAAAAGTGCTAATGTTAAAATAATTACATCCAAAGACGAAGAAGGACTAGAAGTTATAAGACATGATGCTGCACATATATTGGCAATGGCAGTGCAAGAATTGTTTCCTAAAACTCAGGTAACTATCGGTCCAGTTATCGAAAATGGTTTTTATTATGATTTTTCTAGAAAAGAGCCTTTTACTAACGAAGATTTAGAGAAAATCGAAAATAAAATGAAAGAAATAGTTGATCGTGATGAAAAAACTGAAAGAGAAATATGGAATAGAAGTGAAGCTATTAAACTTTTTAAAAAAATAGGAGAAAATTACAAAGCTGAAATTATTGAAGATATACCAAAAAATGAAGATATTTCAATTTATCGCCATGGAAAATGGTTCGATTTATGTAGAGGTCCACATCTTCCATCTACTGGAAAAGTTGGCAAAGCTTTTAAACTTACAAAGGTTTCCGGAGCTTATTGGAGAGGAGATTCAAAAAATGAAATGTTACAAAGAATATACGGAACATGCTGGAGAAACAAAAAAGAATTAGAAGATTATCTTTTGAGGCTGGAAGAAGCTGAAAAAAGAGACCATAGAAAGCTTGGTAAAGCAATGGACTTATTTCACTTTCGTGAAGAAAGTCCAGGTGCAGTTTTTTGGCATCATAAAGGATGGACTTTATTCAGAACTTTGATTGAATACATGAGAATTAAACAAAAAAAAGCTGGCTATAAAGAAATTAATACTCCAGAAATATTAGATAAAACTTTGTGGATTCAATCAGGTCATTGGGAAAAATTTGGTGAAAATATGTTTACTTCTGATACGCCTGATGAAAAAACTTTTGCAATAAAACCAATGAACTGTCCAGGATGTATACAAGTATTTAATCAAGGACTTAAAAGCTATAGAGACCTTCCTTTAAAATTATCCGAATTTGGAAAAGTTCATAGATATGAACCCTCGGGTGCGCTTCACGGTTTATTAAGAGTTAGAGCTTTTACTCAAGACGATGCTCATATTTTTTGTACTGAAGATCAAATTACAGAAGAATGTCTGAACGTAACTAATTTAATATTAGAAATTTATAAAGATCTTGGTTTTGAAAATGTTCTATTGCAGTTTTCAGACAGACCAGAAAAAAGAGTGGGAGATGATAAAATTTGGGATAAAGCAGAGTCAGCATTATTAAAAGCAATCAAACAAACAAAATTAAAATATGAAATTAATAAAGGAGAAGGAGCATTTTATGGACCAAAAATTGATTTTGTACTAAGAGATACTATTGGGCGGGATTGGCAGTGTGGAACATTGCAGGTAGATTTAAATCTTCCCTCGAGACTAGGAGCCGCTTATGTTGCTAGCGATGGATCAAAAAAAATTCCGGTAATGCTACATAGAGCACTTTTTGGCTCACTAGAAAGGTTTATAGGAATATTAATAGAACATTATGCTGGAAAATTACCACTTTGGTTAGCCCCATCACAAGTTGTCGTTCTCCCAATAGCTTCAGAATTTGATAAATATGCAAAAAAAATATTTGAAGAATGTTTAAAAGCAGATATAAAAGCTGAAGTGGATTTAAAAAATCAGAAAATTAATTATAAAATTAGAGAACATTCATTGTCAAAAGTACCTCTGTTATTTATCTGCGGTCAAAAAGAAGCTAAAGATAAAAGCGTAACAATTAGAAAACTTGGATCAGAAAAACAAGAAACAATTTCACTTGATCAGGCAATTAAAAAAATATCTCAACAAAATAAACTTCCTATAGACTAAGTGGCATATCATAGACAAAATTATTTTCAAAAAAAAACTAGACCGAAAGGCCCAAGAGCAAATGATAGAATAAGAGCTTCACAGGTGCAGGTTATAGGTAGTGATGGAAAAAATTTAGGTACACTTCCAACTGCGGAAGCTATTAATATTGCAAAACAGGAAGGGCTAGATCTAATCGAAATTTCACCAAATGCAAATCCTCCGGTATGCAAAATTATTGAAATTGGAAAATATAAATACGATTTACAAAAAAAAGCTAATAAGGCGAAAAAAAAACAAAAAGTTATTAATTTAAAAGAAATTAAACTTAGACCTGTTACAGAAATTCATGATTATAATTTTAAAATTAAAAATGCTCAAAAATTTTTAGAAAAAGGAGATAAGGTAAAATTTACAGTAAAATTCAAAGGTAGGGAAATGCAACATACTCATTTGGGCAATCAGCTTATGGACCGGATTATAAATGATACCTCTCAAGTTGGTAAAGTGGAGGTAAACCCCAAGTTCGAAGGCAAACAGATTATTATGATAGTTCAGCCTTTATAATCTTATTGTAAATTAATTATAAAATTTGTATAAACTGCCTTAATTTATGCCAAAGCTAAAAACAAAAAGTTCAGCGAAAAAAAGATTTAAGCTAACTGCAAAAGGAAAAGTTAAAATGCCACAGTCTGGTAAAAGACACGGGATGATTAAAAGAACAAATTCACAAATAAGAAAACAGAGAGGCACAACAATTATGTCCAAACAAGATTCAAAAATTGTTAAGTCATATATGCCTTACAGTTTGAGAGGTTAAAATGGCAAGAGTAAAAAGAGGAGTTACTAGTCATGCTCGTCACAAAAAAGTTTTAAAGCAAGTCAAAGGTCAATTTGGCAGAAGAAAAAATACTATCCGTGTAGCAAAACAAGCATTAGAAAAAGCAATGCAATATGCTTATAGAGATAGAAGAGCTAAAAAAAGAGAGTTTAGATCTCTATGGATACAAAGGATAAATGCTGGAGTACGAGCAGAGGGCATTACATATTCAAAGTTTATTAATGGTTTGAACAAGTCAGGCATTAAGTTAGATAGAAAAGTATTGGCCGATATAGCCTATAACAACCCTGAGGCGTTTAAATCTATAGTAAAAAAAGTGCAATCCTCCCTTAACTAATAAGGGTATTTCTATTATCTTCTTTACAACAGAGAATCATTAAGAAAATTTTGATATGGAAAATTTAGATAAAATTCAATCTGATATTTTAAGTAAAATAAAAAATGTAAGTGACAAAAATTCTTACGAAACAATCAAAACTGAAATTTTTGGTAAAAAAGGAATTATTACTGAACTTTTTAAAAAAATAGGAAGTTTAAATCAAGATCAGAGAAAGGAATATGCATCAAAACTTAATTCTTTAAAAGAAAAAGTAACAGAAATCCTTGAGAAAAAAATTGAAAATTTTAATCAATCAGAAATTAATAAAAAACTTAAACACGAAAAAATCGATGTAACTTTGCCAGGAAGAACCTTTTTTGAAGGAAAAATTCATCCAGTTTCACAAGTAATAGATGAAGTAACTTCTATTTTTTCTGAAATTGGTTTTTCTGTTGAGGAAGGGCCAGATATAGAAAATGAGTATTATAATTTTTCTGCACTAAATACACCAGAAAATCATCCAGCAAGAGATATGCATGATACGTTTTATCTTGAACATTCTAAAAATTTACTTCTAAGAACACACACGTCACCGGTTCAAATTAGAACAATGCTAAAAGGAAAGCCTCCATTTAAAATAATTGCACCAGGAAGAACTTATAGACATGATAGCGACCAAACACACTCACCCATGTTTCATCAGCTAGAAGGGTTACATATTGATAAAAATATAAATATGGGACATCTTAAAGGTTGCTTATATTATTTTGTAAAAAAATTTTTCGAAGTTGAGAAAGTAAAAATAAGATTTAGACCAAGTCATTTTCCTTTTACCGAACCATCAGCTGAAGTAGATATTGGATATAAGATTCAAGATGGTAAAATAAAGATCGGTGAAGGTGACAAGTGGTTAGAAATTCTTGGTTGTGGAATGGTACATCCCAATGTTCTTAGGAATGCAAAAGTAAATCCAAAACAATATCAAGGTTATGCTTTTGGAGTAGGAATTGATCGATTGGCTATGCTGAAATATGGAATAAATGATCTCAGATCTTTTTTTGAAAGTGATATTAGATGGTTAGAGTTTTACGGATTTGATCCACTCGATGTGCC
>MDTE01092212.1_pt1 | contig 14815 bp, 15 predicted proteins | sample 811231 | NCBI WGS metagenome assembly MDTE01 (sample SAMN05326651, study PRJNA326480) | marine metagenome | isolation source: seawater | place: Indian Ocean: Red Sea | collected 2010 | reverse complement strand
TATTGCAAATGCAATTGGTATAGCATTAGCTGAAAAAGTTTTAGCTAAAGAATTTAATAGGAAAAATTTTAATATTATTGATCACTATACCTATGTATTTGCCGGTGATGGTTGTTTGATGGAAGGAATTTCACATGAATCTTGTTCGCTTGCAGGAACATTAGGGTTAAACAAACTAATATTAATTTATGACATGAATGGTATATCAATAGATGGAAAAGTCGAATTATGGTTTACAGAAAATATTAAAAAAAGATTTGAGTCTTATAATTGGAATGTAATTTCTAAAGTTGATGGTCATAGTTTTACTAATATCAAGAAAGCTATTAATTTAGCCAGAAAAGAGAAAAATAAACCTACCATAATATGCGCAACCACTAAGATAGGTTATGGATCGCCAAATAAAGAAGATACAAGTTCTGCTCATGGAGCTCCTTTAGGCAATAAAGAAGTTGATCAAACTAGAAAAAATCTAAAATGGAAATACAAACCTTTTTTTATACCTAAAAATATTTATAAAGCTTGGGATGCTAGAAAAAAAGGTCAAAATCTTGAAATAGAATGGAATAAAAAATTTAATAAATATAAAAAACAATATCCAAATGAATCAAGAGAACTGGTTAGACGTATAAATACTAAATTACCTAAAAAACTTAATACCATCATAGATAACTTTTGCAAAAAAGAACATGGGGACTTAGCTACAAGAAAATCCTCGCAACTTGTTTTTGAGGAAATATCTAAATATTTGCCTGAACTTATTGGTGGATCAGCAGATCTGAAAGAGTCTAATTTAGTTTTTTCTTCTAGATCTAAAGCTATAACAAAATCTGATTTTACTGGTAAATATATATATTATGGTGTCAGAGAATTTGCCATGTCAGCTATAAATAATGGTATTTTTTTACATAAAGGTTTTAGACCATATGCTAGTACTTTTTTAATTTTTTCTGAGTATGCGAAAAACGCAATTAGAATGTCAGCATTAATGGAATTGCCAGTAATTTATATTTTTACACATGATTCTATTGGATTAGGAGAAGATGGTCCTACTCATCAAGCAGTAGAACAATTAACCTCATTGAGAATAATTCCAAATATGGATCTGTGGAGACCTGCAGATACACAAGAAACAGCAGTTGCATGGAAACAATCTTTAATTCGTACTACTGGCCCAACTTCTATTATCTTATCTAGACAAAAATTACCTGAACTTAAAAGATCGACTCAACAGTTAAAAAATATCAATAAAGGCGCATATATAATTTATGAAAAAAGCGGAAGAACTGATGCTATAATATTAGCTACTGGTTCTGAAGTACATTTAGCAATTGAAGCGGCAAAATCTATCAAAAATTATAATATAAGAGTTGTCTCATTTGCATGTACAGAAGTATTTGATAAACAAAATTCTAGATATAAATCAGCTATTATACCTACTAATCAAAAAAATATTTTAGCAATAGAAGCTGGTGTTGGAACTTATTGGTATAAATATATTGGTAAACAAGGGCAAATTATTTCTATGAAAACTTTTGGATTATCTGCTCCCGGTAATAAAGTTATGGAACATTTTGGTTTCACAGTTAAAAATGTAATAAAAGAGATAAAGAATTTAATTAAGAAAAATGGAAGAGTAAAATGACAACAAACATTGCAATAAATGGTTTTGGCAGAATAGGTAGAAATATTTTTAGAGCATATTATGAAAATAATTATAATAAAGATCTAAACATTGTTGCCATTAATGATTTAGGGGATTCTAAAATTAATGCGCACCTTCTAAAATATGATACTGCTCATGGATTATTTAATAAAGAAATTTCTCTGAATGACAATAAAATTTTAATTGATAACAAAGATGAAGTTATTGTCTTATCTGAGAAAGATCCATCTAAACTACCTTGGAATGAATTAAAAATAGACATTGTATTGGAATGCACGGGATTATTTACATCAAAAGAAAAAGCCTCACTACATATCAATGGTGGAGCTAAAAAAGTTATAATATCAGCACCATCGAAGGATGCTGATACAACTGTTGTTTATGGCGTTAATCATGAAATGTTAAATACAAATCATAAAATAATTTCTAATGCCTCATGTACAACAAATTGTTTAGCTACTTTAATTAATGATATACATAATGTAATAGGTATTAAGTCAGGTCTTATGACAACAATACATTCATATACAAACGATCAAGTACTTACTGATGTTTATCATAGTGATTTGAGGAGAGCTAGATCTGCTACACAATCCATGATTCCGACAAAAACCGGAGCTGCTTCTGCTGTAGGTTTGGTTTTACCTGATTTGCAAGGTAAGTTGGATGGATTTGCAATTAGAGTACCAACATTAAATGTGTCTTTAGTCGATTTATGTTTTACTCCATCCAAACAAACTTCGATAGAAAATATTAATGAAATAATTTTAAAATCATCTAAAACCAATCTAAGCGGTATTCTTGGATATACATCTGAACCATTGGTGTCGATTGATTTTAATCATACTTCATATTCTGGTGTATATGATGAAACATTAACAAGATGCATAGATAATAACTTATATAAAATATGTGCTTGGTATGATAATGAGTGGGGATTTTCTAATCGTATGTTAGATATTTCGAAAATAATTTCTAAATTTTAATGTTAAAATCAATAAATCATCATGATATAAAAAACAAGACTATTATATTACGACTTGATCTTAATGTTCCAATTTCAAACTCAATAATAGAAAGTTCTTTTAGAATTAAACAAACAATACCAACTATTAAATATCTTCTTAAGAATGATAATAAAATTATCATACTGTCACATCTCGGTCGTCCGAAAGAAGGAGAAAGAACTGAAGATTTGTCATTGAAACCAATTTCTATAGAATTTTCAAAGTTATTAAATATGGATGTTAAATTTTTAGATAATTGGATTGACGGTGTTGAATTTTCGGACCATAAAATTATTTTGTGCGAAAATGTTAGATTTGAAATTGGAGAAAAAGAAAACAATGATAGTTTAAGCAAAAAAATTTCTAAGTTAGGTGATATTTTTGTTTTTGATGCATTTGGTGTGTCACATAGGAAAGAATGTACTACATTTGGTCTATCAAATTTTTTAGATAGTTATGCAGGATTATTAATAGAGAACGAACTTAATATGATTGATAAAACACTGAAGAATCCATCAAAACCACTATTGACCATAGTATCTGGAGCAAAAATTGAAACCAAATTAAATTTGTTACATAGATTATTAAATCAGACAGATTACATGATTCTTGGAGGAGGTATATTAAATACTTTTTTATATGCTATGAACTATGAAATTGGTAAATCATTATATGATCAAACTTCTGTAGATTCTGCTAGAAAAATCTTGAATTCCTCAAATTTTGATAAAATTATATTACCCATTGATCTCGTTTGTGCAACAAGCAATTCCTACTTAGATAGTCAAAATAAATCGTTATCTGTGATACAATCAAATGATAGGGTTTTTGATATTGGAACAAAGACCGTGAAGAAATATAAAAAATTTATCAAATCTTCAGGTACTGTTTTTTGGAATGGGCCACTTGGATATGTAGAACAGGCTCCATTTGATCAGGGAACAAAAGAAATTTCAAAAATAATTGCAGACAGCGATAATTTTTCTCTTATAGGTGGTGGCGACACAGTTGCTATAATTGAAAAACTCAATCTAGAAAATGAATTTTCTTACATATCAACTGGTGGTGGATCACTTTTAAAATGGATAGAAGGGACAAGGTTGCCGATACTTGAGAAATTAGGAGCTTATTAATCATGAGAAAAAGAACAAAAATTATTACTACATTAGGACCTTCAACTACTTCGGTAAATGTTATAAGAAATCTTATTGAAGCTGGTACTGATGTTTTTAGACTTAATCTTTCTCATGCTAAAGTTGAATCAATTAAAGGAATATTAGACATATTAAAAAGTGAATCAAAAAAATTGAATAGACCAGTGGCTACACTTATTGATTTACAGGGACAAAAAATTAGAATTAAAGGTTTTAATAAACGCGAATATATCAAACTAAAAACAAATGAAAAATTCATATTAGATGCTTCTCTTAATGCTGAAAAAGGAGATATAAAAAAAGTTGGCATTAATTATAAAAATTTATATAAAAATGTTATCAAAGGTGATGAATTATTATTATCAGATGGATTAATTAAGTTAGAGGTTACAAACGTTCTTAATAAGAATATATATACGAAAGTTATCAGAGGAGGAACTCTTTATTCTTACCAAGGATTAAATAAAAAAGGAGGAGGACTGTCATTAAAAGGGCTAACTGCTAAAGACCAATCAGATCTTAAGCAAGCAATAAAATATGACATTGATTATGTAGCAGTATCTTTTGTTAGAGATAAAAATGATTTATTAGATATAAAAAAAATAATAAAAAATAAAAAAATTGGCATTATAGCAAAAATTGAAAGAAGTGAAGCTCTAGAAAATATTGACTCAATATTAGATCATTCTGATGGAATTTTGATCGCGCGTGGAGATCTTGGTGTAGAGCTTGGGATTGAAGTACTACCTGCGATACAAGATGAACTAATAGGTAAGGCCATGGATCATGACAAATTAGTAATAGTTGCTACACAAATGATGGAGTCAATGAAAACAAATAGAGTTCCTACAAGAGCAGAAGTGTTTGATGTGTCGAATGCCGCTTGTTCTGGTGTTGACGCTATAATGTTATCGGCAGAAACTGCAGTAGGTAAGTACCCAGCAGAAGTTGTACAAGAGGCAAGTAGAATTTGTGATATAGCTGAAAAAACAAATATAAAAAAAACTAAAATCAGTGATAGAGGAGATATGTTTAATAAAATTGATCAAATCATTGCTATGACTGCTGTTTATGGAGCTGATAGGTCTAATGTAAAAGCTATTGCAGCATTAACTGAAACAGGATCTACCCCTTTATGGATGTCACGAATTCAATCTTCAATACCAATTTATGCAATGACACAAAATGAAAAAACTAGTAGAAGGATTTGTTTGTATAAAGGCGTATATTCAATAAAAATTGATAAAATTGAATATGTACATGCAAAAGCTAATAAACAAGTTATTGATCTAATGCAACAGAAAGGTGCTGTTAAAAAAGGTGATTTGGTTATAATAACAAAGGGCGATTTAATGGGAACAAGCGGAGGAACAAATGCTCTCAAAATAGTTGAAGTAGGCAATCTATTAGATATTTGAGTAATTTAGTATATGGATAAAGAAAAGTTAATTGAAACAACAAAATCATTAATGCAAACCCCAAAAGGTATCTTAGCTATGGATGAAAGTAATCCAACAATTGGTAAGAGACTAGATTCGATAGAAGTAGAAAATACTGAAACTAATAGAGTTAGATATCGAGAATTAATTGTTACAACGCCTAAACTTTCTGATTTTATAAGTGGAGCAATTTTGTTTGATGAAACATTTAATCAGAAAATGAGCACAGGAATTTTATTTCGTGAACATTTAAATAATATTGGAATATTACCTGGGATAAAAGTTGATAAAGGGGCTAAGGATTTATCTAATCACTCTAACGAAAAAATAACTGAAGGATTAGATGGGTTAAGAGATAGATTATCTCAATATGCTGAGAATGGAGCAAAATTTTGTAAATGGAGAGCGGTAATAACTATTAATGATAATATACCATCGAATGCTTGCATAATGGGAAATGCGCACGCACTTGCTAGATATGCTTCATTGTGTCAGGAAAATAATTTAGTTCCGATTGTAGAGCCAGAAGTTTTAATTAACGGTAATCATTCTATCGAAAAATGTCACAATGTTACAGAAAATACACTCAAAGTGTTATTTGAACAATTATCTTTAATGGATGTGTTTTTAGAAGGTACAATTTTAAAACCCAGTATGGTTATATCTGGAACAGAGAATACAAATAGAGCTAACCATGATGATGTTGCTAAAAGGACAATCGAGTGTTTGAAGTTATGCGTCCCAAAAGAATTAGCTGGAATTGCTTTCTTATCAGGTGGACAAAGTGATGAAGAATCAACTATGCATTTAAATATTATGAATAAATCGAATAAATCGTTACCTTGGAGAGTAACGTTTTCTTATGCAAGAGCTATTCAACAAAGCGCTTTACAATCATGGTTAGGTAAGGATCAAAATATTAATAAAGCGCAAAACATATTATCTGAAAGAGCAGAAAAATGTTCGCTCGCCTCTATTGGGTCATTGTAATTTTAAGACTTTGTAAGTAATTTTAATAACTTAACAAATACTTCTTTATTTTTATTTTCATTTGATGAAAATATTTGAAACACTGGAATATTAGTGTACATTTTAATTTCTTTTAAATTATTAATATCTTTGTGAGTATTACTTTTAATTTTATTTAGTACTATGGCATTTATTTTTATTTTTCTAGATTTAAATGATTCAACATTAACTAAAGTGTTATTAATTGCACCCAACTCATCTTTAACAACAAGTACAGTTTTAGCTTTTGTTTTATCTATTAAATCAATATTTAAACCATCACTAGTAAGAGGAGAGAAAGCACCACCAGCACCTTCCATAACTAATATGTCAGATTTTGGTAATTTTTTTATCTTAGAAAGAATATCTTTAATAAGAACTTTTTTGCCAGCTAATTTTATAGCTTTATATGGTGATATTGGCTGATAATATCTATATGGGTTTATAATATCTAGATTTATTTTTTTCTTTATACTTTCAAAAAATTTTTTTGAATCATTTGGAATTAATTGATTTTTAATTTTTTTACAACCTGTTTCAACAGACTTGAATGGTGTTACAGATTTATTTTGCTCTATTGCTAAACGTATTAAATTATCAGCAATAAATGTTTTACCAACTTCTGTATTATTACCAGTTATAAAAATTTTAATCATTGATTATTATGATGTAAGTAATCTTAAAGCTAAATTATATTTATCCATCAACTTATTTTTTATCTCTAATGGTATTTCAATTTGTTCATTTTGCCATCCAATTGAAATTAGATAATCTCTGAAAAATTGTTTATCAAAAGATTCATGATTTATTTGTTCTGTATCATTATTATAAATCCAAAATCTAGAACTATCAGTAGTAAAAATTTCATCTATTAGTATTAAATTATCTTCATCATCTATTCCATATTCAAATTTTGTATCTGCAATTATTATTCCTTTATTTTTTGCAAATTCGTGTGCAAAATTATATAGTTTCAAACTTGTTTCTTTTATGGTATTAGCTAGTGATTTACCTATGTTGTTTTCCATTTTTTCGAAAGATATATTTATATCTTTATCTCCAACTGCAGATTTGGTAGAAGGAGTAAATATGGGTTGTTCAAATTTATCATACTTAGATAGATTCTTTTCAGCTGTTGTACCATGAATCTTATTTGTTTCTTTATATTCTTTCCAAGCTGAACCAGCCAAATAACCTCTTACTATTGCTTCAATAGGTATTACTTTAGTTTTTTTAACCACCATACAACGATCAATATGTGTTTTTGGAATCTTTAGTTCTTTGATTTTTTGATCAGATTCTAAATGATTATTTATAATCTGATTAGTTTTATTAAACCAAAATTTTGTTAATTTATTGAGTATAATTCCTTTGCCTTGTATTTCATCATTAAAAACAAAATCAAAAGCTGATATTCTATCTGTTGCTATGATTAATAAAAGTTTATCATTAATCTCATAGAGGTTCCTAACTTTTCCTTGAAAACTAATTTCATACTCATCAAAAAAGTTTTTTTCTTCTTCCATAAAATATTATTTTACTTTTGAAAAATATTCAGTAAACCTATTTTTATTAGTAGCAAATTTTTTTTCAATTTCTATCCCTAAATTTTTTGCTTCCTGAAAGTTACTATCTTTATTTCCTACAATAATCAATCCAACCATCCCTAATATATAATGCGGTGTACATTTATAACCATAAATTCCTTCAACATCAAATTTAATTGAAATTTCTTCATTTACAGCACCATTCCAAGTATTAGCATTTTTAGGCATCATTTCATCAATTGAGGCAGAATTGTGACCCGGTTCTTTGGAGATCCATTTAACTGTATCGCCCGATTTGATATGCAATACTGGAGGCTCAAATACCATCATTTGACCATTTGAAGAGCTTAACATTTTAATTTCATATTCTTCAGAATATACATCTAAAGATACCATTGTTATTATAAATAAAAATAAAATCCTAATTATGTTCATATTATACTTCCTATTTTTTATATATAATATCATGAAAATATTAATTTCATTAAATACTCCGATGACATATACTAATTTTTATCATTCTCAAATTTGTGCACAAAAATGACTGATTATAAAATAGCACCATCAATATTATCTGCAGATTTTTCTCGATTAGGAGAGGATGTCCAGAATGTCATTGATGCTGGTGCAGACTTTATACATTTTGATGTTATGGATAATCACTATGTACCTAATTTAACTTTTGGTCCAATGATATGTGAAGCATTGAGAAATTATAAAATAAAAAATATTATTGATGTTCATTTAATGATTAAACCTGTAGATGGAATTATACCGGATTTTGCACGTGCTGGAGCTGATTATATAACATTTCATCCAGAAGCATCTGAACACATAGATCGTACTATTAATCTTATAAAAGATAATAACTGTAAAGCTGGTATTGTGTTAAATCCAGCTACACCAATAACTCATCTTGCACACTGTTTAGATAAAATTGATATGATTTTATTAATGTCTGTTAATCCTGGATTTCCAGGGCAAAAATTTATACCAAGCACATTAAAAAAAATAAAACTTGTAAGAGATTTGATAGATAAATCTGAAAAACAAATACGATTAGAAGTAGATGGTGGTATAAATTTGAATAATTTAGAAGAGATTGCTAAAGCTGGTGCTGATACATTTGTTGCTGGATCAGCAATCTTTAACTCAAAAAACTATGTAGATACTATCAAAAAAATGAGAGATATCTTAAGTAGTATTGGAAGTTGAATATCAAGTAAATGTTACAAGCAGAATTTTCAAGATATGTAAGTCAGGGATATACATTAATACCAATTACGAAGAAAATCGAAATTTCTAATCTTAATCCTATAGATATTTATTCTGAAATTGCTGATAAACCAAATTCTTATTTATTTGAATCTTTAGAAGAAAATAAAAAATGGAGTAGATATACAATAATAGGATTACCATCAAAAGATTATTTAACTGTAAAAGATAATACTATACAAATTTTCAAAGATAATAAAATTATTCAAACAATTGACAATGAAGATCCTTTCTCATGGATTGAAAATTATTATAATCAGTACAAAATACCTAAACTAGATTTACAACCACCTTTTGTAGGTGGATTGGTAGGTTTTTTTGGTTTTGATTCTATTAAATATATCGAAAAAAAGATAAAACCATCTAATCAAACAGACCAAATAGATTCACATGATATTGCATTAATTATCTCTAAAGAAGTACTAGTTTTTGATAAAAACAATAATTGTGTATATATAATTGTCTATTCAGAAAATTCTATAGAAAGTTATCACAACACAAAAAATAAAATAGATAAAATATGTAATAGTTTAGATAAATTTGAATCAACAAATATACAGCTAAATACAAAATCAACTATAAAAGATGCAATTTCTTATCATTTTAAAGAAAATGATTTTTTGAAAGCAGTTAATAAAATAAAAGATTACATAAGATGTGGAGATGTTATGCAAGTTGTATTATCTCAAAGAATGTCCATGCTCTTTGATGATAATCCATTAAATTTTTATAGAGTATTAAGAAAAATAAATCCTTCACCCTATATGTATTATTTAAATATGTTAGATTGTCATATAATTGGCTCATCACCTGAGATTTTAGTTCGACTGGAAGACGGTGAAATAACTGTAAGACCAATTGCAGGTACAAGACCAAGGGGCACTAATTCATCATTGGATTTAGAGTTAGAACAAGAATTAAAATCAGATCCAAAAGAAAATGCTGAACATCTAATGCTTATAGATTTAGGAAGAAATGATATTGGTAAAGTATCTGAAATTGGTACGGTTAAATTAACTGAAAAAATGATTATTGAAAAATATTCTCATGTTATGCATATGGTATCAAATGTTAAGGGTAAAATTAAAAAAGACCATACTATGTTTGATGTATTGAAATCTACATTTCCTGCAGGTACAGTAACAGGTGCACCCAAAATAAGAGCTATTGAAATTATTTACGAACTAGAGAAATCTAAACGTGGAATATATGCTGGAGCAATAGGTTATTTAGGCTGGAATGGTAATTTAGATACTGCTATTGCAATTAGAACATCAGTGATTAAAGATAATGTATTAAATATACAATGTGGAGCAGGTATTGTTCATGATTCTATAGCTGAAAAAGAATGGGAAGAAACAATAAATAAAGGCATGGCTATATTGCAAGCATATAAAAATTTGAAGAGCATAAAATGATTTTAATGATTGATAATTATGATTCATTTACATATAACGTTGTCCAATACTTTGGTGAACTGGGTGAAAATCTTACTGTACATAGAAATGATATGATTGATATCTCAGAAATTGAAAAAATTAAACCTGAAAAAATATTAATATCTCCTGGACCTTGCACACCAAACGAAGCAGGTATTTCTGTTGATGTAATTAAAAGGTTTTACACTGAATTACCTATACTTGGGATATGTTTAGGACATCAAAGCATTGGACAAGCATTTAACGGAAGAATTGTTTCTGCACAGAAAATAATGCATGGAAAAACATCACAAATAAAGCATAATAATCAGAATATTTTTTCAAATATAACTAATCCATTTGAAGCGACAAGATATCATTCACTCGTCATAGAAGAAAAAAGCTTACCAGACTGTCTCGATGTTATTGCTTGGACTGATGAAGAAGGTTCAAACAATGAAATAATGGGAGTTAAGCATAAGAATTATCCAACATATGGAGTACAATTTCATCCAGAATCTATACTGACAGATGTTGGACATCAAATTTTTAAAAATTTTTTGGATATTTAATTTTGGAAATTTTAAATAAAATAAAAAACGGAATGAATTTATCTTTTGATGAAGCTAGAGATTTTTTGTCAGTTACTTTCAAAGGTGAATATGATACAGATTTTTTAAAAGATATTTTAATAGGATTGAATAAAAAAGGTATATCTTCTGATGAATTAGCTGGTTTTGCCACGAGTATGAGAGAAATATCTAAAAAAGTTGCAACAAATCATGAAGTTGTTGATAACTGTGGTACTGGAGGTGATGGTATAGGGACTTTTAATATATCAACCGTTTCATCGTTTATAGCTGCTTCTTGCGGAGTATATGTTGCAAAACATGGAAATAAAGCCATAACAAGTAACTCTGGTAGTGCAGATTTACTTACTGAGGCAGGAGCCAACATTAATCTTTTGCCCACACAAGTTGAAGAATGTCTATCAGAATGTAATTTTGGATTTATGTTTGCTCCACTTCATCATCAATCTATGAAATTTGTCGCTGAAGCAAGAAAAATAATAGCTCCTAATAAAACGATATTTAATCTTCTAGGGCCTTTAACTAATCCTGCAGAAGCTAAGATTCAATTAATAGGTGTATATTCTGAAAATAAAATGAATTTAATTGCCGAAACACTAATAAAACTTGGGACAAAAAGAGCACTGATTGTTCATTCAAATGATGGTTTAGATGAAATAAGTATTTTTGATTCTACAAAAATAATAGAAATTAAAAATAAACAAATTAAAAAATATATTTTAAAGCCAGAAGATTATAATCTTAAACTTGGGACCATAAATGATATATTGGTTGACAGTCCAGGTGATAGTCTGGATATTATGTTAAATATTTTAAATAATAATAAATCTCCAATGCTCAATATATGTTTAATCAATGCAGCAGCATTGGTTTATATTTCTGGAATTACTGAAAATTTACATGAAGCAATAAAAAAATGCCAATCAGCAATTGAATCAAAAAAATCCATTAATATATTTAATAAATATATAAATAAAACAAATAATTTTTAATTATGCTTGATGAAATTATAAAAAATAAAAGAAATGAAATTCTTGAATTGAAAAAGAATCAAAGTATGGAATTAAATGATGTTTTAGATAAGAAGATTGAAAGTCGTGGTTTTTTAAATAAATTAAAAAAAAATATTTTAGATCAAAGAGTTTCAATAATAGCAGAAATTAAAAGAGCATCACCAAGCAAAGGTTTTTTAGATAAAAATCTAAATATAGTAAAAACTGCAATAGAATATGAAAAATCAGGAGCAACATGTATTTCTGTTTTAACTGATCAAAAATTCTTTAAAGGTAGTATAGACGATCTGATAAATGTAAGAAATGCAACTAATCTGCCTATTTTAAGGAAGGATTTTATTCTTGATGATTCACAAATAATCGAATCTAAATTAATTGGGGCAGATTGTATATTATTAATTATTGCTGCTTTGGATAAAAAATTGTTTTCAAGGTTATATGATATGTGTATAGATTTAAATTTAGATGTTTTAGTTGAAGTTCATAATAAAGATGAATTACAAATTGCTCTTGAAAAAAATTGTAATATGGTTGGAATTAATAATAGGAATCTTAAGACATTTGAGACATCTATTCAAACCACCATTGATTTAATAAAAATTATAAATAATAAAGATATGCTTATTGTTAGTGAAAGCGGTATATTTAGCTCTACTGATATAGATATACTCAAAAAATCAGGAGTAAATACATTTTTAATAGGTGAAATGCTTATCAAGTCTAATAATATTTCACGTGATTTACAGGAACTATTAAAATGAATAAGACGTTAGGAATAAGACATATAGCGCTTAGAGTGAAAAATTTTGAGCAATGTTTGAAATTTTACACTGATATTGTTGGAATGGATATTGATTGGAAGCCTGATTCTGAAAATGCATATTTAACAAATGGATTTGATAATTTGGCATTACACTTTTGTGATGCAGTGGATAGAGTCACTAATAACTCTAAATTGGATCATTTTGGTATATTGCTTTCGAATAAACAAGATGTAGATATATGGTATTCTAAAATTAAATCTCATAATATTCCTATATACAAGGATATAAAAGACCATAGAGACGGCTCTAGAAGCTTTTATTGTTGTGATCCAGATGGAAATATACTTCAATTAATTTGGCATCCACAGATTAGTAATGTTTAAAAAAATTAGTAATATTAGTAGAACTATTGTTATAAATACATTTGAAGGTTTTTTTTATAACAAAAAAACTGAAATAAAAGATCTCTTAAAACATATATTAAAAACATATGATATTAAAAAATTAATTAACATTGCTACGTCATCCGCAAAAATAATCAATACAGAAATTATAAGCAAATCTGTTAATAATTTTGAGCCATTTGGTGATAGTGGATCATTATTAATACAAGCAAATTTAAAAAATCAAAAGAGTGCTGTTATACATCTTAAAGAAAGCCATATAACATTTCACACATATATTGAAGATGGTTTAGAAAATTTTATAATAATTAGATTTGAAATGCATATTTCTTCATGCACTGATGAAAATATTTTTTTAACTCTCCCCGCAATAATAAATCCAGATTCTAAAAATGATATTGAAAAGCTGAATCCTCATTTGATAAATATTGATTATTTAGAAAGGGGTGTTTCTTTCAATGAAATTAAAGAAATTGATACAATGTTTCCGAATAATTTCTTTAAAGATAATTTTAATAAGTACAGTATTATGTCCCAAATTATATCTAAAAATACTCAATATTATTCATTACTCATGAAAGAATCTGATATAAAAAATATCTTTGGCAATGATCAGATCTCTAAATTTGAAACTAGTTTTTTGCATTTTAAAAATTATTTATTAAATGCTCATTTGAATACATATAATACTGGGACAAATAAAAAGATTAATGAGAACTAAAATATCTATATATAAGAACTAATTTTTTTGATAGCTTTTGATACAGTTGACATAAATTTTTTTGTATTATCTGATAATTCTTTTGAACCTAAGTTTTTAGCTGCTTTTTTATGTTTTTTTTCATCTTCTTTTATAATTTGTAGAATTTTTTTACTTCTTTTATCAGAACTTGGCAATAAATCTATGTATTCTTTCAGATGCTCATCTACTTGTTTTTCTGTTTCTTCAACAAATCCCATTTTCCATTTATTTTCATTTAGACCCGCAACAATACCTAAACAAAATGAAGATAAATACCAAATTGGATTAAAAATACTTTTTTCACCTTCCAATTCATTTAATCTTTTCGCACATAGTTTTAAATGATTTTTTTCTTCTTCACACATCCTATAGAGTTCACTTCTAATCTTAGGATCTTTTGTTAATATTGCTTGTCCTCTATATAAAGCTTGAGCACATATTTCTCCCATATGATTTACTCTCATAACTTTTATAGATTGTAATCTATCAGTATCTTTTAGGTTAACTTCACTTGCTTCTAACTTATTAGGTTCTTTATTTGACTTATCATTGACGAGTGTATCAAGAGCATATTCTATCTCATTGACAATATAATCTATTTTGTTCATTTAGATTATTTTACATAATTTCTATAATGCTTTCATGATTTTTTGTGAAAATATCTTGTATAGAGAGTCTGATATGAGTAGAATCTCAAATACTTGATATTTAGAATAATTATGAATACGAAAGAATGGTTTATCATTGATGCTGAAAAAGCAATACTTGGAAGGTTAGCTTCTAAAGTA
>MDTE01016046.1_pt1 | contig 14816 bp, 11 predicted proteins | sample 811231 | NCBI WGS metagenome assembly MDTE01 (sample SAMN05326651, study PRJNA326480) | marine metagenome | isolation source: seawater | place: Indian Ocean: Red Sea | collected 2010 | reverse complement strand
CGGCCGCAAGGCTAAAACTCAAAGGAATTGACGGGGGCCCGCACAAGCAGCGGAGCGTGTGGTTTAATTCGATGGTAAGCGTAGAACCTTACCTGGGCTTGACATGTAAGTGGTACTGAACCGAAAGGGAATGGACCCGCAAGGGAGCTTACACAGGTGTTGCATGGCTGTCGTCAGCTCGTGCCGTGAGGTGTTGGGTTAAGTCCCGCAACGAGCGCAACCCTTATCGCTAGTTACACTCTCTAGCGAGACTGCTGGTAAAACAGAGGAAGGTGGGGACGACGTCAAGTCATCATGACTCTTACGTCCAGGGCTACACACACGCTACAATGGCCGGTACAGACGGTTGCCAACCCGCGAGGGGGAGCTAATCCGAGAAAGCCGGTCTCAGTTGGGATTGCAGGCTGCAACTCGCCTGCATGAACCTGGAGTTGCTAGTAACCGCAGGTCAGCACACTGCGGTGAATACGTTCCCGGGCCTTGTACACACCGCCCGTCACGTCATGGAAGTTGGCAACACTTGAAGTCGCTAGGCTAACCCTTTGGGAAGCAGGCGCCGAGAGTGGGGCCGATGACTGGGACGAAGTCGTAACAAGGTAGCTGTACCGGAAGGTGCGGCTGGATCACCTCCTTTCTAAGGATGTAATATTGGTAACTTTTACCAAAAGACTTACCTAAATGGATAAAGCGAAGGTAATTACGGATGAAGTACTAGAGCGAGATTCTCTTTTTCGAAAGAAATATGTAGAAGGGGCTCGTAATTTTGAGGTATTATCAAAAAAATTTGCTTTTTTAAAAATCAAAACTCTAAAATGGTTCTTCTATTCACTGTTCAGTTATTAAGTAATTTAGTTTTGTTAATCTACTAACAGATCATTATTAAATTTTGTTTTTACCAATAACTTTTTATAATTGATTTATATAATTAAGGGCCCGTAGCTCAGCTGGTTAGAGCGCTACTCTGATAAAGTAGAGGTCGGATGTTCGAGTCATCCCGGGCCCACCATTCTCACTTTGAACTCAAGCTTTTACCCTATAATTTTGCTCTCATTTAGGAAAAGTACACCATATCAGTAATTAACTCTGCATTTTTCAGGTTTGTTGAGCCAATAAACATGAGGAAATTATTGAAGACGGATTCTCAGGCAATGATATCGGTAATAATCATTGAAATTATTTTGATTGTACTAATGGCAAAGATACATGTACAGAAATGGCATGTAAATAGGAGTTGAGTTTTCTGTCTAAATGATTAACTATGATATTTTCTACAATTTATTATTAATGAAAAATCCTATAATTATTATTGATATTTAAACAAGAATTTGGAGATTATATGTCTAAAGTTGTAAAGATTTATGAAACTGGTTCATCGGAAGTAATGAAATTTGAAGATATTCATATTCATGAACCTGGTGAAGGAGAGGTTAAAATTGAGCATACTGCAATAGGATTAAATTTTATAGATGTATATTATCGTTCTGGATTGTATCCAATTGATAATTTTCCTATTACTCTGGGAATGGAGGGAGCAGGAATAATAAAATCTATCGGTAGTAATGTGAAGGGTTTTTCAAATGGAGATAGAGTTGCCTATCCTATGGCTATGGGTGCTTATTCTCAAGAACGTACAATTAGTGCTAATAAACTGGTAAAAATACCAGATTCTATAGATGACGATACAGCAGCCGCTATCATGCTTAAAGGTTTAACCGCACAATACTTATTAAAAAGAACATTCAAAGTTAAATCAGGAGATAAAATTTTGGTTTATGCAGCATCTGGTGGTGTAGGTTTGATTTTATCACAGTGGGCAAAATTTCTTGGAGCAACCGTTATAGGATGTGTAGGGTCAGAGGAGAAATCTGAAATAGCAAAATCTAATGGCTGTGATCATGTAATATTATATAGAAATGAAAACATAGCAGAAAGAGTAAGAGATATTACAAATGGATTAGGAGTGGATGTTGCGTATGATTCTGTGGGTGCTGCAACGTTAGAAAGTTCTATAGATTCATTACGGGAATTTGGAATGCTAGTCAGTTACGGGAATGCTTCTGGAGCTATAAAAGGGGTTAATCCTGCAAAACTTTCAGCTAAAGGTTCGCTTTATTTTACTCGACCTACTTTAGCGACTCATATTTCAAATAAAGATCTGTTTGATAACGGAGTTATAGATCTTTTTGATGCAGTTTTAAATGGTCATATGAAAATAAAAATCGGTCAAATTTTTTCTCTAAATGACATACATCAAGCACATGATGATTTAGAGAATAGGTCTACAATCGGATCAACTATTTTAAAACCATAATTATGATAATATTTCATTTAACTATGCTCGCATAGAATCTAACTCCATAACCCATTAGTTATTTAAAAAATAAAATGTAATGGTTTTGTATGATAATGGGAAAGAATCTTAACATTTAAATGTAATTATTATAATAAATAAAACTATTATGAGAATAATAATAAAAAACAAAATTATTTCCGTACTGAAATCATGGGTATTTATATCATCTATTATTCTTTTAATGTGCTCGATTTTTGCTGGATATTATCTTGGATTGATAGTTTTCGAACCTGATAATACAATTGAGGAAAAAAGGGTAGCTGTCCCTGTAAAAATGGGAGATTTAGAACAAAAGATAACAGCATCAGGAACTATTACATTTCCGAGCTTTGAAATATTAGAGTTTAAGGTAAATGGTATTGCAGGAGCAGTCAATGTAGAAGAAGGTGATGTTGTTCAAAAGGGAGATATTATCGCTGAATTAAGTGATTCCACTATTGTTGATCTAAAAGCTGCGGTGGTACAAGCCGAAAAAAAATTAAATGATACAGTAGAACACTTAAACGAGTTACTTGCACCTCCATCGGAACTAGATGTCAAAATTGCTGAATCCGATTTAGCTAAAGCCAGACTTGATGAAAAACAAGCTATAGATACTTTGGAAGTATATTTGGAACCCTCGACTGAATTGGAGATCGAATCAGCTAAAAATAATTTAATCAAAGCAAAATCACAAAAGGATTCTGCTAAGGAAATCTTGTATAAAAACCAAAATCCCGAAACAGGTTTAAATACATTGGAAAGTGATGCGATTGAGGATGTATCAATCGCCGAAAATAATTTACTTCACGAGCAGTATATTTTAAAAAATATTGAATCAGATGAGGTCGATAAAGTTTCTCAAATACAAAAAGATTATGATGAATCACTACTTAAATACAGTGATTTATTGAAAGGTTACTTTGGTTCAAATTTGAATGAAAAATATTTAAAATTATCACCTGCTGAGATAGAATCGGAATGGGGTGTGAAATTCTCCGAAATTTTTAAAACTAATAGAGTAAACCCAATCTACGGTTCATTTATGAATCAAGATGAAACTCCATGGGATGAATCTATAGTTTTTGCATGGGTAAACCTCTATCCTACTGTGATTCTTACACAGTGTGAGACTTCATCAAAATATACAAAGTGTCCTGAATCCGAAATTAGTGATCAATGGGAATTAGTAGATTCTCAATTAGATTTACTTAATCAAGCTGAGGAGAATAAAATAATTACGGTAAAAAAACAAGAAGATAAAGTCAGTTCACTTCAAGAGATTTACAACAATGCATTAGAAGAATTGGATAAAACTCGTTCTGAAATTTCATTGGAAGAGAAAATATCGAACTTAAAACTTGCGGAAGTCGAAGTCAAAGACGCCGAAGAGAAATTATCAGATTTGTTTGAAACACCTGATGGTATTATTGTAGCGGATCTTGAAGCTAAGATAGATTTAGCAAAAGCCAATATTAGAGATGCTGCGAACACACTTGAAGAACTGTACAAAAAAAATGAAGATGAAATCTCTTTGGCTCGATCTGAAATTGATCAAGCACAAGCAGTATTAAATGACGCTCTCTATGACTTAGGACACACCCGGATAGTAGCTCCAAATTCTGGCAAAATAACTCTAATATCGATTGAAGAAGGAGATTCTGTTCAGCGTGGTCAACAGATTGTAACTCTTCTTGATGAAAATTATGCTATTGTTACCGCCAATTTTGATGAGATCGACATAATGTCTCTTAACATCGGGGATGAAGTTTTAATTTCTCTTGATTCTATGCCTAATCAAAATCTGTGGGGAGAGTTAGTTGAAATAGGAGATGGCGTTTCTAATCAAGGGATAACAAAATTTCCTGTTGAAGTCGAAATCGAACAGCCAGGAACTTTTAAATTAATTGAAGGACTTTCAGCTAATTTGAGCATTAGTACACTAATGGTACGCAATGTTTTAATGGTTCCAAATCAGGCGATATTAGGTACTTTTATGAATCCGATGGTTGATGTATTTATTGATGATGAAAATTTTGAATCTTTAAGTGTAACTTTAGGTCCCTCTGATGAATTTTGGGTAGTTATTGAGTCAGGGTTACAACTCGAGGATAAGGTAATGATGAAGTCGGTTTCTGAAACTGATCCCTTTGAAATCCTGATGAGAGGAATACCTAGAAATTTTGGATCTGGATTTGGCCCTCCTCCAGGTGGCAGACCTCCAGGTGGTGGACGTTGATACTTTCTCCATTAAAAATTAAAAAATAAGTAGTAATTTTTTTTATGAAAAGCCCTAACCTAATTGAATTGAGTAATATAACCCGTGAATTTACTATGGGCGATGAAAAGGTTTATGCTCTAGCAGGGATAAATTTATCTGTTTCAGTTGGGGAATTTATAGCTATAGTCGGACCCTCTGGGTCAGGTAAATCTACTATGATGAATACCTTAGGTTGTTTAGATTTACCTACATCGGGTAAATATTTATTAAATGGTATTGATGTTACGAGGCTATATGATGACTCTTTATCACAATTAAGGGCACGATATATAGGATTTGTTTTTCAAAATTATAACCTTTTGTCTAGAGAAAGTGCCTTAGCTAATGTAGCACTACCTCTTAATTATTCATCTGATCATCCCAGATCCGAAAGGAAAAAATTAGCTCTTACTGCATTGGAAAAAGTAGGTCTTGAACATCGTAGCAAACATAAACCAAGCCAAATGTCAGGAGGAGAACAGCAAAGAGTTGGGATAGCTAGAGCATTAATCAAAAAACCCAAAGTTTTGTTAGCCGATGAACCTACAGGGAATTTAGATACGCGTACATCTAAAGAGCTGATGGAACTTTTTCTGTCACTAAATAATGAAGGAATTACCATAATTATGGTTACTCATGATCCTGAAGTTGCAAGGATCGCACATAGAATAATAAGATTTAGGGATGGGTTAATTGAAAAAGATTAAAATTGATTTTATGAGTATTTGATTTCATGGATTTTATTACTTTAATTTCAACAGCATTTGGTTCTCTAAAAATTCATAAGATGCGTGCTTTTCTCACTTTGCTTGGAATAATCGTAGGTGTATCTTCGGTTATAACTATGATGGCAGTTGGGCGTGGAGCACAGGTTGCCGTGACCGCAAGTATTCAAGGATTAGGTGCAAGTTTTCTTTCGGTTACACCAGATTTAGAACAGATGGGGCGTACTTACTTCTTCGGAGAAAGTTCCGACGTTCTGGATTTAAGTGATGCTCATGCTTTAAACGATAAGATTTTTGCTCCTAACATAATTAAAATAGCTCCAGAAAGTACATTCTCAGGATCTGTTTTATCTCCTGACACTGGTGAAAGTACTTTTGTAAGAGGTATAGGAGCAACTTCTAGTTACCTAGATGTCAGAAATTTAGAAATTTCTATGGGAAGGTTTATTTCTCCGTCTGATGTAATTAACATATCCAATGTAGTAGTTTTAGGTTCAGAAACGTCAGAAACATTATTTGGAGGACGTAATCCCGTTGGTACGGATATAAGATTGCTAGAAAAAAAATTTACGGTAATTGGAATTTTAGAAAGTCAGGAGGGAACTAGTTTTAATCCTGATAATGGGCTAGTTGTCCCTATTACTACATCCCATTTTAGACTTAATAATCGCACGGGAGAAATTGAGTCTATACCAGTTGACGCGATTCATCTTCTTGCTAGCAATGCTGAAAGCGTTCCTGATGTAAAAGAACAAGCCAAAATGGTTTTGCGTCTCAATCATCAACTAGCTATCGATGATGAAAACGACTTTATTATAAGTACACAACAAGATACCGTTGAAACGTTGGAAGGAACTCAATCCATCTTTGTTATTTTACTTGGTTCTATAGCTAGTATTTCTCTCTTAGTTGGAGGTATCGGTGTCATGAATATTATGTTGGTTTCAGTAACTGAGAGAACTCGAGAAATAGGTATAAGACGTGCAGTAGGAGCTCGCCGTAAAGATATATTAATTCAATTTATGACTGAAGCTACCATAATGACATTTGGAGGCGGTTTTATTGGAATTATTACTGGATCTGTCTTTGCAATTATGTTAAATGGAACCACTATATCTGGTGATGAAATAAATACGGTTCTTGAACCGACTATAGCATTTCTTGCTCTAGGGGTATCTATACTAATTGGAATGTTTTTTGGCATTTATCCAGCAGTTAAAGCCTCATCTTTAAGTCCAATAGAGGCGTTTAAATATGATTAGATATAAGGATTTTATAAAATGATAAAGTATCTGTTTTTATCTGTAGTTATCGGTTTATTTTTCGGGTTAGTTGGATCTTATATGAGACTAAATATATTTCCCGTCACAGAAATTTCAGATACAGAGGTTAAAGAATTTAGTCAATTTACACCTTCTTCAGGAGATAATTCAAATTTATCTATCGAACCAAATGAAATAAAAATAGATCCAACTAGGAGAAGTCTTTCAAATGAGGATAAAAAAAATTCACCTAATACAGAGGATTTAAGGAATGTACTCCAGGAGATAGGTATAGACGTGACAGAAGATGTAGATCTTGAGATGTTAATAAAAAGATTTGGACCATTGTTGGAATCCCAAAATAATCTAGAACTTAATTCTATAAATGATCAATCACTTGATAATATGGAGTTGACAGATTTAATTGATGGGGACGGTCAAATACCTTCTCCGGATAAAATTCTTGAAAACCTTGAGGCAATAGGGATAGAAATACCCCCTAACATAAATATCGAAGACTTTATTAAGGATTTCCAACCACCAGTTGGAAATAATAGAGAAGACGGTGGACCACCAAGTGGTGGACCGCCAAATGAAAATATGCTCAGATTATTACTAGATAGAGCAGGAGTATCAGTACCTGAAAATGCTAGTTATGAAGAATTAATACAGTTGATGCGTGAAAATGGAATTGGCAGGGGCAGGCGTTAGAATAGAATATGATGCTTTTGAGAAGATACTCCATTCCTAATAATGTTCAATAAACCGTCGATGGTCGCTACTTATCTACAAATATAGTTTGTAGGCTGAGGCCTTTGTTTGATGTAATATCTTTAATTTTTTAGAACATATGATTGTTTAAGTGTAGTATCTTTAGTCGAATAAAATAAATTTATTAGGCAAAAATATGACATACGATTTAGTAATAAAAAATGGAACTGTTCTTGATCCAAAGACAAAACTTTATGCAAAAAAAGATATAGGAATTGCTTCAGGAAAAATAAAAAAAATAGAAAATAACATATCTGATAATAATGCTATTGATATTATTGAAGCTAAAGATAAGCTTGTTTTGCCGGGTCTAGTAGATTTACATGTACATGTATGGTGGGGTGTAGCACATTTAGCAGTAGAGGCTGATCCTTTTTGCCTTGAAAGGGGAGTTACAACTGCTATTGATGCGGGTTCTTCAGGTGCAAACACTATTGCAGGATTCGAAAGATATGTAATTTCAAAAACTAAAACAAGAATTTTGGCTTTTCTACATATTTCAGGCATGGGTCAACTTGATAATGAAATAGGTGAACTCGAAGATATTAGATGGGCTAGGATTGAAAAGGCTATTGAAGCATCAACTCTACATTCAGATTCTATAGTTGGGATAAAAGTCAGATTATCTCATGACATTGTAGGAGAAAATGATATTGAAGCTTTTGAGAGAGCATTGGCAGTTGCTAAAGAAATCAAAAAACCATTAATGATTCATATAGGAGGTACATTCAATACACTAGAACATATTTTACCTAAAATGCGTACAGGTGATATTATTACCCATTCTTTCACCCAGCGACCCCATGGGATTTTAGATAATAATAATAAAATCATTGATATAGCTTTGGATGCTTATAATAGGAATGTTATTTTTGATGTTGGTCATGGGGCTGGATCTTTTTCTTTTCCAGTTGCAGAAGCATGTTTAGAACAAAATATTTTACCAGGAACTATTTCATCTGATATTCATAAATATAATGCTAGAGGTCCAGTTTTTGATTTGCTGACAACTCTTTCAAAATATTTATATCTAGGATTATCTTTAAATGATGTTATTTCTAAAGCTTCATTTGTTCCTGCTGAAGCTATTGGTATGGATTCAAATATAGGGACTATTCAAATAGGATCTGATGCTGATATAGCTATAGTTGAACATATAAAAGATAGAAAATTCAATTTTTATGATGCTGAAAATAATTCTCGATTAGGGGAAGAACTTTTAGTTCCAGAAGTTACTCTTAGAAAAGGAGAAAGATTTAATCCGAAACATAAAATACATGAGAAATTAATTTCTTAATATTTTCTTAGTGTAATTGAGCTTAGACTTATATATTTAAATCGTAAATGACTGTATCTTAATCCATAAGTAAAACTGATAAAGTAGAGAGGAGATCTTTGAGTTATATGGAACCTACCAATTCCAAATCATCCTGAAGAACTTTCCACTGTATTAAAAAAATTATGAATGCAGAAAAAATATTTAATAATTTAAATCAGATAAAACTTTCTATAGATGAACATCAACAAGAAATAGAAAAGTTAGATCAAGAAATTGGTGATGGAGATCATATATTTAATATTCAAAGAGGTATTAATGAATCAATAGAATTAAAAGATCAATTAATAGGGCTAGATCCAAGTGAAGTTTTAAAGGAAATTGGTATGAAAGTTATGATAACTGTAGGTGGATCTTCAGGTGCATTATTTGCTACATTACTAATAAGTATGTCAAAAAAATATAATTATCAATTAACAAATCAAAAAAACCTTGCTTCAATGTTTACTAATGGAGTTGAAGCCATGAAAAAAAGAGGTAAGTCTGACTTAGGTGAAAAAACGATGTTAGATGTTCTTATTCCTGTATCTATAGAACTTCAAAAATTATCTGATCATGATGACGTAAAATACATCGCTAGAAAAGTAAAAGAAGTAGCAAAAAAAGGAATGTTATCTACTGAAAATTTAATAGCAACAAAAGGAAGAGCTTCTTATCTAGGCGAACGTTCTCGAGGACATATTGATCCGGGTGCAAGATCTTCTCAATTAGCAATTGAAGCTATTTGTAATACGATTATAAATACATAATAAAATGAAAAAATTTATAAATAATGTTGATGATATATTGTCGGAAAGTTTATCTGGCTTTGCTAATGCAAATACAGATATATTAAAGGTGAAGTTTAAACCGGATTTTATTGTAAGAAAATCTAAATATGTAAAACCAAAAGTAGCTTTGATTTCTGGTGGTGGTTCAGGACATGAGCCTCTTCATGGAGGTTTTGTTGGTTATGGAATGCTTGATGCCGCTTGTCCTGGGCATATATTTAGTTCACCGACACCAGATCAAATGGAGGCTGCAGCTAATTATACACATTCAGGGAAAGGTATTTTATTCATTGTTAAAAATTACTCTGGAGACATTATGAATTTTGAGATGGCTGCTGATTTGTTAGATTTTGAAAATCAAAATATTATTGTAAATGATGATGTTGCTGTTGAGGATTCTACTTATACAACTGGTCGTAGAGGAGTTGCTGGTACAATTATTGTTGAAAAAACTGTAGGTAGTTTAGCCGAAACAGGCGCTTCTTTAGAAGAATGTAAAACTTTTGGTGAACATGTTAATAAAATGACTGCTTCAATGGGAGTTGCTTTTACAAGTTGTACTTTGCCTGCTGCGGGGAAACCTACATTTGATATAGGTATTGATGAAATGGAATTTGGGGTTGGTATTCATGGAGAACCTGGTAGAAAACGAGAAAAAATTAAAACAGCAGATGAAATCACTTCAGAACTAATAGGAGCTATATTAGAAGACTTAAAACCAAATCATAATCAAGAAGTTTTGTTGCATATAAATGGATTTGGAGGAACACCATTAATGGAATTATATTTACTATTTAATTCTTCTAAAAAAATTTTGGATCAAAAAAACATAAAAATATCTCGTTCCTTAGTAGGAAATTTTACAACTTCTTTAGATATGGCTGGAGGATCAATTACAATCACTAAACTTGATCAAAAAATTATTGAACATTGGGATAGCCCAGTACATACTCCATCATTACGATGGAAAATATAATGTTTGGGTAATTGTTTTTTTAAACACCTAGAATTAAACACATCATAGAATAAGAAAATTGTAATTGTATTAAGTGGTTTTATATTCTATTAATTTCCTTTAATCATCTAATGAGCGTAATACTTTTCCAGGTAAAGTATTATTTGGGTTACCTTTTTCTAGGGCTATCTTACCATTTACTAAAACATAATCCATTCCTGTTGAATAAACATGGGGGTCTATAAAATTATTATTCTGTTTAATATTTTTTGGTTCAAAAATTAATATATCTGCTATATTTCCTTTTATTATTTTTCCACGCCTTTTTAGTTTTAGTCTTGAAGCTGGTAAAGAGGTCATTTTATAAATTGCCTCTTCAATTGAAAGCAACTTTCTTTTTGTAACAAATTCTTCAATTATCACACTATTTGTTGCATAACTCCTTGGATGAGGTTTCCCTGAAGAAAGTGGGCCTTCATCTCTCATTGAAGATCCATCTGATGCGATAGCCATTAAAGACCATTTCATCAGATCTTCAACATCTCTCAATTCCATTGTATGTTGCACATAAGATCCTTCCGATATTTCATATAATCTTAAAGCTGCTTCCGCAGGGTCACATTTCATCTCTTCAGAAATTTCCTTTAAATTTTTGCCTTCCATTGATTGATCAGGAGGAAAACTTGATACTATACATCCTTCTGGAGAGTGAGGTCTATTTATATAATAATCAACATCTTTTCTAATAAGTGATCTCGTATCTGAATCAGAAAGATATTTCAATGTCTGTTGTCTTCCACCTACTAATGCCCATCTTGGGAATATAGCACCAGAAAAACCTGTAGATGACCATTCATAAGGATACAAATCACCTGCTACATCTATACCTTCATTTCTAGCTTTCTCCATTCCATCAATTAATTCATTTCCTCTACCCCAGAATTTTTCCCCTACAGCTTTAACGTGAGAAATTTGAATTCTCGCACCAGTCCGACGTCCAATCTCTATTGCTTCGGCATGAGCAGGGAAAAGTCCGCACAGATCATCTGATTCAGATCTTATATGTGAAGAATATAATTTATCTCTCTCAGCTGCAATTTTGGTAATTTCAATAACTTCATCAGCAAGTGAATAACATCCAGGAGCATACCATAGCCCCGTGGACATTCCAAGTGCTCCACTATCAAGAGAATCTGCAAATATTCCTTTCATTTGATCTAATTCATTTTGTGTTGGCATCCGTGGATCCATGTCCATTACAGCAGATCTGACTGTACCATGTCCTACTTGAGTAGCAAGATTTATTGTTGATCCTGTTTTCTCGAGCATTTCAAGATATCCATCAAAATCTTTCCAATTTGGTATGAGATTTTCTCCTGATTGTTTTATCCATTCTTTAAATCTTTTTTTTGCTCCTCCGATCAGGGGAGCGCAAAAGCTCATTCCACAATTTCCTACCAATTCTAGAGTTACTCCTTGTGTTAATTTTGAATCAGCATAAGGATCTATAAGGAATGAAGCATCTGAATGTGTATGTAAATCTATAAAACCTGGACAAACAACTTTTCCTTTAGCGTTGATTTCTACATTAGAAGGAGTATTAATTTCACCTATTTCAACTATGGAATCACCTTTAATAGCTATATCTGCTACGAAACCATTTTTTTTTGTTCCATCAATTATTTTGCCGTTTTTGATTAAGTAATCAAACATATATAACCTCTAATAAATTACTAATTGATAATGTGATTGTTAGAGTCAATCTGGACCAACCAATCTGAAATCAAACTGAGTCAATTATCCTATATTTTTGTATTATTTTAAGAAATGTACTCTATACCAGAATTTAACTCCATATATTTATCTAAATAAACTATTGATAATTTATAGAAAATCCAGATAATAATATCTAAAAAATTTTTACATACTCCTAGTAATAAGTGCCCGAGTTTATATCTATTTCAATAGCGTCTATGGACGTTTATGTATTCATATTTAGTAGATGTTGTATAAGTAGGATTTGCCACATAGGTCGGGCGGGATCCGACCTATGTGGCGGCAATTTTAACTTTTAAAAAGCCTTATCTAAGTATCACTTCCAGACCGTGCGGGTCGGCGGCAGAGATTTTTTGTCCTGTGAAAACTTCTTCTAGTAATCTAGAAGAGTCTTCCATTGAAGCTATGTCATTCGAGTCCCAACTGAATCCATTACAATCATCGTTGATGGTGAGAACAGCCACACCTGGTGTTCTACCGGCGAACTCAAGGGATCCTATAGCAGATAGAGGTTTAGCACCTCGTAAAGCAATGAACATCTTGTTCCCTACGATGTCTGCGACGTCAGGCTTTGGGTCTTCGCTGAATGACGCTGACATTGATTGTGTCGCTACTACCTTATTGGTCTGTAGGTCTACGAAGTTGACGTCATTACTTACTCGCATACTAGTTATAGCAAATATATCACCCTTTTGATCAGTACAACTAACTGCACCATGTGTGTCCTCACCTGGAAGTTCTATCTGTACTGGGTTCGGGAATATACCTTCCGCAGCTTTACTTGTATCAAAAGTATAGAGGAAATCATCTCCTCCTTTAGCCCCACTCTCACCATTGGTCATTATCTTACTAAAAGGTAAACGAGATACACCGCAACCGATGCCTGGAACAGTGTCCTTGTCATAGACTTTCACAACAGTCATAGGTGTGGTTCCGTCTGCAGAACCCACGTCTATTACCAGTAAACCTCCACCAGCTAAAGTTATGTAGGCGAACTTACTATCACTAGTGAATTCGTGACAGATTGGACGTGCCACCGCAGTTCCTAATTCATTGGTGAATTGGTCTAATGCTAAAGTTTCTACTAATTTGTAATCATCACTCGTGTAGTTAGTCTGGATTTTATGCATGAATCCAGATTCGTCTTTTGCACCAATATTTGCGACGATAGCCATGCTGTTATCAGGAGATGCAACTGAGGCGTGAGAATTTGTTGTTCCACCTGCTCCATTGAAACCTCCTATTGTATTGACGCAGCCGACGATAGCTCGGCTCTCAATGTTTATGAAGAATGTGTTACCAGAACCTACATTGGCCAGAATTGCGTGGCTGGCCTTCGGGGTGGTATAGTTGGAAAGTATCATGTGTGGCTTCTTCGGGGCGTCGCAATTAGCGTCTTTAGCTGCTTCTGCAAGGTCTATAATCTCAGGAGTTGCATCCTTAGCATCCTTTAGAAAAATATCTTGCCCGTCCCATATATATAGGAGTCCACCGGTCCCGTCGCTTTCAGTACCAGATTGGTCTACAGCCCATACTTCATAGGAAGGTTCCATTTCTGGAAAAGTACATCCTACTGCAGTAACAAATATAGTTAGTAGGATAAATATAAATCTCGATAAAAATTTAAAATACATTTTTATACTCCTTTATGTATTTGATTTCTTGAAACTTGTTTCTAAAAAAGGTTTGGAAGGAGCCACATTTACAGAATATATAGTTTTTAAAACATTTCCAAAGAAGAACAGGAATCCCACTGTACTTTGGTTTACATCTGTAATTGTTTTAATAGTTTCTTCCAAATAATTTTTTTTATTGCTATCTAAATTTTTCTTTTAAAAATAAAATCCATATTACTCCTTTGTGTTCTAAAATAAAAAAAGACAAAAAAAAGACCTCATTTTTGAGGTCTTGTCAATGTAAGTAGTTTTTAGCGCGTTTTTCTACAAAACAAAAGACCTCCTAGAGGAGTTGCTACAAGAACAACAGCAAAATAGATCACTGTTAATTGACTTATTATCTGGGTAGAATTTCAATAAAAACTAACTTTCTTGACTGAATATTTTCAAATGTAGAATAAATATCTATAGAAAATATTAAAGCAAAAAAAAACTGTTGTAAATAAGATATAGGATATTGTATTTATTTAATTTGTAGATACTGAAGTTTTTTATATAAAAATAATTATTATATAGTCCACTAATCTCAAATCCAACTGAAACAATTACACTCTATTGTTGCAATAATTTTAATAAAAGACAATAATAATTTAATCTTAAGACATACAGATGAGGATCATTGTTTCATTCTTAGAATCCCTACAATCTAATAAATTCACAATGATCCTCATCTGTATATACTAATCATTATTTATAAGGTCTTAAATCACTTTTCTCAATTTCTAAACCAAATCCCGGAGCATTAGATGGAACCATCTTGCTGTCTTTAGGGACTGACATCCCAGGAAAAATTTTACTACTTCTATAAATTTTCTCTGTTTTATCTTTAGGGGCTATTCCTAGAATACCTGAAGAACATTCAGTCCAAGGTATTGCTGGCATAGCAAAACATGCATGCTGCCCGTATGGAGTATTTCCTCCTCCATGTGGAATAACAGATATATTAGCAGCTT
>MDTE01060210.1_pt1 | contig 14817 bp, 20 predicted proteins | sample 811231 | NCBI WGS metagenome assembly MDTE01 (sample SAMN05326651, study PRJNA326480) | marine metagenome | isolation source: seawater | place: Indian Ocean: Red Sea | collected 2010 | reverse complement strand
TGCCGAAGGTGTTGATATGATCTTTACAACATCGTTCGGTTATATGGAACAGACTTTAAAAGTTGCAAAAGAAAACCCAAATGTTCTTTTCGAACACGCAACTGGATATAAAACCGCACCAAACATGTCTGCATACTCTTCACGTTTTTATGAAGGTAGGTATGTGCAAGGTGTAATTGCTGGTACCATGTCAAAGACAGGTAAAGCAGGGTATATCGCATCGTTCCCAATTCCAGAAGTTATCCGTGGTATTAATGCATTTTACCTTGGAGCAAAATCAGTCAATCCAAACTTTGATGTGGACATTGTGTGGGTAAACACTTGGTATGATCCACCAAAAGAAGCAGATGCCGCAAAGGTTTTGATGGCCGGTGGTGCTGATATTATCACACAGCATACAGACTCACCTGCACCTCTTGCAGCTGCAGCGGAGAAAGGCATCAAAGGATTTGGTCAAGCATCCGATATGATCAAGTTTGCCCCTAATACTCAACTTACATCTATTCTGGATCTATGGGGTCCATATTATGTGGCACGAGTTGGTGCAGCTATGGACGGTACGTGGAAAGAAAAGAATACATGGGGTGGTATGGACACCGGTATGGTTGCCATGGCACCTATGACAAACATGCCAGCGGACCTTGCATCTCATGCAGAGCATATTGCACATCACATTAAGGAAGGTAAGTTTAAACCATTTGGTGACCTAGATGATGGCGCACTTGCAACCATGATGGACTATGTGGAAGGCATTGACGCTACGGTACCAAAATAATGCTAATAAATGCTTTTCCAACTCCGATATTTAGTTTTTCACTCGGTGACGGGTCAGCAAAAATCCTACAAGATGTTAAGGAATATCTGCTGGAAGAGGAAAAAAATAAAGGAGAAAACGATCATCAATTTAGTTTAAAGGGTGTCTTTAAAAGAGATGCTTCTGATGTCGGATGGCATTCCCCAACAAATCTTTGTGATTTGGATTATCAATGGTCAAAAGACCTAAAAGAAATGCTTGTAAATTTATCTCAATCCTATTTGGAGCAGATAAAAACAAGCCTTAGATTGGCTAATGACCAAAAGGTTTCATGTTGGGGAATGTTAATCAAGCAGGGTGATATGAGTATTCCACACTCACACCCTGGTTGTAAAATGTCAGGTACTATTTGGATTGATGCTCCTGTGGACATGGAAGGTGGTGAACTTTGTTTTCAAGATCCAAGAGGTGGTGCAAGGGGAGACCCTGCAATGCAACAGCCTTACATAAAGTTCGAGCCTAAACCAAACACAGGGGTCGTATTCCCAAACTGGCTAGAGCATTATGTATCACCTCATTTTTCAAACGATACAAGAATTAGTATCGCTTGGAACATAAAATAGTTATTTACATTTCACTGAGTTTGTGATATAATACTAACATGTTTTATACTAATGTTGTTCGCTATTCAAATTTTATTCTTTACCGGGGCTATGACGGCTCCGGTAAAAAAGTTTTCAAAAAAGAAAAATTCAAACCAAAGTTATTTGTTCCGTCAAAGAAGGACACTGGTTGGCGTGGCCTAGACGACACACAGATTGGTGAGGTCGAGTTCGAGTCCATGCGTGAGGCCAGTGATTGGCTGAAACAGTATGAGGACGTGCATGGTTTCAACGTGTATGGTTCCACTAACTTTATTCATCAGTACATCACGAATAAATTTCCTCGTGACATAAACTTCGACCGAGACAAAATCAACGTCACAACCATCGACATCGAGACTGCATACGAGAATGGTTTCCCTGACCCTGAAGTTGCAGACCAAACTGTACTTGCCATTACCATCAAAAATAATATTGACGGCATATATTATGTGTGGGGTCTGCAAGACTACGATGTGGATTCTGCTCTAATAAAGCCCATAAACTATGTCAAGTGTTCCAGTGAGGCTGATCTGCTTGTGAAATTCATTGACCACTGGGCAACAGAGGCACAGGTCCCTGATGTTATTACAGGATGGAACGTGAGGTTCTTTGATATTCCATATCTGATTAACCGAGTCAATCGTGTACTTGGTGTGGATATGGTTAAGAGGTTTTCACCTTGGGGTCTGATTGACCATCGTAAGGTCCGTAGGTTAAACAAAGAAGAGACCACATATGACATCCGTGGTATTCAGGTTCTGGATTACCTAGAACTGTTTCAGAAGTTTGGATATACATACGGTACCCAGGAGTCCTACAAACTGGACCACATTGCATATATTGTCCTAGGTGAGAAGAAACTCTCGTATGAGGAATCTGGTTCACTGAAAAATCTGTACAAGGATGACTTCCAGAAGTACATCGACTATAACATGAAAGATGTACAACTTGTGGATAGGCTTGAGGACAAGATGGGCCTTATCACTCTGGCCATGACCGTGGCATACAAGGGTGGTGTAAACTATCAAGACACCATGGGTACTGTGTCCATCTGGGAATCAATCATCTACCGTAAACTTAACACACAGAAGATTGCACCGTCTGCATTTAATTACCACAAGGAGAAATCAAACTTTGCCGGTGGTTATGTAAAAGATGTCAAGACTGGTATGCATGACTGGGTTGTGTCATTCGATCTAAACTCTCTGTATCCAAACATCATTGTACAGTGGAACATGTCGCCAGAGACTCTTGGTCAGTTACCACCAGACAACTTGCCAGGAGGTGTGGATTATTTCCTAGGCTTCTTTGATACAGATACAGATCCGATACATCCAGCACAACGTAATCGTAACATAGCGGTTGCCACAAACGGATCCACATACAGTAAACACAAGGACGGTGTACTACCAGAAATCATTATTGATTACTATGATGACCGTAGGTCTATCAAGAATCAGATGCTTGCTGCAGAACAAGCATACCAGAAGGAAAAAACATATCAGCTGGAAAAAGAAATCAATCGGTTGCACAACCAGCAGATGGCCATTAAAATTCTTATGAACTCCTTGTATGGTGCTCTTGGTAACCAACACTTTAAATACTTTGACCTGCGGATGGCCGAGGGTGTTACACTCACAGGGCAGATGGTTATTCAGTGGGCAGAGAAAGCCATAAACAAAGAGATGAACCAGATTATGAAATCATCTGGTACCGACTATGTCATTGCCATCGATACCGATTCGCTATATATTAATTTCGGTCCTATGGTAAAACAACTTGCACCTAAGGATCCAGTAAAGTTCTTGGACAAGATTTGCAAAGAACACTTTGAACCTGTGCTCAAAAAAGCATATGATGATTTGTTCCAGAAGATGAACTGTCATCAACCAAGAATGGAGATGTCTCGTGAGGTTATTGCAGACCGTGGTATTTGGACTGCAAAGAAGCGATACATACTAAATGTGCATAACTCAGAGGGTGTGCAGTACGATGAACCTAAACTTAAAATTATGGGCATTGAGGCCATTAAGTCGTCAACTCCCGAGGTTGTCCGAGGTAAGTTTAAAGAGGCATTCCGGATTATCATTTCGGAAACTGAAAAAGATACTCAGAACTTCATACAGACATTCAAGAAAGATTTCAAATCACTCCCACCCGAAGCCGTGGCTTTTCCACGGTCGGTCTCGAATATTACAGACTGGCGCGATCGCAAGACTATATACAAGAAAGGTTCACCTATTCACGTCCGAGGTTCCCTACTATATAACAAGTACCTCAAGGACTACAAATGCACAAACAGATACGAATTAATTGAAAACGGAAGTCGTATAAAGTTCTGTTATCTGAGAATGCCAAACACAATCAAAGAAAATGTGATTGCCTTTCCAGATGTTGTCCCAAAAGAGTTCGGACTAGAACGCTATATAGACTATGAAAAACAATTTGAAAAAACATTCATTGATCCACTCAAGCTGATACTAGATGCTATCGGTTGGACCGTGGAGGAACAACAGACCTTGGAGGACTTTTTTGGATGAGTAACTTTGAAGATGTAGGCACATTTATGAAAACATTTGGCCAGGAGGTAAAGACAGATCCAGACTGGCCAGATGAAGATACACAGAAACTTAGACTAGAACTGATTGCTGAAGAACTAGAGGAAATGTGGGATGCGATTGAAAATAAAGATCTCGTGGGTGTTGCTGACGCTCTTAGTGACATTCTGTATGTTACTTATGGTGCAGGTCATGCGTTCGGAATCGACCTTGATAGATGTTTCGCCGAGGTACAGCGTTCAAACATGAGTAAACTTGGAGAGGACGGCAAACCTATCTACCGTGAGGATGGTAAGGTTATGAAGGGTCCAAATTATTCAGAACCAGACTTAAAAAACATTTTACTTTTTCCAGAAAATGTGATATAATACTACTATGTTAAGACACAAGCCAAAATATCCAATCTATATTATTTCCAAAGGCCGTTGGGATACAAGACAGACCCAGCGGACACTTGAGGATCTAGAAGTTCCTTACCGTATTGTGGTTGAGGATAGTGAACACGACAAGTATGCTGCGAATGTGCCTAAAGAAAAAATCTTGACACTACCGACAGACTTCCGTGAAAATCCTATATTCGCAAAGAAGGACGTTAATGGTCTCATAGGCGGTTCCATACCCGTACGTAACTTTGTATGGGAACATTCCAAATATGAAGGCCATGCAAAACATTGGGTACTAGACGACAACATGAGACATATCTATCGTCTAAACCATAACATGAAAACTCGTATGTCAACAGGATCATCTTTCCGTATACTAGAAGATTTTACCGATCGTTATGAGAACGTGAGGCTATCTGGTATGAACTATGCATTCTTCTGTCCGTCTACTGTCAAACGGCCACCATACTATACCAACACTAGGATCTACTCTTGCATCTTAATCGACAACTCACTCGAACACAGATGGCGTGGTCGTTACAATGAGGATACCGACTTGTCCCTAAATGTATTAAAAGATGGCGACTGTACTTTCTTGTTCCATTGTTTCCTTGTTGGTAAGGCCGCAACCATGACCATGAAAGGTGGTAACACAGAAGAAGTTTACAACGTAGAAAAGACAGGTGACAGACACTCACGTGGTGGTGAGGACTTTGATAACCGTAAAGAGTTTGTACAGGCGTTGGTAAATAATCATCCCGACCATGTGAAGCTTACATGGAAGTGGGGACGTTGGCATCACGATGTAAATTACTCTGTGTTTACTCAGAAGCCTATAAAGAAGCAGGGTCTAAATATTAAGAAAGGTATTGACGAATACGGCATGGTGTTGGATAAAATCTCGCCAGATCAACACGAAGCCGAGGGAGACGAGAACTATGGCGACTAATAAACTAAATGTAGATAATGTATCAAACAACCTGTTCATTCTTGCTGGACAAGAAGAAGAACGAACTCCATATGATTGGGACGGTATGCCAGAATTTGTACAACCAGACAACGAAGCCTTTGCCAAGATTACTGTCAGACTTCGTAACCAAGAGGACCTAGATGAGTTTATTAAACTGATGGGTCAGAACATCACACCAAAAACTAAAGCCATTTGGTATCCTGCTTTGGATAAAAAGCGCAACTCACTTCTACGTTGGATGGATGAGGAAGATGCCAGCAACAAATGATTGGTTGGAAAATCTAGGTCAGCAGGTAGTTGATAACCTAGAGAGTTTCCAAACAGTAAATTATCCAATCTATGTTCCGTCCAAGGCTAGAGCGGATGTGAAACTGACCACACAGGCTTTGGCCGATGTTGGTCTAGATTTCTATGTGGTTGTGGAACCACAAGATGCTGGACTATACCTAAAACACTACGACATGAAGCAACTTGTGATTATGGAAATGAATGACCAGGGTATCGGTTATGCCAGAAATGCATGTAAAAAGCATTCCATATCAATAGGTGCAGACTTTCATTGGCAGGTGGACGATAACATAAAAGACTTTCGTGTCCGTGAGGGTGGCAAGAATGTGGTAAAGAATACTCGTAATGTTTTTGCAGCTGCAGAACATTATATGTCACACTTTGATAATATCGGTATAGGCTCATTGTCTCATTCCATATTTGCCTTTGCAAGAAACACCCACGTATCGGTAAACAGACAAGCATACAGTTGTGTTCTAGTAAATAACTCATTGGACATATGGTACAGGCACGACTGTATTGAGGACACTGACTACAGTCTACAAGTACTCGACAAAGGATACTGCACAATCCTATTTAATAAACTACTCATGGGTAAGGCGGCCACAGGACAATACAAGGGTGGTAACACAGATACGGTCCATGCTGGTGACGGCAGACTAATTAGGTCTCGTAAACTACAAGAGTATTGGCCAGGTGCATTTAAGGTGGTCAAGAAAAAAGAAAGGTGGCACGTTGCCCCTTCTCGTGTTTGGGATAAGTTTCCACAGATGCCGAAAGGTCCAAATGTGGACTTAAATACCAACACATTGGACGATTTTTTCTGTTAACATTTACCTCAGTTTGTGATATAATACTATCATGATTGAATTTACAGTATTCAAATCTTTGTTCGACAACAAGACTCATCGGCGCGGCCAGATGGCTGACTTCGATGCGTTCGAGAGAATGTTGTATGACCTTTCCAGTAAACCTCTTGAGTCCAAGAAACAAGCTCAGTTGATTTCACCTGCTGTGTACAAACCAGACACAACTCGTAAAAATGATAATGTTACCGAGTGGGCTGGGTGGTGTGCCGTGGACGTGGATGACTTTGTTTTCAATGGAGAATTACAAGATGAATTATCTAATCGTTTCGGTCATTATCGGTTTGTGTGTTACAGTACTGGCAGCAGTTCGGTTACTTCTCCAAAGTTCAGACTTGTCTTCCCACTTACAAAAGTGGTACCCGCAGAACGGATCAAGTCTTTTTGGTATGCGCTCCAAAGTGAGCTTGGAGAACTCGGAGACAAGCAAACTAAAGATTTGTCACGAATGTATTACATCCCTGCAGAATATGCTGGTGCTCACAATTTTATTTTCAGTAACACTGACGGTGCTTCTATTGATCCAGATGAACTGATAGTCAAGCATCCTATGCCAGAAAAGACCAATCTGAATAACTTCTTTGATAGGTTACCAGATGAGTTACAGAAACAGATACTAGAACATAGAAAATCAAAACTCGAGAACACAAACATAAATTGGACATCTTACCGTGACTGTCCGTTCTTTCCACGTAAACTAGAAGCCGAATATCGAGCCATCAGTAATACAGGTTGGTATCACAAGATGTATCAGATCATGGTTGCCATCGCAGGCAATGCAGTTAAACGACAGTACCCTATATCATCTGCAGAAATATCCAAGATGTGCCGTGAACTTGATATGGAAACCGGTAACTGGTATGAGAACCGACCGCTGGATAAAGAGGCTGACAGGGCTCTTGAGTATGTCTATAAAAATCTATAAAAAAATGCAAAAAAGTGAAAAAAACACTTTACATGCTCTGTAAAGTATGATATAATAGTATCAAGAGAATTTTATAGGAGCTAAAATATGTCTGCATTATCTACACTGATTAACGAATACCACGAGCTTGCCAATGAACACGCAGAGTTACAGGACCTGTACATCGAAGATGCACAGAAGTTCGAGACTGTTCAGCGTTTATTGGAAAAGTCTATGCCAGTAAAGCAGTTAAACCGTTATGTTGAACTGATGGACACTGCTCCACGTGAAGAGGTTCTGGTTGCCCTTGCCAAAGACAAAGGTGTCCAGTATGTTGCTGAAACATTTGGTTACAACTTGGAAGGTTGGGTATAATGGACACTCTGAAAAAAGACATCTTTTGGGAAACACTTGGACCGTATTACGTTTATGGTTATAAAAATGCTCAAGGTGAGTGGGTTTATATCGGTAAAGGTAAAGCAAAACGTGGTGCATCTCACGTACAGTCTAAAGACCTAGACATCTATGATTTGGAAATCATTGCCCAGAACCTTGGTTCAGAAGCCGAGGCACTTACACTGGAATCTTTCCTTATTCAGCAGCATAGACCCCCAATGAATACACAACCTGGCCATCATGAAGAACGGTTTGTCAAAACTAAAGTTGTGGATCTTGCAGAAGCATGGGAAGCTGAACAAGTAGGTGCTATGGATATCATGATGAAAGTTGCAACTGATTTCCCAGATATCAATAGATGTGTAAAAACATTTACAGCAGATCAGAAAGTTGTATATCTAAAATCTGGTCAGGATAAGAGACAGGAAATCTATCTGTCAATTAACAATAAATATCAAACACATATTCTTATCGACACACGGTTGAGTTCATCTGCAACTGCTCAAGAAAAAGAACAGTTTGCTATGGAGTTACGTGATCAGTATGCAGCTGAATTTCCTAACTTTGACATCGACATGCCAGAAAAAACAACTGGTACAAATAAAGGTGTTAGGGATACCGTGGTACTAAATACTAATGCACTTGAGGATGGTGTTTCCACATATATTCAAGCAGTAAAAAGGTTAAGATCATAATGAAAGAATCATTAAACATTGCAATCGTAGGCCACGGCTATGTAGGTAAGGCCGTGGACTATGGATTTTCCACACAAAATGTCAACAAATTTATTGTTGACCCGATATATAATACTGACACAACTGAATTAAATGAGGTACGCATTGACGTAGCATTTGTTTGTGTCCCTACTCCTATGGGAAAAGATGGATCAATTGACTCGTCTATTGTCCGTCAAGTAGTAAAAGAACTCGAGGTCAAGTCTTGCCCCATTGTAATCAAGTCAACTATTACACCAGCTGTAGTAAGTGAGTTACAATCGGACAATGAATATGTTATCTACAACCCAGAGTTCTTGACAGAGAAAAATGCACTGGATGATTTTATCAATCCACCCATGCATGTCTTTGGAGGCCTAAAAAAATACACAGAGCAAATAGAGCAGATATACCACAGGTTCAGTCAGTGCAAACCATGTCCTGTGTTTCACATGACAGCCATGGAAGCCTCTTTTGTAAAATATGGAATCAACTCATTCTTGGCCACCAAGGTCCTATGGATGAATCAGTTTAAGGATCTGTGTGATGAGTATAATGCCAAGTACAATGTTATTTCAAATGTTATTGGAAGTGATCCAAGAATTGGTCATAGCCATATGCAAGTTCCTGGTCCTGACGGTCGTAAAGGGTTTGGTGGTGCTTGTTTTCCTAAAGATACCGCTGCTTTTAATGCGTTCTCTGAAGGCTCTTTTTCTGTACTTGAAAAAGTTATCCAAGAGAATAATAAGTACCGTGACCAATACGAGTTAGATGCCAGAGAAAAAGAACAAAATATTGTTTACATGACTCGTTAGTTGTGATATAATGCTAATACATTTGGGAGATTATTATGGCAAAGATCGCAATTACAGGTATGGCCGGGTTCATCGGCTTTCACCTAGCACAAGAGTTAAATGATTATGGACATGACGTTATCGGTTTCGATAACTTCAATGACTACTACGATCCAGATTTAAAAACTGACCGCACACGAGTCCTCGCCGAGCGGACTGGCATTGTAGTAGAAAATGGTGACCTGAAGGACTCCGATTGGATGAACGATTGGTGTTACTTTAAAAGACCTGATTTGGTCATGCACCTTGCAGCATATGCAGGTGTTCGTCACTCAATGGTAGAGCCTGAAAAGTATATTCAGAACAACGTTGTCGGTACACACAATCTCATAGAGGCCTGTACTCGTGCAGGTGTCGACAAGGTTGTTTATGCCTCTACCTCCTGCGTTATGGCGGGCAATGAACTACCGTGGAATGAAGATGAGAAACTTGGTTATCAGCTGAATCCGTACGGTTACACTAAAGCTACAAACGAGTCACAGTTTATGGCTAGTGTCCTTGGTACTGCAATCGGTCTTCGGTTCTTTACCGTTTACGGTCCGTGGGGTCGGCCCGATATGGCCCTGTTTGATTTTACAAATAATATCGTAAAGGGCAACCCCATTGACCTATTTAACCATGGTGATATGATTCGTGATTTTACTTACGTTGACGACATCGTGAAAGGAATACAGATTGTAATTGACAAAGCATTATCAGAAGATAGTGAAAAAGAAATATACAATATTGGTAATGGTCGACAAGTACCACTTATGGAATTTGTTGACAATATTGAGAAACAACTTGGTCGTGAGGCCGAGAAAAATTTTGTACCGAAACATCCAGCAGATACACAGGCCACTTGGTCTGATACAACCAAGTTACAGAAACTTGGCTACAAAGCAGAAACACCCATAGAAGAAGGTGTCGAGAAGTTTATCAGATGGTACAAAGATTATTATGGAGTTAACTAATGATTACTGCACTTACTGCATCTACGTTTGATCTGCTACATGCTGGACATATACAGATGTTGCGTGATGCAAAAACACAATGTGATTATCTGATTTGTGCACTACAAGTTGATCCCTCTATGGATCGGCCAGAAAAGAACTCACCAGTACAATCATTAGTGGAAAGGTACACACAACTCGCTGCTGTAAAGTATGTGGACGAAATTGTATGCTACCAAACGGAAGATGATCTGATGGACATTATTCAGATGTATCCGATTAATTTAAGAGTCTTGGGCGAAGAGTATCGTGACAAAGACTTTACAGGGAAGGATGAGTGTCGGCGTTTAGGCATTCAACTATATTTTAACAAAAGAGAACATAGGTTCTCATCATCTGGGCTACGGAAACGTGTAGCGGAAAAAGAGGGTGGAAATGTCAGCAACTCAAGAATGGATTAAAGAACAATTTGCTCAGGAACAAACTCGGATTATTACCGAATATTCCTTACAGGCACAGATTGATAAGTTATCAGAACGAGTTAAAACCCTAGAAGAAGAAATTGCTTGGAGAGCAAAAGACAATGGATAAGATTCTCATAGTTGGTCAAAATCCTTCGCGCGTACAAACTCCCAAATGTCGCACCCACATAAAACTTACCGATTGGCGTAAAGTATGGAATGTTGATAAGTTTAAGTTTATCAACTGCAGTGATGATCTCGGTGAGTCAGGGTATGTGATCAACTATGAGAGACTAGAGAGACTTGGTAAGTGGGCCGATAAGGTTGTAGCCCTTGGTGGTGTCGCTTCCAAGTCTCTCACCAAAGTAGGTATCGAGCATTTTAGGATGCCACATCCATCGCCACGTAACCGACAACTCAACGATAAACAGTATGAGATTAATATGGTAAATGATTGTGGTACCTATTTACAATCCTGACGATTTGTGTTATAATACACATACAAGGAGTAATATTATATGTCAATAATGGATAAACTCAAAAAGAACAGTAAATTGGATCACACATCTGTTCTCTCTGAGTCTAAATTTTTTACGGAAAAAGATATGGTTCCAACCGATGTTCCCATGATGAATGTCGCCTTATCTGGTTCTATTGACGGTGGTTTGGCACCAGGCCTTACGGTTCTTGCAGGGCCATCCAAACATTTTAAAACATCATTCGCACTTATCATGGCTAGTGCTTATCTGAAACAGTACCCAGATGCTGCTCTGTTGTTCTATGATTCAGAATTTGGTTCACCACAAGCTTACTTTGAACAGTACGACATTGATACATCTCGTGTGCTTCATACACCTGTGACAAATGTTGAGGAACTAAAGTTTGACCTTATCGGACAACTTGAGGCTCTGGACCGTAATGATAGAGTCTGTGTGGTCATTGACTCCATTGGTAACCTTGCATCTAAAAAAGAACTAGAAGATGCCATCAATGAAAAGTCTGTTGCCGATATGTCTCGTGCCAAATCACTCAAGGGTTTGTTCCGTATGTGCACACCATACTTGAATATGAAGAACATCCCACTTATTGCTGTGAACCACACGTACCAAGAAATGGGTCTGTTCCCTAAGGCTATCGTGTCTGGTGGTACAGGCATATACTATTCAGCAGATAACATCTGGATTCTCGGCCGTCAACAGGACAAACAAGGCACAGAGATCAAGGGGTACCACTTTGTAATCAACGTGGAGAAAAGCCGATATGTTAAAGAAAAGTCTAAAATTCCTATTTCTGTTTCTTGGGACGGTGGTGTCTCCACTTATAGTGGTCTCTTACCTGTTGCTCTCGATGGCGGTTATGTTGCTAAGCCTTCTAACGGTTGGTATTGTAGGGTGGATCGTTCTACTGGAGAGCTGGTGGATCCAAAAGTTCGAGAAAAAGAAACCGTAAAAGAAGAATTTTGGACCCCAATTTTTAACGACACGGACTTTAAAGACTTTGTAAAACAAAAGTTTGCCATCGGCGGTACACAGTCCAATGAACTAGAAGAGCTCGAAGATGCCTCATAAGGAAAATGAAACCTATGAACTTATACCTGGTGACGACGATACTTGGAACATCCGAATACTTGAAGGCTTGTTTGCCGAAACGGTTTTAAACTACGGCAAGATTGGATTCAATGAGGTGGATGGACATATGACATTTGATTTTAGTGTCGTCTCCACACCTGATTCAGAAGTAAACGTGGACAATCTTATGCTTCAGGAAACTGCTGGTGATATTTTACAAGAGGTCATAAGTAATGCTTTAGAGAAAGGTGAGGGTATATATGGAAAACACCCAGATGCATCAGATGATCAATGGGAAATACTAACACGTAATGCTGGAGCACATTAATTGAGCGCTAACCTCGAACAAACCATCCTGCGGAATATTCTGACCAATGAAAATTTTATGCGTAAGGTTCTGCCTTTCGTAAAGCCAGAATATTTTGACGGGATCTATAAAATATTATTTAAAGAAGCAGGTCGGTTTGTTGGCAAGTACAACAAGCTACCTACGGCCGAGACACTCAAGATTGAACTTGACCAAGTTGACAGGCTCACAAATGATAACTATACTGTTGCAGTGGATCTACTTCCACAGTTATTCTCCAAGGAGCCTATAGATGATGAGTGGTTACTGGACAGCACAGAGAAATGGTGTCAAGATAGAGCCATTCATATTGCAATCATGGAATCCATTTCCATCATTGACGGTAAACACGAATCACTAACCAAAGGTGCACTACCAGACCTACTGTCCAAGGCTCTTGGTGTGGCATTTGACACAAACGTAGGTCACGACTATGTCGACAACGCAGAACAAAGATGGGACTTTTACAACAAACAGGAAGAACGAATACCTTTCGATCTTGAATACTTCAATACCATCACGAAAGGCGGTATTCCTAATAAGACTCTCAACATTGCTCTTGCTGGCACCGGCGTTGGTAAGTCTCTATTTATGTGTCACGTTGCTTCAAGTGCTTTGGTGGATGGTAACAATGTTCTGTATATCACCATGGAAATGGCTGAGGAACGAATTGCGGAACGGATAGATGCCAATCTGCTTAATATACCGATTGACCAACTTGAGACTATGCCAAAGACTTTATTTACGGAAAAGATTAAAGCCTTGGCAACAAAGACAACTGGTCAGTTAATTGTCAAAGAATACCCTACTGGCTCTGCTCATGCTGGACATTTCAGAGCCTTACTGAATGAACTGAAACTAAAGAAACAGTTTGTGCCAGATATTATCTTTATTGATTATCTGAACATCTGTGCATCTTCCCGTATGAAAGGTATGGGTGGAGCAATCAACTCTTATAATTATATAAAAGCAATTGCGGAGGAACTACGTGGTCTTGCTGTCGAATTTGATGTCCCTGTGTTTAGTGCAACTCAAACTACTCGTAGCGGTTACTCGAATACGGATGTTGGCCTTGAGGATACATCTGAGTCATTTGGCCTTCCGGCTACGGCTGACCTTATGTTTGCGCTTATATCTACTGAAGAACTACAGAACCTCGGACAGATAATGGTCAAGCAATTGAAGAACAGATACAATGACCCTACAACCAATAAACGGTTTGTGGTCGGTATAGATAGGAGTAAGATGCGTCTGTATGACGTTGATCCTAATGAGCAGACTCTTATGGACGACACACCTGTGTTTGATAAGAGTGAAACACATCAACAGATGAGTAAATTTAAGGACTGGAACATCTAATGGATATACAAAAACAATTAATTAAAGCATGTAAGCAACATGCAAAAGGAGATTATGAGAGAGCCAAAACTAACATTCTGGTCTATATGAACCAGAGTGTAGGTATCGGCGAACACAGTGATATTGTTGAGGCCATTCAAGAGGAACTCGACAAGATGGCAGCTGCAGAGGACCGTCTGGAGATGATTGGTTCTATCGAATGGGAATGCGGCCATGAGCCGAACGACTAGAGAAGAGGTCGGTAGGCAGTGGGGAAATGATTTAGCATATCCCCACCGTGAAGCAGTGATTTACCATAACCACGATAGAGGTCTATATGAGGTAGAGTTCTATGAGCGTGGCAAACTGCTTGAAACAAGAGATATGGTAACAAACAATCCAGATTGGGGCAGATGTGTTCACAGTTTAGATTATGCAGAGTCAGCGGCTGAGAATTTCTGCCTCGGTTACATGGCAAAAGATGGAATGAAAAAGAATGATACATAATTTTTTTAAGAAGTTAGGTCTAGCAGACCAATACGGATATTGCGATACTAGCATTGTAGGCTTTATTGTGTTATGGGGTACATTTGGTTATGGTACTTATCTAACTGTCTTGGCCTTAATTGATAGGTTTTTAGGATGAAAGTAAGATTAATTTCATATTCACAAACAGCGGAGGATCTTCATGTCGGTAAAGATATCCAAGAGCTCATTGCGTATTGCGCCCGTGTCTCGAACCCCTCGAACCAAAATAACCAAGAAACGTCCGAACGTTTACTATCCTATCTCGCAAAGCACAAGCACTGGTCGCCTTTCGAGATGGTGTCTGCTTGCTTAGA
>MDTE01188696.1_pt1 | contig 14818 bp, 11 predicted proteins | sample 811231 | NCBI WGS metagenome assembly MDTE01 (sample SAMN05326651, study PRJNA326480) | marine metagenome | isolation source: seawater | place: Indian Ocean: Red Sea | collected 2010 | reverse complement strand
GTGGCGATCATGCCGTCAGTCTGTTCTTCATCCTCTCCATCGGCCGCCAGCCAGCTTAAGGCCGCACTGATCTTGCGGTGTGGCTCGGCATTGAAAAAAAGCGCTTCGTCCGCCTTGTCGCGTCCCTTAGGGTTCACCGTTTCCTGCCAAGAAGGAGGATCGTCAAAGCCGTTTGTTCCAATCGATGCCGGTACATTATAATGATAAATCTTGCCCACACGCCCGGCCCACCAGCCATTACGCATGAAGGTTTGCGAAAGCGTCACCGCATTGGGCACCTCGTCGCGGAAATGCCGGTCCAGGTCGTACACCTTGATGGTGTCCGGCCGCAGCCCTGTCATCACACTAGCCCGCGTCGGGTTGCAAAGCGGCAGTTGATTGTAGGCCCGGTCAAACCGCACCCCGCTTGTTGCCAGGTGATCAATGTGAGGTGTCTTCGCAATCAGATTACCGTAACAGCGCAATGCCGGCGCCAAATCGTCGATGGCAATAAAAAGGACATTGGGTTTATCGGCAGCCCAACCTGTCGTACTGATACAAAGAAATAAAAGTAGGCGGGAGAAACTCATGAAGTGATCCCGTAATCAGGCCAGTATCTCCTTCACCACGTTTCCATGGACATCGGTAAGTCGAAAATCCCGGCCATTGAACCGATAGGTCAATCGCTCATGATCAACCCCGCAGAGGTGCAGAATCGTGGCATGAAGGTCGTGAAGATGGCGCGGGTTCTCCACCGTCCGATAACCGAAAGGGTCGGTTTTGCCATAATGAACCCCGCCCCGCACTCCACCCCCAGAAAACCAGGCGGTGAAGGCGTTCGGGTTATGGTCACGACCCTTGCTTCCCTGAGAATCGGAGGTTCGCCCAAATTCACCACAACAAACTATGAGGGTCGAATCCAATAACCCGCGTTGCTTGAGGTCGGCTAAAAGTGCTGCGATTCCCTGATCGGTCTCCAGGGCAAACTGGCGATGGTTGGCTTCAATATCGGTGTGTCCGTCCCAACTTTGGGCATTGCCGGTTCCACCGCTGTAAATCTGGATGAAACGAACACCCGCCTCGAGCATGCGACGAGCCGTGAGACACTGCCGACCAAATTGTTTTGCGACGGGATGGTTCAACCCATAGAGCTCCCTGATGTGGGCAGGTTCCTGATCGATCGACAACACCTCGGGGGCCTCCATCTGCATGCGGAAAGCCAGCTCAAGAGCCTCGATGCGAGCCGACAACTCCACCTGTCCCTTGAACCGTTCAAGATGGAAGCCATTGAATTTGTTCACCATGTCCAACAGCCGGCGTTGACGATCACGGGTCAGCCCAGCGGAGGAACTTAAGTTGTCAATCGGGGAGCCATTCGATTGGATTCTCGTGCCCTGATAAATGCCTGGTAAAAAACCGGCACCCCAGTTTTGGGCCTGATTTTTTGGAAGCCCCCGACCCTTCGCATCGGTCATGACCAGAAAACCCGGAAGATTGGCGTTTTGCGCACCAAGACCGTAGGCCATCCAAGATCCCACGCACGGGAACCCCATCCGGCTGAGACCGGTGTTCATTTCAAACAACGCCGGGCTATGATTGTTCGACCTGCTGAAACAGGAGTGGATGAAAGCCATATCATCCACGTGCCGGCTCAGGTACGGGAAAATCTCCGAGACCCAGGTGCCACTTTGGCCGTGTTGCCGGAACTGGAACGGGGAAGCCAACAATCGTCCGCTTGTTTCAAAAAATCCGGTCCTCGGGTCAGCATCGGCCAGCATCTGCCCATCACGCCGTTGAAGTTCGGGTTTATAGTCCCAGGTATCCACCTGGCTTGGTCCGCCGTTTAGGACGATCCAAATCACACTGCGAGCCTTGGCCGGGAAATGCGTCACGCGAGACTCCCGCGGGTTGCGCGAACCTCCCCCCGACGCAAGCATCGACTCAAGGGCAACCGCACCCAATCCCATCCCGAAGGATTTCAACAACGACCGGCGTGTAAGGGGTCCTTTCATAAAGGAGCCTTGGGGGTTACTCGACATGGATGAACTCATTTAAACAAACCAACATCTGGCAAAAGTCACGCCTGGCATGCGCCTGTCCGGACGAAACAAACTCGAGCGCGGTCCGCTCCTCGACGCCGCTGGGCAACCGGCCAAGCGCCATCAAGAACCCCTCCCGAACATACAGGGTGTCACCCTTCAAACCCAAACCGGCCAAGCGCTTGGCCAAGCGCTGCACGGCACGATCAACAAAAGGGCTGTTCAACATTGTGAGTCCCTGAAGCGAGGTGATGGTGTCCTGCCGTTGGCCAATGCCCTGCAACGCATTGGGCGCATCGAATGACTGCAAAAAGGGTATCAACCTGGAACGCTTCACGGTCAGGTAAACACTGCGCCGGGGATGGTTTTGATCCAGTGAACCCGGGCCGTACGGCGTCGAATCCAGCCAGCCACTCACGGCAAGCAGGTTGTCCCGAATGGCGCTAGCATCGAGCCGCTTTGGATTGCGTCGCCACAACAGTAAATTGTCTGGATCCAACTCTTCATAACCGGCAACACGCCCATTCGTGGCAGCACTCTGGAAACCTTGCCGATAGGTTGCGCTGGTTAAAATCAACCTATGGATGGGCTTGAGTCGCCAGCCGTTTTGGATCAGCTCGCCAGCCAGCCAATCAAGCAGTTCAGGATGTGTCGGTGGCTCGCCACGTGTCCCGAAATCGCTGGGCGTCCCAACAATGCCGCGGCCAAAATAATGATGCCAAACCCGGTTCACAATCACCCTTGCTAAAAGATGGCCGGCTCCATCCTGGTGATCAGTGATCCATCCTGCCAACGCCACCCGTCCGGAAACTTCCTGCTTCCCCGCTGAACCGTAACTCCACCGCGAAGGCTCCGCTCCGTTCTGGATCAGAACCTTTGGATAACGCACCGAAACCGCCTCCCGTTTCTTTGTCACATCTCCCCGATCAAGGAAATGAATGCGTGCCGACACAGTGGGCAGTTTTTTGAAGGACGGCTCGGTGACAACCACCATGGGGATTTTTCCATCCGCCACCTCGGTGGCCACGAATGACTTGAATCGCGTTTCTCCGCGCTCTAACTCCTTCACCCTGCTCACCGTGGAGCCAAACGCCGCCGCAAGGTGATAATAGTCGCGTTGGGACAACGGATCGTATTTATGATCATGGCATCGACTGCAGCCGATGGTTAAACCCAGTAAAGCCGTGCCCACAGTTGAAACCATGTCGTCCACCTTGTCATATCGGTCCCGCTCAAACTCTTTTCGGGTTTGAATCAAGTTCTCCACCCCGGCAACTAGAAATCCGGTCGCCACCCAGGCGTCAGGATTGGTGCGTTTCAATAGATCCCCCGCCAACTGCAGGCGCACAAACTCGTCATAGGGCATGTCTTCATTAAAGGCACGAATGACAAAGTCACGGTAACGCCACGCATCCGGACGCGGTTGATCCATCTCAAAACCGTGACTTTCGGCGAACCTCGCTATGTCCAACCAGTGACTCGCCCAACGCTCGCCAAAATGGGGACTGGCCATTAATCGGTCGACGAGTTGCCCATACCCTAGATCCTGAGCCTTGGAAAATGCGGCCACCTCTTTTGGCGCGGGAGGCAAACCGGTGACATCGAAGTAAACACGCCGCAACAAAACAGACGGCATTGCTTTTTTCCCGGGCATGATCCCGGCACCGGCCAGTTTCTGGGCTATAAAACGGTCAACCGGATTCAATGCCCACCCATCACCGGCCCGCGGAACCTCGGGACGTTTCAAGGGTTCAACCGACCAAAGTTGTTCCGCCATCACCTTGCCAACCAGAATGAAAAACAGCAAAACAACTTTCCCAAAAGGCATGCGCAACATTGTAGACCGCCAGCCCCGGCACGCGAGTCATTACTTCGAAATCTGACTGATCAAATGGTGAGTTGATTCTTGCTCCAGAAAGCAACTCCGCTAGACTCCCGCCATGCGTTTGGTTGTGTTGTTCTTTTTTGTGGCAGGGTTGGTCCAGGCCGAAAACTGGCCGGGTTGGCGTGGGCCAAGCGGCGATGGCATCAGTCCCGAAAAAAACATACCCACAAAATGGAGTGCAACGGCAAATGTCGCATGGAAAAAAGCCATCCCTGGTGAAGGACACTCATCACCCGTTATTTGGGGCAACCAAGTTTTTCTAACCACCAGCCTGACCGACCAAAATGAACGTCATCTTTTGTGTCTTGACCGGCGCACCGGAAAAACCGTCTGGGACAAGGTCGTGGTGCAGTCACCTCCTGAGACGATTCACCGCCTGAACAGCCGCGCCTCAGGAACCCCGGCCACGGATGGCAAACAGGTCTATGCCGCTTTCATGCGTGCAGAGGGTGACAAGGTTATCGCTCCCAACGTCAGCTCTGAGCGCTTGATTACGCCAGGAAAGATCATTGTCGCAGCCTACGATCTTAACGGAAATCAAAAATGGAAAATCAACGTCGGTGACTTTGTAAGCGCGCATGGGTTCAACACCTGCCCGGTTTTGTTTGAGGATCTCGTGATTATCAACGGCGACCATGATGGGGATGCCTACATTGTGGCGCTCGACCGTGAGTCCGGCAAAGAGCGTTGGCGGACAATGCGAGAGAATAGGACACGGAGCTATGCCACTCCAATTATCCGCGAGATCGGCGGTCGCACTCAGATGATCCTCTCAGGAAGTCTATCGGTGGCGAGCTACGACCCACACAACGGCAAACGGCACTGGAGCATGGACGGGCCAACGGAGCAGTTCGTCGCATCGATGGTATACAACGGTGAATACGTTTTCGTTACCGGTGGTTATCCCGAACGTCATATCCTGGCGATCAAGCCTGATGGCACCGGTAACGTGACCGACTCCCACATCGTGTGGCGTACCACCCGTGGAGCAGCATACGTGCCTTCACCGATCATCGCAGGCCCCTATTTGTTGGTTGTTGCGGACAGCGGGATCGCCAGTTGTTTCGATGCCAAAAGCGGCCGTCGCCACTGGCAGGAGCGGTTGCCGAGCGGGCACAGTCCGTCACCCGTTTCGGCAAACGGGCTGGTTTACTTCACTTCAGACCGTGGCGTGACCTCGATAGTGCAACCGGGGGAAACCTTTTTAGTAGTCGCCCGGAACGAACTCGGCGAACCAGTATCTGCCAGCCCCGCCATCAGTCGGGGGCAACTCTTCATCCGCACCCACAAACACCTTTACTGCATCGGTGAAAGTTAGCGGGATGACTCTGCGTTGAGAATCCGGCGGATGAAACGCAACAAAAGAGGGTGAGCCGACTGGGCCATTTGGCCGTGGTTGTAGCCGTCGAGTTCCATGATTGTCGTGTCCGGGTGGCCGACGACCTGCATCATGCGCCAAAGGTAGGCGTTTTCCTCGTAACGGCCAAGCAACTCGAGCTTGCGATCGCCGGTGATCAATAGCAGCGGAGGGCAATCCTTGCGGACGTGAAAAAGCGGCGCCATGTCGTCGATGACCGGTTGTTTCCCGTCGATGCCGCGCTCAGCGCGCACGGTGAAATGTGTGATCGTATGACCGCTGAATGGAATGAGCCCGGCGAGTTGATCGGGATCGGCCCCGTGCTTTTTCAGCCAGCGTTTGTCCAGCCCGATCATGCTCGTCAGGTAACCTCCAGCGGAATGACCGCTGACAAAGAGACGCCTGGGTGAACCTCCATACTTAGCAATGTTCTTGATAACCCAAGCGACTGCCGCCGCGGCGTCCTCGATGTAAGCCGGCGACTTGACGTTGGGGTGAAGCCGGTAGTTGACCGCAACAACCGCCACATTCTTTTCCTTCAGGGCTTCAGGGATAAACCGGCGACCCCCCTTCAGGCCACCACCATGAAACCAGACAATCGTCGGGTAGTCCTCCTTGTCAACCGGATGATAAACATCAAGCCGGCAACGTTCCTTCATATAGTCGGTCAGATTATCACCCGTTCGATAAAGAATGTTGTTCTGAGTATTGTATTGCGCGGACGACTTGGCGTCTTGCGCCTTGGCCAGAGTGCAAGCCAAGGCCATCGCCGAGGCTGTAATGAATGAACGGCCAAAAAGGTTCGTGATAGTGTTAACCATGACAAGGTGATGGTTGCCAAAGCGACTGACCAAGTGCAACTCGATTAGCGCTTAGGCGCATCTTTTGTGGCGCCGATGGCTTTGCGCCATTGAATCAATTTGGCAAACAGTTCTTCGCGCTTGGCCGGATGTTTAGCGGCAAGGTTAGTTTTCTCGCCGGGATCATTTGCGAGGTGGAATAGCTCCAAGCTATTGTTGTCGAAACACTCGATAAGTTTCCAGTCGCCCGCACGGATGGCTCCGCCTGAGCGGCCACCGAGGAAGTGAGGTTTCTCGAGTGGATAATGCCAGTGCAATGCATCGCGGCGTGGTGCAATCCGCGGATCACGCCAAGTACCCAGCACGGAGACACCATCGAGTGACTGTTTCCTGTCCGGCGCAATGACGGCGGCATCAAGGAGCGTGGGGTAGAAATCGACATTCATCGTCAGCTGCGATGTGGTTTCGCCCTCGGGCATTTCCCCAGGCCAACTTACGATGAGCGGTACGCGAATACCACCTTCGTAAAGCTGGCTTTTGCCACCCCGAAGCGGGGCGTTGGATGTCACGTTGGTTTCGCCACCGTTGTCGGATGAGAAAATAAGAATGGTATTTTGGTCGAGCCCGAGTGACCCGAGTTTTTCCATGATGAGTCCCACGCCATCATCGATACTATTGAGCATGGCACCTAGGTGCGGATTGTGATCACCGGCCCAGTGGTTTTGAGGATCGCCCTTGAGCCCGGCATCCTGACAGAGGTAGCAACGCTCGCGTGTGCTTTTGCCGGGTACATGTTTCTTTCGATACTTGGCCACGAGTTCAGGCTTGCCATTGAGAATGCTATGGGGCGCGTAGTGACTGAGATACAGAAAAAACGGCTTGGATTTGTTCCGTTCAATAAACTGGACCGCCTCATGGTTGAGACGGTCTGTGAGATATTCTTTTCGCCCTAGTTTTTGATCCGGCAAATCCAGCCATCGAATTGGCTGCGTACGAAAAATATAAGGCCAAAAATTCGCGCCATTTCCCACCCCCTTGATCTCGCTGCCAATGTTCCACTCAAAACCGTGATCGGTCGGCCGAACGACTTTTGTTGCGCCGTGATATTTGTAACCGGAAAGATGCCACTTGCCGATCATCCCCGTCGCATAACCTGCATCCCGAAACATTTCCGGCAAGGTAAGATGACTCGGCGACAGGCCGTTTTCTGAGTTGGGTCGAAGGTAATCTAAAATACCCACACGCGCCGGGTATTGACCGGTCAAAAACGCCGCACGATACGGTGAGCAAACCGGGGCCGAGGCGTAGGCGTTGGTGAAACGAACGCCGCGTTTGGCCAAGCGATCGAGGTGCGGCGTTTCGTTGAAGTGGTTGCCGTAGCAGCCTAGCTCCGCCCAGCCAAGGTCATCAGCCAAGATGAAAATGATGTTGGGGCGCTTGGCCTGAAGATCGTTGAAGAAAGCCAAGATAAGCAGGACGTAATGCCATCGACATCGAACTGGGGCCAAGCGGAAACGCACTAGACAATCGGCAGTGGTTGGCCATCGCAGATGATATACGGCCGGTCGAGTTGATCGTGCAACTCGGCATTGTGGTCAATGCCCATCGCCTTGTAGACCGTTGCATGGATGTCCGCCGGACTGCAGGCGCCCGAGGCAGGCTCAATGCCCTTGGTGTCGCTCGCTCCGTAGACCTGGCCACCTTGGACACCGCCACCGGCAAACGCCATCGAGTACACACCAGGATGATGGTCTCGACCCCCGTTGCCGTTGACTTTCGGCGTGCGACCGAAATCGGTCAGGAACACCACCAGCGTCTCGTCAAGCATGCCACGCATCTCAAGATCCGTAAGCAGTGCCGAAACGGCACGGTCGAATACCGGCAGCAGCCGGTTTTTCATTTTGAAAAAATGATTGCGGTGCGTGTCCCAGTTGTCGCCGCCACCGCCCGCGAGATCGCCCGCGGAACAGACAGCCTGCACCACCGGCACACCCGCCTCAACTAGGCGCCGTGCCAGCAGCAACGACTGACCGCCGATGTGGTCACCGTACATATCGCGGATACGCTGATCCTCTGTCTCAAGGTCATACGCCTCCCGGACCGGCGAGCCGAGCAGCATATCTGCTGCCATCTGGCGATAGTAGTCGAGTTTCCCGTAGACCGTTTCAGAACCCAGCTTTTGGCTGAGACCATTGTCAAGTTGTTCCAGCAAGGTTAGCCGATCGTTTAAGCGCCTTTTTTTTAGATTTAATTTCAGGTTCAGCGCAGGATCATCGAAGCGGCTCACCCCGCCGTACGGCTCGCCGCCAGGCGTCCGCATGAGGACAGGATCATATTTTGCACCGAGCCAGCCGGCCCCTTCGCCGGCCATTTGACGGCCGTTGTCGTACATCGAGTACGGCATCCGAACAGCTCCAGGCACACCAGCAATCGGACGATGAAAATGGGAGATCACCGAGGTGATCGAAGGCCAGTTTTTGCGGCCCTTGGCCTTGATCTGTCCCTCCGGCCGATGCCCGGTGAGGTTAAGGTAGACGGCACCTGAGTGGGCTCCGTCGTTGTGATGCACCGAACGCACTATGGCGAGTTTGTTTGAGTGCTTGGCGAGCAAGGGTATGTGCTCAGAAAACTGGACACCCGGTGTCGCGGTCTTGATTGGCTTGAACTCGCCGCGGATATCGACCGGAGCCTCCGGCTTGGGGTCGAACGACTCGTAGTGACTCATGCCACCCCAAGTGTAGATGACGATGCAGGCCTTGGCTTTGCGCCGCCTAGGTATCGAAGCAGCCTGTGCCTTGAGGAATGTCGGTAGGGTCAACCCAGCCAACCCCACACTGGAGCGGAGAAAATCTCGCCGTGTATGTTGCAGACTCAACATCGAAAAAGCTCGAAACCCGGCGAAAAGCTACCGTTTATTGTTATAATAACAAGTCCAGCCGAACGTTATTTTGGAATGATAGCCCGGGCGAATTCGCGGCCAGTCACGAAGTAACCCAGCGGCATGTCACCCGCATCCGCAACCATCCAGACAGCGTCCTCGTAGGTATTCTGGCGACGCTCGTCGCCGGGCTCAATGACGCCGTACAACATCGGTTTTCCGCCGTAGTCGATCCAGAACAACTTAACCGCCTTGTCGCGCTTGTTGATGAAGCGAATGATGGTGAACTCGCCGGCAATCGATTTGGCCGGCGGTTTCTCATCGCCTCCATCCGGAAGCCATTTGAGATCATTCTCCGGTTTCGGCTCCTCCTTCTTGACCGGGATGACCGTGGTGAGGTCGATACCCTTCACGATTGAGATGGCAGGCAGTGCTTTTTTCAACTCGGCAATTCCGTCATCGGTCACATCAGTCTGCCAAACGTAAAGCTGCCGGAGTTTTTTCAACCCCGCCAGATGATTGAGCGACTTGTCACTGATTTTTGTGCCATACAAGTTGAGGTACTCCAGTCGTGCCAACCCGGCGAGATTGGCCATGCCCTCATCCCCCACCTTCGTTCGCTCAAGGTGTAGTCGCGTAAGCTTGGACAGACCCTTGAGATGCACCAACCCGGCACTGGTAATCTTGGTGTCCCGCAGGTTTAGCTCAACCACGTTCCCGAGCTTGGCAACATCCGCCAAGCCGGCATCGGTGAGGTCACGTCCACGCAACTGGAATTGGATGTCCCACTGATTCTCGCCGCCCGGCGATGGCAAAACCAGGCCGCCGTTTTTCTTGATGGAATCGATGGCAACCTGATCGTCCGCTTGTCCAGGTGCTTGGCCGCCGAGCATACCCGCAACGATGAGCAGGAGTCGGATCATCCCCACTTGGACTAATTCAGGTAAGACGGCAACTCGCCGTCACCGGTCTTGGTGCCGCCTTCCAAAATCCAAGCGAGGTTGAATCGGGCAACGGCGGAACCGCCCTTGGGCCCGCCCTCGAAATGATGAATAATCCAGCCCTCGGTGGCCGTGCCCGGTCGACCGGATGTCAGCGATGAGTAGGCATGGCGGCCTTCGAAAACCAAGCGCTTGATTGGCCAAGTTTTGCCACCGTCAAAGCTGGCCCATATGGTCCCCTTGACACGGCCGCTTGGGCTGTCGCAGTTGCTGTAGATCAATATATCGCGGCCTTTCACGGCGAGCCGCGTGAGGCCGCCCATGCAGCCATAGTTCGTATTTTGTGGGCCATCAGGCAGGACCTCGCAGAAGGTCAGGTTCTCCCAAGTATGACCGCCGTCTGTACTGGTGGCAGTCCAGCGTCGGCGCGGATTGGCGCCTTCCTCCGCCCAGTGGCGGCGAGAGTTGTAGTAGATTGTGCCGTCGCTCAGCTCCGCGATGGTAGCTTCGCCAGTGCCGTTAGCCGGAAACGGCTCGCTGGCCTGCCAGGATTTGCCGCCATCATCACTGTAAATGGCGTTGGTGTAGTGCTGAGGCCATTTGGAGCGATCGTTCTTGCCAGCATACCATCGGGAGGGGCGGATCAACCGGCCCTTGTGTTTGCCGTGGCGCAGGGTGATACCGTGTTCGTTCATGTGCATTGACGGGTCGTTGCCCCTGGAGTCCGGCTTAATGTTAGTTTCAATCTTGTTCCAGGTTTTACCATCATCGCTGCTGACATAGACATGAATTGGGGCGGGTGGATGGCGATCCTCGACAAATGCAATGATGTCGCCATTGGCTTCGTTCACAGTCAAGCCGCCGGGCTGAAAACCTGGCTTGGCAATAACAATCTCCGGCCCCCAGGTTTGGCCTCCATCCTCACTGCGCCGCGCGCGGACGTGGCTGGTGCCCCACGTGGCGATGATTGTGCCTTCCATCGACACTACGACGTTCCCGAAACGTTCGCCGGAAAACACCGGCTGGAGATCGAATTTCGCTTCGCCGAGATGGGGTTTCAACGAACCCTCAACCCTTGAAGACGGCTGAAGGTGCGTGCATCCCGTCAGGAAGGTGCAGGCGATAGTGAACAGTAGGGCAGTTTTTTTCATCTGATAATAAATGCGTTCGCAGATGATGCCCAAGCGGCATCAGTTGGCAATTGAAAAATACGATTGGGACTGTGGAGTTAAGGTTAATCCGCCTCCGCTTTGCCAAGCGGGATGGACTTCGACCGGATGCTGGCCAGGCGTTGCTCGGCCAATGCCTGCATGGACTTCAAACGCCTGGGGTATTGTTGGCTCAGATCGTTTTTCTCCTCGATATCCTTGACCAAGTGGAAAAGCGCCGGACCGGTGCCTTTCAAATTGGCGCGGCGACGGTCAGGAAACAGCTTCCAATCACCCACACGAATAGCCTCAAAGCCGTTCGAACCGTGCCAGTAAAGCAGGTCATTGCGAGGATGTTTTGTCGGTTGGCCAAGTAGCGTATTCCAGACATTCACGCCGTCAATGGGCACGAAATGAGGGCTGCGCTTGGCCAGGTCGATGCGACAAACGTGGGCCAACGTGGGCAGTAGATCCATCGCGGAAATCATCGCGTCGATCTCCCGGCCGGCCGGGAGGACGCCCGGCCAACTGAGGATGCATGGAACACGGGTGCCTCCCTCGAGCGAACTCCATTTTTTGCCACGGAACGGTTTGGCCAACGACTCTTTCGTCAACGGTTCCGGCCCGTTGTCAGACATGAAGATAACGAGCGTTTTCTTCTCCAATTTCTCGGCTTTCAGTATGTCCAGAATCTCGCCAATGCGGGTGTCCATTTCCTCGACGACATCGCCGTATACGCCAAAGTCTGATTTGCCCTCCCAGTCCGGGTGCGGCTCGACCGGGAAGTGTGGCGCTGAATAAGGCAGGTACAGGAAGAACGGCTTGGCCTTGTTCGCCCGGATGAAGTCGATCGACTCGCGGGTGAATTTCTCCGTCAGCAACCGATTCTCATACGGCTTCTCGAGCAACTTGTCACCACGCCATAGTTCATCGGTTTGGTTGTTGCTTTTGTTGATATAAAACGTGCGGCCAAAACCCTGCCGATGCGGCCGAAAAGGCCGCCGATCGCCAAGGTGCCACTTGCCAGACATGGCCGTCTGATAACCGGCAGACTTGAAGCGCTCGGCCATCGTCACCGCCCTTGGGCTCAGGCCGTGGGCAGTAGAAAGGATGTGCCCAACGACCCCCTTGCTCCAGCCAAGCCGGATGGGATACGAGCCGGTCATCAGCGCCATCCGCGACGGCGTGCAGACAGTTGCCCCGGCATAAAACGCAGTCAGCTTCACGCCACGCTTGGCCATGCGGTCGAGAACGGGTGTTTTGATTTTCGGATGCCCATAGCCGCCAAGGTCGTGGTAGCCAAGGTCATCGGCCATAATCAAAACCACATTCGGTCGATCGGCAACGTCCTGATCTGCAGCCTCACCATGCATAGACCAAGCAAATAGCAAAACACTTGGGAGAATTCTATTCATCCGGTTAACTGGCGAAGCTACGACAAATACTTCAACACCCAACGCCTTTTTACTTTTTAAGCGCTTTCAGGGTGACATTGCGATACTCAACATAGTGGCCAGCCGGTGAATGTGAATCCTGCAGCCCAACGTATCCGACAAGCGGCTTGAACTTGGCTTTTTCGTGTTTCGATTGATCTGCGTTCACACAGGTCACTCCATCAGCAATAATCTTAATTTTGGTTCCCTTGCAATGAATCTCAAACGTATGCCATATATCCGCTGACTCATCCGGTCGAGGTTTTACAGGGAAGAAACCATATAGGGAACCGGTACAGTGCAGATCATCCCTAGGCTCATTTGAAATCTGGATTTCATAGCCTGTCTCCCAGGGTTGTCCCTTATCCGCCGAACGAATGTAGACACCACTGTTGCCGCCCTTGGAAACGCGCCATTCGACCTTAAAGATAAAATCCTGGTATTTGTCTTTACTCCTTAGCCAATGACCTCCCTTGCCTCCTTCAGAACGAATCACTCCATCCTTGACTTGCCATCCCTCCTGCTTGCCCATGATCACCCAGTTGGAAAGATCTTTACCATTAAAAAGCTTAATGGTTGCACCGTTCTCATCAGCATGAATAATCAAACTGGCTGTAAGAAGCGCAACAATAAACCTGGGGAGCATGATAATCGGTTTCATTGAAACTTTCCCAGTTGGTTGCTGGTTCCTAAAGAGTAAGACATTGCAGCGCCAATCAACCAATCCCTAGCCCAGCAATGGGCGGGTGATCGAGCAGTTCGGTGACTTCCTTGGGAGCATTGGGGATGAGACGCAGTTGACCGGGGTCGATGACCTTTCGAAGGATGGTTGAAATGAGGTGTCTGGGATTGTAAGCATCCGTGATCGGTTCGCCACCAAGGCGATCAGATTTGCCAATGACCCGGCCGCCATCGATGCCGCCACCGTAAATCATGAGCGGCGCCAGACGTGCCCAATGGTCGCGACCACCGCGCTTATTGAGTTTTGGTGTTCGCCCCATCTCTCCGCAGCAAACCAGCATGATCTTGTCGGACAACCCGCGTGCCTCGCAATCCTCAATAAATGCCGCCACAGCATGGTCAAAGCTGTACCCGACAGCCTCCATGCCGTCGTGCATGTTCAGGTTGTTCTGGTCAGCATGCATGTCCCACACGCCGGCATAGCTCGCGTGGATGGTCACATAGCCGCAACCGGCCTCGCACAACCTGCGAGCCTGCAGTAGCAGCTTACCGATCGTACCGGCCTGGGCATTGTAGTAACCTTTCGTGCCACGGGTGACCGAGTTCCATTTTTTTCCCCCCATGTAGCGGCTCGTGTCGTAGCGGGCCAGTACGCGGGGGTCTTCCCTCGACAAATCCAGCGCCGCGGATACGCCACCGCCCAGTAACACCTCGGCGGCCTGTTGCTGAATATCGTCCAGCGCACCGACCTCCCCAGTCAGATCTACTGAACGGTTCAGGCTGTCCAGTCCAGCGAGCAGTTTGCGTCGTTCAAAAAATCGATCCCGTGGCAGAGCCAAGTTCATGTCGTCTTGCAACTGCCCACCCTTGCCGGGGATGAACGGAGCGTAGCCCTTGCTGTATGGACCGGTGGCAGAGATGTTTCCGCGCGCCTCCGGGCCGGGTACATCCGCGGCGACCGAGCGGGGGAATAGCACCACGTTGGTCGGCACGCCTGAGTCCAGGCGGGTAACTCCAGCCACGCGTGAAAAATGCACACCGATGTTGGCCTCTTTCGACGACTTACTTACGATCGGCTGTATGTTATGACCGGAGTTCTCCGTGCTGAACGATCGTACCACGGTGAACTTGTGCGCCAGCTTGGCCAAGCGCGGCATCCAGCCACTGAAGTGAGTCCCGGACACCGAAGTCGGAATCACTTCCCCAACCGATCGCACCCCCGAGGGCGCATCCGGCTTGGGATCGAACGTCTCGTGCTGACTTGGTCCGCCCTGTTGAAAAAGAAAAATTACCGACTTGCCCGTGAGCGGATTTGGCTGGCCCTTGGCCAAGGCCTTGACGCCAAGCAACGAAGACAGTGACAACCCTCCCAGACCGAGCGTGCCCACGCGGAGCAACTCACGGCGGTTTATCGGCTGTTGGCCGTCAAAAAACGTCAGCATTGTCCTGTTGGAGTTAGGAGATTATGCCGTTGGCCAAGTTTTGCCAGAAAAAAGAGGCCAAAAACGGACGATTATTTGGGAGATTTCCGGGCCGCCTCTGCCTGAGCCTGGCGCTCGACCAAGCGGGATTCCAATCGTTTCACGACGTCGAGGTGCTTGGGGGACTTGGCCAAGTTGGTGTATTCCCTCGGGTCTTTCTGCAGATTGTACAGCTCGGCGGCCTTGGCTTCGCCCC
>MDTE01201964.1_pt1 | contig 14821 bp, 19 predicted proteins | sample 811231 | NCBI WGS metagenome assembly MDTE01 (sample SAMN05326651, study PRJNA326480) | marine metagenome | isolation source: seawater | place: Indian Ocean: Red Sea | collected 2010 | reverse complement strand
GGATGTGGAAGCGCAGTGATGCGTGCAGCTGACCAGTACTAATAGCCCAATTGGCTTGATTTATGCACTGAAAAAAATTTTTAATTTTTATATTTCGTTGATAAAAAAATAAATAAAATTAAAACTAGAATATTGATTATTTTCTTATATTTTTTTTATCGTTATAATTATTGAATGTATAAACAAAGTTTAAAAAATATAAAAAAAATAAAAAACACAGAAATATATATATTTTCTAAGACAACAAAAATTGATAAGCAAAATTATAATTCTGAAAACTCAATAAAGCATTACAAAAATTTTTTGAATTGGTTGATGAAGACATTTAAAACCAATAACAAAAAATTTAGGAATGACTTGTTTAAAGATATTCAATTTAAAAAAAATCAAAAAATCTTGATCACAGGCGTGGGTAACGGTGACGATGTTGATTTTTTAATTAAGAACAAAAAAAATCTTAATTTAAAAATTTACACTCAAGATCTTTCAGAAAAATTTATAATACATTGTTATAAGAGATTTCGTAAACAAAACAACATCTTTTATAATTTGTCTAATGCAAGCAACTTACCTTTTAAAGACAATGTTTTTGACCATACGTATCATTTCGGAGGTATAAATTTGTTCGGAAATATAAAAAGGAGTATTAATGAAATGTTTAGGGTCACTAAAGATTTGGGGTCAATCAACTTTGGTGATGAAGGCGTTGCGAGATGGTTGGATAATACTGTTTATGCAGAGATGATGATCAATAATAATAAACTTTGGGATAGAAAAATACCTTTAAATTATTTACCCTTCAATTCAAGTAATGTGAAAATTAGATGGCTTTTAGGAAATTGTTTTTACTTTATAAATATAAAAAAAAATAACAATTTTCCTAATGTAAATTTTAAAGTAAAACATAAATCTCCAAGAGGTGGAAGTATTTATTCAAGATATGTTGAATATAAAAAGATTAAAAAAAAGAAATTTCAATTAAACAAAAAATTTGATTAAAAAATTTATGAAGATAAAAGTAATTAAAAAAGAAATTGAGTCGATATTTAAGGAGATTAAAAAAGAAACTCCTGTTATTATTTTTAAAAGTTTTTTGAAACAATCTGATTGTAAAAAAATTGTATCAGTTTGTCATAAAAATTTTTCTTTTAAACAACACAGAAAGAAAAAAATAAACAATTTATTTAATTTTATGTCTCTAGATGTTTTACCCTCAAAAGTTAAGACTAATAGAATTTTTAGATCATTTGAGCTATCACCAAAATTCATAAGTAAATTTAAAGCAATTAAAGAAGTTATAAAATTTCAAAATAAAATTATAAAACCAAAAAAGAATAAAAAAATTTTTAGAAAAGCACAAGTGATTCATTATCCCAAAGGAGGAGGTTTTTTTGAAGAGCATTCACATAATAGATACCCTACAAATTATGGATTAATTATAACTCTTACAAAAAAAAACAAAGACTTTAAATCTGGTGTTACAAATTTTAAATTAAAAAATAAAAATGTAAATTTGGAAAACTATGGAGTGACCATTGGCGACTTAGTTTTATTCAGATTTGATTTAGCACACTCAGTCACAGCTTGCGACCCGAAAGAAGATCTTATTTTTGATAAAAATGGAAGATGGACATTAGTTTTTCCTGTATATCATAACAAATTTTAGTAAAGTAAACTCAACTTAAATTATAATTTATGATTATTATAAAGTAATGATTGCAGTTATTTGTGCCAGATCAGGAAGTAAAAGAATTAAAAATAAAAATATAATTAATTTTTTTGGAAAACCTATAATTTATTATCCAATAAAAATAGCAAAAAATAATAATTTAATTCAAAAGATTTATGTTTCTACCGACTCCAAAAAAATTAAAAAAATTGTTGAAAAATATGGAGCTGAAGTTCCTTACCTAAGAAAAAAATCTTTATCTTATGATAATACCCCTTTAAAAAAAGCATTAGAGGACTTTTGTCAAAATACTTATATAAAAGAGAATTATGTTTGTTGTATTTATTCAACTTCTGTCCTTTTAAATAGTAAATTAATTAATAAAGCTTACTTGAAAATTAAAAGATTAAAGTACGATTTGATTCTAGGAGTAAAAGAGTTTGAAACAGATCCTAATCTTGCAATGTATACTAAAAACAAAAGAATAAATTTTTTAAATAAAAAATACTATCTTTCAAACAAGAAAAGAAAAAAATATTATTCAGACGCAGGTTACTTTTTTATATTTCATAAAAAAAATTTTTTTAAAAAAGAATATCTTCCAAAAAAAACAACCTATTTTATATTAAATAACGATGAAGCTTTAGATATAAATTATCAAAAAGATCTAAAATTATTGAAAATTTTATTCAATAAAAAACATAAAAATTATTTTATTAGGTAGATATTGTTTATTTATTATTTATTGTTGGCATGTTGTAAAAAATGAAAAAAATCATAATTTTTGGAACTGGTGAAATTGCCTCTATGGCAAAATTTTATTTTGCAGATAACAATTTTGATATTACAGCATTCACGGTTGATGATGATTTTGTTAAGGAAGATACAAAAGAAAATATTCCAGTGATGCCTTTTAGCGAAATACTTAAAAATTTTGATAAAAAAGATTATTCGGCACACGTGGCGTTATCTTATTCAAATCAAAATAAGTTAAGAGAACAGAAATATTTAGAATTTAAAAAAAATGGTTTTTATTTAGAAAGTTTTATTTCAAAAAAATCAAATATTGATAAAAATTTTAAATTTGGAGAAAATTGTTTCATTTTAGAAAACCAAACAATCCAACATAATGTAAAAATAGGCAACAATGTTGTCATTTGGTCTAGTAACCATATAGGTCATGGGTCAAAAATTGATGACCATACATATATTTCCTCACATGTTGTAATTTCTGGTCACTGTAAAATTGGTAAAAGATGTTTTTTTGGTGTTAATTCATCTATTGCAGATTTTATAGATATAGACGATGATTGTTTTATAAGCATGTCGTTAAGTGTAGGGAAAAATTTAAAAAAAGGTTCATTTGCAATAAATAAATCTACAGAAATTTATGGAGAAAATGACAGAATTACTAGTCTTTTAAAAAAAAAATATTTTAGTAAAACAAATAAATAACCATTAGATTGAAGATACTAAAATATTATATTTATGCTCAATAATTATATTGAAAAAAAAATAATTTACAAACCAGAGAAGAAATATAGTTGGATGAAAAGTCACTGTATGGTTCCTACCCCACTTAAAATTAAAGAAAACATCTATAGAATTTTTTTTGCTTCAAGAAATAAAAAAAATCAATCTCAAATTTCCTTTTTAGATTACAATATGGAAACATCGAAAATTTTAACAAAAAAGAAAAAAATTGTTTTTTCAAAAGGAAATTTGGGAGCATTTGATGACAATGGGGTAATCCCATCTTCAGTAATAAAGATTGGAAAAAAATTATATCTATTTTATATAGGTTGGAAGCCAGGTTCAACAACAAGATATTCATTAGTTGCTGGGCTTGCAATTTCTAAAAATAATGGTCTTTCTTTTAAAAGATGGAGCAAGGCACCAATTTTATTTAATAACGATAAAGAATTTATCCAAATTTTAACTGCTCCTTTTGTTCTAAAAGAAAATAGCAAATGGAAAATGTGGTATGTTTCTGGAACAGAGTGGAGAGAGAAAGATAAACCATTTTATAATATCAAATACGCTGTTTCAAAAAATGGAACGAATTGGATTCAGACGAAAAGAGTTTGTATAAGATTAAAAAAGGGAGAAAGAGCTGTAGCTAGGCCTTGTGTAATTAAATATAAAAAAAAATATATAATGTTTTACTGTTATGAAGAAAAAATTGGAAGATATAAAATTGGGAATGCTATAAGCAAAGATGGGATAAAGTGGAAAAGATTAGACAATTTTAATTCTAATAAAAATTTATTAAAATGGGAAAATAAAATGCAATGCTACCCGTCAGTAGTAAAATTTAAAAAAGATTTTTTTATGTTTTATAATGGAAACGAGTATGGAAAAACAGGATTTGGAATTGCAAAATTACAAAAGTAAAAAAGAAAACATATTTTTTGTTGTTAGATGTGTAAATATTTTGCATGCAGATGTTCAATAATTCTCTTTTTTTTTCAAATTATTAGAAAAAAAATTTATATGAACGTATTAGTTTTTGTACTTAATTAAAGTAGATCTATTTTCATCTATATTTGGAGGCTGGGAATAAAAATGTAGAAGCTTTTTCAAACTTTTTTTTATTTTAAGATTGTAAAAATAATCATATTTAAAATATGGTTTAACAAACCAACCACTATAAATACTAAAAATTGACCATCTTGAACTATTTGAGGATTCTCCAGCTTTGTGCCAAATTCCAGTATTCATTACGCAAACTGTTCCGGCTTTCATTATGAGCCTTTTAACTTTTAATTTTTTTGATTTAAAATTATAGTTTTTAAGATTTCTTTTTGGTTTATTTTTTAGATTTAATGAACCTTCCACATAATATGTGGCACCATTTTTAGTGGTAAAGTCATCAAGTGCTATAATTATCAAATAACTGAAATTTTTATCTAGTCTTTTACCACCAAGATAACGACTATCTGTGTGCCAAGTTGATCCTACTTGATGTTTTTTCTTATCATTAACATAAAGTCTGTTTTGTGCTACTGATGATTGCAAAACGTAATCTTCATCTAAAAGTTTTCTTAAAAGTTTATCAATTTTTGGTATTTGAATAAGTTTTAATAGAGATTTATCTTCATAGAAATAATTCCACAATACTTGATTGTTTGCTCCACCAACAAACTTTTTTTTCGATAATCTTAAATTATAAATTTTTTTTAGTTTTTTTTTAATTTTCTCCACTTCTTTTTTTGAAATTAAATTTGGAAAATAATGAAGACCGGTTTTATTTATCTTATCTATAATTTTATTCATGTCATTCCTCTAAGCTAGATAGCTCCTTTTTTTTGTCAAATCTTATCCAATTTTTGGTTTTTTTTTTATTTTTTACAATAATCCATGGATTTCTTTTAAAAAAAGATCTTCCAATTTTATCTAAACAACTAGTCTTAATTGACTCAAAAATAAATTCACTATTTTTTGATTTTCTAAATGATTTTGACTTTTTAATTATTTTTACAAATGGATTAAAATCATACTTTAAAATACTATTTTTTGAGGAACAAAATTTTTTTTCATAACAATTACCAATTATTTTGTTATTTTTTAAAATTTTACCTTCAATTTTTTTGTGATATCGCCATGGAACATTATAAATTTCCTCAAATCTATGGAGATAGGCACATCCCTTATTCCACGGTAAACCTAAATTACAAATTCTTGCATTTTTTTTTGATAAAAATTCCAATATGCTATTTTTTCCCCATGAGGTTTCAAGTTTGAGTTTTTTAATTTCATTAATATTTCCAAAAGCTAAATAACTATGAATTGGTTGACGTGTTCTCAAGTAATTTCTATCTAAAGCTACTTTAGATAATATTCCATTTTCTTTGTCTAAAGATTTGTCCAGATTAAATAATTTTTTTTTTTGAAATTCTTTTCCAGAAAATGAAGGCAAGAGGAGAGTTCTTTTTTTTCCTACTTTTTTTTCAATCAATTCTAATATTTTTTTTGGTATCTCATCGTTTCTTTTAATTTTAAATTTTATTTTGCTTATAAAACTCCATATACCGGAATAAATAACTATAATTTTGTCTTTGCTATCGATTATTTCATCAAATGAATTTAAAAAATCTCTCTCAGTTATCATTTTGCAGCATATCCACCATCAACATTGACTACAGATCCATTTGCATAGGGAGTTTGAATTAAAAAATTTATAGCATTATATATATCTTTAAAATCTCCTGTCTTTTTTGAAGGAATTTTTTCTACAATTTTATTTCTTATTTTAAGATCTAATCTTTTATAAAGGCCAGTATTAAAATTTCCAAGATTTATAGTATTTAAAGTTATATTAAATTGTGCAAATTCCTTAGACATTACTTTGATCATGCTATGTGTAGCGTTTTTACTTGAAGAATATAATAGGGTGCCAATTTCACCCTCTGCACCTCCAGTAGAAGAAAAGTTAATAACTCTCCCCCATTTGTTTTTAATCATTGTTGGAAGAAAGTGTTGAATGATTTTTAAAAAAGCAAAAGTATTTATGTTAAAAGTTTCTTTGAGATCTTTAATAGAAACATTATTGGATAATTTATCTATTTTTTTTGAGGCTAGATTCAATATTACTACTCTTTGATTTTTAATCTTAACTCTTTTTAGTTCTTTTTCTAAATTTGATATCTTATTCAAATTAAGCTTTATCATTTTGTGTTTATAAAAATTATCTGGCCTCTTACTTCCATAAAATAAGTAAATTTCATAATTTTTAGGAAAATATTTAATAATTTTAGACCCTATGCCACTGCTAGAGCCAAGTATTATTATTGTTTTTTTTGTGTCCATTTAATTTTTGTAATTCCCCATGATAAACCAACTCCAAAACCACAAGCAATAATTGAGTCATTTTTTTTTATTTTCTTTTCTTTAAAGGCGCTTTCCAAAAGCATTGGTATCGATGCAGATACAGCATTTCCTACTTTTTCAAAATTATTATAAAAAATTTTTTTATTTAGATTTAGTTTTTTTTCAATCTTTTTACAAACATATTTGCTTGCTTGATGTAATGCGATTAATTTTATTTTTTCTTTTGGAATTTTATTTTTTATAATAAAATTATTTATAAATTCGGGAATTTTATTTAGTGTAAAAATAGCAATTTTAGGTCCGTTCATAAAAATATTATCTGACGAATTTTTAAGAAAAAGATCTTTATATCCACTTCCATCAACACCAAAATCAAACGGACCAATTATACTAGATTTATTTTTTTTTAATAAAGTAGTTGATGATGCATCTGAAAAGATGGGTCGGCAACTTTTATTATCTTTTTTTATATATTTAGTATATGTATCACAACAAATAATTAGTCCTAAGTTTTTCTTACTTTTATCTAAAAGTTTTTCAGCCAGTTTTAGAGCATAAATGAAACCAGAACATCCCATGCTGATATCTGCAGCAAAAATATTGTTCGGCAAATTTAGTTTATTTTGGATTATACATGCTGTGCTTGGCAATTTATAAGGAGAGGTTTGAGTAACAACTAATAAAAATCCTATTTTACTTCTATTATTTTTATTCAATACTTTTTTTGCTGATTTTATTGAAAGGCTTATTACATCCTCATTTTTTGAAGAGTAATATCTTTTATTGATACCTGTTGAGGAATAGATCTTATCAATATCCCAACCAAAATTTGTTTTTTTTAAATTTTTAAGAGTTTCAAAAGTCCTTGGTAAATAAGATTTTATAGATATTATTTCAAGGCTCATTTTATTCAAATTAAAGAAATAATTTTTTTGATACTTGTCAATTGATTAGGGTTTTTTACTTTTTTTAATTTTTTATTTAGAAGATCATCTAAGACTGTAATAATTTCTAAATGTTTAAGGGAATCCCAATTTTCAATTTTTCTGAAGTCATCAATTTCTATTAAATCTTTGGGTTTAAGAGACAAAATCTTTGATAGTTTACTTAAAATTTTTTTTTCTAGATTTTTTTTGTTGGGTTTCATTTAACTTGCACAATATATGACTGTTTTAAAAGTAAGTAAACCTAATTTAGAATCAAATGAAATTATTTTCTTTTTTTTTAGTTTATTTAATAATAATTTTTTTTTTGAAATAGATGCTGGCATTGGCCATATTTGACTGTTTACAACTTTAATATTATCAAAATTTTGTTTCAGGTTTTTGAGGATTTTTCTTTCGTTCGATAATGAGATAATTGGAAATATCAGTTTTCCATTTTTATTCAAATATCTCTTAGAATTAATGATAATATTTATTATATGATCTGTGCCATCATATCCTGAATTATTTTCACAATTTTTATACCATGGAGAAATTTTAGATATGTCTGCCGCTATTGCAGCTACATCAGAAACTATATAATCAAATTTACTATCTTTCCAAGGGTTTAAAAGCGAACCTTCTCTAATGTCGAATTTTATTCTATTATTTTTACAATTTACAAATGTATTTTTACATGCTTGCTTAGATATATCTGAAAAATATATTTTATTTTTAATTCTTAAATTTTTAGCTATTGAAATACCTACTACTCCACAACCACATCCAAGATCTAAAATCTTTTTTTTCTGCCTTATTATTTTAATACTAGCTTTTATTAAAAGATCTGAGGTTCCTGTTGGAGTAAAAACATTATTAATAACTTTTAACTTCACATTGTTCTTAGTCTTTAAATTCATCATTTTAATTAAAAATAATTAATCTATTAAATTGTTTTTCTTTAATTTAATATAAATTTTTTTTGTATTTTTGAAATTTAAATTTATAGTTTTTGCAATTTTTTCTAAACTTGTCTGTCCATCAGCGTACTGCAAAAAGTCCATTAATTTTTGTGTGTTTGGTTTTGATTTAGTAGTTGACAGGGTTGGATACAATCCTCTTTTTCCCATATTTGGTTCACAAATTATCAAATTTTTTGGAATTATTTTTTTTAATAAAATTTCAATTGCTTTTTTAGCCACTCTAAAACCTCCTAGAATACCTTTAAATGTTACAAGTTTAAAATTATCTAGTGATGTATGATATTCAGGATATTCCCCATATTTAGATCTAAATATTGAAGTTATGTTTAGATTAACTCCTGGAGAATTAAATTGTCTTTCATCTGATCCTCTTTTTAAAAATGAAAATATCTTGAATTTTTTAATTTTTAATTTTTCATAAGCTTCAATTAATGATTCATCTGAGGGAGCATTTTCAACCTTTGATAACATACATGAATGCATTCTGTCATCACCTATGCATGAAAGATTATAACCACCTATGAAATTTTTTTTTAAATATTCAAAATTTTTACTAATAAAACATATTGATCCTATTGTTTCAGGAATAAAAATAAATTTTAGAGTTTTTTGCAAATTTTTTTTATCTTTAAAATAATTTATTAACCCCATAGAAACGATTGGTCCACTTAATTCATTATTAGCCATTGAAGGATGACAAATATAAGTTGAGATCAAAATTTCTTTTTTTGATTTCCCTTTAATAATTAGTTCGCCATAATAAAGGCTACCAGATGAGTTAAATGAGGTATCGATAAATACTTTAAAATAATCATTGGAATTGTAATCTTTAATTATTCTTTTTTTTTGATTATCTGCAATACAAAAACCCCATCTTTTTTTGTAATATGAAGTTATATATGGAATTGCGTTTGGTTTATTTTTCAAGGAATGCAGGTTCTTCAAAAGTTCTTTTTTGGTGACTTTTTTTTTAATAGGAGTTGCATAACTTATTAGATGTAAATTGTTATTTTTGATATCGATAATTTTTTTTCCAAATTTGTCTTCCACAAAAGCTTTTTTGACATTCCATTCATCTGGAACAATCCAGTCAAATACCTTTGTTCTTGATTTCACTCTTTTAATTTTTAGGTTAGGGAATTCTTTCTTGATGATTTGAAGTGTCTTTTTAGTTCCTTTGCCAGTAATACTTCTATTTATATGATATAATGTATTTTTGCCTATTAAAAAATATTTCTTAATACCCATCTTGATAAAATTGTAGAATAAAATTAATTTTTTTATATTGTTTTTTTTATTTAAATAATTAACTTAATCAAATAAGTTGTTAATTTAAAGAAATAATTTGTTAATTTATATCTAATCAGAAATGTTTAATAATAAATCAATCTTAATAACAGGTGGTTCTGGTTCTTTTGGCAACTCTTATGTTAAATATTTGATAAAAAAATATAAAAAAATAAAAAGATTAGTTATTTTTTCAAGAGATGAATTCAAACAAGATGAAATGCGTAAAAACTTATCTCAAAAAAGGTATTCTTTCCTAAGATACTATCTCGGAGATATCAGAGATAAAGAGAGGTTAAGGAAAGCTTTAAACGGTATTGACTACGTAATACACGCAGCAGCTTTGAAACAAGTGCCAAAAGCAGAGGAAGATCCAGATGAATTTATTAAAACAAACATATATGGCGCCCAGAATTTAATTGATAGTTGTTTAGAAACAGGAGTTAAAAAAGTTATTGCTTTATCAACAGATAAAGCAGCTTCACCAATAAATTTATATGGAGCTACAAAGTTATGCTCAGATAAATTGTTTGTAGCAGCAAATAATATTAAAGGAAAAAAAAAAATAAGTTTTTCAATTGTTAGATATGGTAATGTAGCTGGTAGCAGAGGATCAGTAATCCCATATTTTAAATCTTTAGATCAAAATAGTTTCTTCCCAGTTACTCATAAAGAAATGACGAGATTTTGGATATCTTTAGATGAGTCTATTAAAATGGTTGATTGGGCTTTTAAAAACACTAAGGGAGGCGAAATTGTTGTTCCGGTTATTAAAAGTTTTAAAGTAACCGATTTAGTAAAGGCAATAAAAACTAATGCAAAAATAAAATACATTGGTATACGAGAAGGTGAAAAAATTCATGAAGATTTAATTACAGTAAGCGATAGCCTGAATACCTATAAAAAAGATAAATATTATATTATTTATCCTAATAACAAATTCAAAAAAATTAAAAACCTCAAAAAAGTAGAAAAAAATTTTAATTATAATAGCGGAACTAACAAAAATTTTATGAGTATTTCTGAAATAAAGAAAAAAATTAGAAATATTTAAAAAAGCTCATGAGTGATGTTAAAATTTGGAATAAAAAAAATCTAAAGTCAAAAATTAAATTTACTCATCATCCATATGATTACGTTTTAAGATCAATCTTAAGCAATTCTTATTTCGATATTAAGAATGTAAAGGAAAAAGGAAGTATTTTAGATATTGGAACATTATTTTTAAATAATTTGATTCCGTTTAATGATAGGAAATTTCATTGCTATGGAACTGAAGTAACACCTCAAAGTGTTTTAATAGCAAAACAATTAGCAAAAAAAATGAAAATAAAATGTAATATTAAATTAGGTTTTAATAAAGATATTCCTTTTAAAAAAAATAAATTTGATATAGTTCTTTCTATCAATACAATTCATTACGAAGAAAATGTTAGTGATGTTAAGAAGTCTTTCCAGGAATTTAAGAGAGTATGCAAACCTAACGGTGTTGTTTTGATTGTAACTGATGCCCCTAATCATCATTTTTTTAAGAAATCAAAAAAAATTAATACCTTTAAATATAAACTTAATATACCTAGAGATCCAAGAAATGGACAAATCTTCACTTTTTTCAAATATAAAAAAGATTTACTCAAAATTGCCTTAAACTATTTTAATAAAGTTGAGATTGGGCGTTTTACAGAAAAATATCCTAAATCAACATTAGATTTTTGGATACTAAAATGTCGATGCTAAAATTATATGCATAATTGGTCATGAATAAATTTGATGAATACTTTTTCTAAAAAAATTAAGACTCCAAGTTATAGAGCTGTTGATAAAAAAACCTTAAATGACTTAAGGTTTATTGAGCTTTTAATTAAATTAAATAAATTTGTAAAAAAATTTAATTTATAATGAACTCTATCACATTAACAATTTCATCTGGGACTGTAGGTTTTGGACATCTTAAAAGAATGAGAATTTTCAAAGAATATTTAAAAAAAAAAAAAATTAAAAATACTATTTTTTATTTTGGAAAAAAAAACTTGTATGATGACTCAAATAATAAAAAAACTTTTTTTTCTTTAAAGAAATTAATTTTAAATAGAAAAATTAGCTTTATTATAATAGATATTTCAAATAAAAAATTCTTTAAAAATTTTTTTTTTAAAAAAATTATAGAACTCTTACATGAAAAAAATATTTTTTTAGTAATATTTGATGATAATTCAAAAATTTTAATAGATAATTTTATTAATAATAAACCAAATATTTTAATTTATCCATATCCAACAAGCTCACTCTTTAAAAACAAAAATAATTATTTAACAGGTGTTAAATATTCTGTTTTAAAAGAAAATAAAATTAAAAAAAATAATAAAAGAGATCTAAAAAAGGTAATCATCAGTTGTGGAGGAGCAGACTCTAAAAAACTAACTTTAAAAATTTATAATATTTTAAATAAATTTAAAGAAATTAAAATCGGTATCGTAATTGGTCCAAATTTTGAAAAAAAAGAAAGTAAAAAAATTTTAAATTTAATAAATAAAAAAAATATAAAAATTTATCAAAATTTAAATAATTTATCTAAAGTTGCATATAACTATGATTTAGCTATTATTACATCTGGTTTAACTAAGTATGAATTGGCAAGTATTAGAATGAATTTTGCAGTGGTGTCAGAAAATGAATTTTTTGCAAAACAGCATAAGCCTTTTGCTAAACTTAAACTTGGTTATGAGATTGGAGCGTATGATGACCCAAATAAATTTGATACAAAGATTAGTTACATGATAAAAAACTATAAAAAAATTTTTTTTAGAAAAAAAAAAAATAATTTAATCGATTTTAATGGTGCATATAGAATTATTAAAAAAATAAAAAAAAAGATTTATTAGTGAGTAATTATATTATAGCAGAAATAGGATCAAACTTTAATCAAAGTAAAAATATAGCATTCAAAATGATAAGAGCTGCAAAAGATGTAGGTGCGCATGCAGTAAAATTTCAACTTTTTAAAGCTAAATTACTTTATCCTAATAATAAGAAGATGTATGAATTATTTAAATCGATCGAACTAAATCCAAAATGGATTCCTCAATTAAGCAATTACTGTAGAAAAATTAATATAGATTTTCTATCATCCGTTTTTGATTTAGAATCTGCGAAGTTGGTAAACAAATATGTCAAATATCATAAGGTAGCATCCTCTGAGGCTACAAACATTCCTTTATTAATTTACTTATTAAAAACCAAAAAAAAAATACTTTTTTCAACTGGTATGTGTGATGAAAAAGATATTTCAAATTTTGTTAAATTATCTAAAAAATATAAAAACAAAGATATCGTTTTAATGCAATGTGGATCGATGTATCCACTTCCCTCTAAACATGTAAATTTAAGAGTTTTACAAGAATATAAAAAAAAATATAAATGTGAAATTGGATTTTCAGATCATACAACAGGATATGATGCAGCAACATTTGCAAGTATTTTAGGATCAACATTTTTTGAAAAACATTTTACTTTAAATAAAAGATCAAAAGGGCCTGACCACTTTTTTGCTTTTGAGCCATCACAGTTAAAAAAATATATATATAAAATTAATAAAACAGAAATTATTTTAGGCTCATCGATTAAACAAATGTTACCTGATGAAAAAAAATTTGGAAGAAGAGAAGGTTTGTATTTTTTAAAAGATATTTCAAAAGGAAAGAAAATAGAAAAAAAACACTTATATATCAAACAACCATCCATAGGAGTTAGAGCAAGAGATATTAATATGATACTAGGAAGAAAACTTAGAAAAGATGGGATAAAAGATAATCCAATATTTGAAAATCAATTATTAAAAAAATAAATGAAAATAGCAATTAGCCAACCGACTTTTTTGCCTTGGGCAGGGTATATAGGATTAATTGATTATGTAGATAAATTCATATTTTTAGATAATGTACAATTTGAAAAAAGATCATGGCATCAGAGAAATAACATCAAGGTAAATAACCAAAGATATTTGGTCACTATTCCTGTTTATTCAAAAAAAAAAAGATATCAAAAAATAAACGATACAATTATAAATTATGATAGTAAATTTATTGATAAACACATAAAAACTATCAGCCAGTCCTATTCTAAATCGAAATATTTTAATTTATATTCTAAAAAAATATTTGAAACTTTTACTAAAAGGAAAAAAAATTTGGCTCAACTAAACATAGATTTAATAAGACTTTTTTGTGAAATTTTAGATATTAATACTGAGTTTAAATGTTCTAGTGATTTAAACATAGAAAAAAAAAAAGAAAATCTTATACTTGAAATATGTAAAGAATTTCAATGTTCTTATTATATTTCTACTTTAGGAGCCAAAGAATATTTAAAAAATTTATCAGAATTTAAAAAAAATAATATTAATGTAAATTTTTTTGACTTTGAAAATAAAAAATATAAACAAATAGGATTAAAATTTATAGATAAACTATCTATCTTAGATGTCATTTTTAATTTAGGTAAAGATTCTATCTACTATATTAGAGAAAATTTTAGAGTTTTAAAATAAATATAAGAATATGAAAAAAAAAATAAATTATGGTAGTCAATTTATTGATAATAAAGATATTAGATCTGTTGTTAAAACATTAAGAGAAGAGAAAATTACAACAGGCAAGGAAGTAATAAATTTTGAAAAATCAATTTCTAGATATTTAAAATGTAAATATTCAAAGACATGTAGTAGTGGAACATCTGCACTTTTTTTAGCAATGCTTGCGATTAAAATTAGACGAAATGATAAAATAATTATGCCAGTAATAAATTTTATTGCATCATATAATGTTGCAAAAATTTTGGGAGCTCAAGTTTTTTTAGCTGATGTAGATAAAAATACAGGCCAGATGACACCAGAAACAGTTCAAGAATGTTGTAAGAAATTTAAATTAAAGAGAATTAAAGCAATTGTTACAATGTATAATACTGGATATCCGCAAAATGTTGAAAATTTCAAAAAGTTAAAAAGAAAACTCAAATGCTTTATTATTGAAGATGCATGTCATGCTCTAGGAGCTAGTTATAAAATAGGTAAAAAAAATTATATGGTTGGTTCTTGTATGCACGCTGATATTTCGACATTTTCCCTTCATCCT
>MDTE01170349.1_pt1 | contig 14824 bp, 13 predicted proteins | sample 811231 | NCBI WGS metagenome assembly MDTE01 (sample SAMN05326651, study PRJNA326480) | marine metagenome | isolation source: seawater | place: Indian Ocean: Red Sea | collected 2010 | reverse complement strand
TATGTAATTAGGGCCCAAGGTAAGCAATGGCAGAACGAGAACCAAGACTAAAAGGTAAAGTTGCGATCATCACTGGTGCTGGTTCGCGTTCTGATGGCGTGGGTAATGGTAAGGCTACAGCGATTTTATTTGCTCGCGAAGGAGCGAAAGTCGTTTTGGTTGATCAGGAGATAGATAGAGCGGAAGAGACTTTGGCTGACATCGAATCGGAGGGTGGGATTGCATCGGCAATTGAAGCAGATGTAACCAATGATAGTGATTGTAAGCATGTAGTTGATGTGTCAATTAAACGTTATGGCCACCTTGACATACTCGATAACAATGTTGGAAATAGCTTTCGTGAAACGGTTACTGAAATTGATCCTGATACTTGGGATGACATCATGGCACTTAATGTAAAAAGCATGATGCTAATGTCGCGTCATTCGATACCTCATATGGTTAATTCTGGTGGAGGCTCGATCATAAACATTGCTTCGATTTCTGGTGTTCGGGCATCTAAAGCCGTTGCATACACCACTTCAAAAGCAGGCGTGATTGGTTTGACTATTGCGATGGCTGCAGACCATGGTCCGGAAGGCGTACGGGTTAATGCTATATCTCCAGGTGCGGTCTATACTCCAATGGTTGCGTGGCGTCTTTCTAAAGAGATGCGTGAACATCGTCAAAATACAACTATGCTTAGAACAGAGGGTACACCATGGGATGTCGCTTGGGCGGCAGTATATCTAGCTAGTGATGAGTCCAAATGGGTAACAGGTTCGGTATTAACTGTTGATGGAGGATCTTCAGTTATGTCTCGGCATGCATATCTCGACGGGTGAGCATTTTGTTTTGATTATGTGTAATAAAGACTTTGCGTCGCTCTATTGCAACCGCATATTAACTTTTAAACCGGGTTGCATTGAACATTTTTAGATCGAATTTTGGAGTTTCTCTAGTTGCCAAATCTGCGAGTATTTCACCTATAACTGGCGAGAATTTGAAGCCGTGACCAGAACACGCGCTACCAATAATTACATTGTCGTGAGCAGGATGTCTGTCAACCACAAAATTAAGATCAGGGGTGTTTGTGTACATGCATACCGCGCTATTTAGTACTTCACCATCAAGATCGGGAACAAAGCGACGAATTTGCTCAAAAATCTTTTCGTAATCTTCCCGAGTCGTATTTCGATTAATTGATTTCACATCTGTCGTCACGCCGTGGTGATCTAGTGCGACCTTAACGCCCGTTCCGAAATTTGCCTGCATGTACAGTGGGTATTTTTCAAAAATTTCGAAAGATGCGTTAGGGAAGGTTCCCGCCTGAAAGAAATCTCGGTTGGCTCGCGGTTCAATCATCCAGAGTGTCACTCTTTCTATTTCAAACGGGATTTTTAGATCCGCTAGCATTTCTGTTATCCATGCGCCTGATGTGAGAATTAATACGTCCGCTTCGTACGTTTTTCTGTTGGTTGTAACTGTCACCCCCGAAGGTGTCGCAGACCATTTTTCGATTTTTTCATTGAATCTGAATTCCGCACCTGCTTTTTCTGCCAGATCTAGGTGTGCGGTAATTGCTACCTCAGGGAAAATTGCTCCTGATTTGGGATCCCATATAGCTTCCCATCCATCGGGAATATTGAATGATGGATATTTTCGTCGCACCTCGTCTGGCGTCATGATGCTGATATCAATATTTTGGGCTTTACTAGCGGTGTGTATACCACTTATTGCCCGTCCGTCAGGTTGCCCCATGAAGAGACCGCCCGTCAGATGAAACGAAGGCTCGCTATATAAATCATTTAGTTCTTGCCACAAATCGAATGATCGTCTGAGCATTGGTACGTAGCCGGCTCCCTCTTTGTAAGCCATGCGCATAACTCGCGACGGTCCATGGGAAGATCCCATCGAATGAGGAGGGTGGAATTGGTCGATACCTGTCACGGTGATACCGCGTTTCGCAAGCTGATATGTGGTAGAGCTGCCATGAGCTCCAAGGCCAACCACAATTACACGCGGATTAGAGGATGGATTGTTCACACTTGAATTCACAATTTCCATGTGTGATTAACGTTTTTTACTGTTGAAGAAATTGATTCTGAGAGTTCTATTATTGGCGCGAATACTTCATCGTGAATCGGGCGGGCTACCCATTCCAGTCTCAGTTCCTCTGATTCCCAATAAGAGATTACTTCGATTTGTTCTGCGGTCTTTCCTTGATGATCCGTAAGCAGGGTAGCTTGTATGAATCCAGGTTGATGTTCCATGGCGTTAATCCAAGGATCAACTATTGCATTCAACATATCATCTGATTTATTGGTTTTAGCGGTCAAGTAAACGTGCAGTGTGATCATATGTATTGTCTATTAATGTTGGCTTATTTTTAGGTTTGAAATGCGTCTGTTAAGAAATTTTGGGACCAGGCACTTTGACACGAATTTTGTAAATCGAGGTAGAAGCTGTGATGTAAAGAGTTTTTAGATCATCGTCACCCCAGGTGAAATTCGCAGTTACCTCTGGGACATGAATTACTCCAAGCGAAGTTGCATCTGGAGTATATACGTGGATACCTCCAGGTCCAGCACAGTAGATATTCCCGGTGCTGTCTGCCTTCATTCCGTCACATCCACCATCACCAGATCCTTGCGGAGTCGCCCAAATGTCCCCGCCATAAATGCTCCCATCATCTGCCACGTCAAAAATCCTTATGTGTCCCTTATCTGTGTCATTGATGTAAATGAATTTTTCGTCTATCGAAAAGGTAAGGCCATTCGGTTGCTTGAAATCGTCGACTAGTAAGGTCAGTTCTTCAGAATCTGGGTTAATTCGGTAAACACCCTGATAATCCATGTCTTGATCCCGGAGAAGACCGAATCCTTCCATGCGACCATATGTTGGGTCAGAGAAGTAAATTGATCCATCTGATTTAACGATTATGTCGTTTGGACTGTTTAATTCTTTGCCGTTGTAATGTGATGCTAGGATCGTTATTGAACCATCATGTTCTTCTCTTGTTACGTTACTCGCTGAGTGTGAACAGGAAACTAACCGTCCTTCAAGGTCGAAGTAGTGCCCATTTTGTTTATGACTTGGCTGACGGTATGTGGTAATCCCATTCTTTGCTGACCATTTTCTAACGACATCTCCAGGCATATCACTGAAGATCAATTCACTGGTTTTCGAATTCCACATCGCTCCTTCTGTGAATATGAACCCCGTAGCGACTTGGTCGATCACTGTATCTTCGTTAATTATTTGACGGAATCGCTCATCTCTTATCTCAACTGATATTTTTGCGTCCGCCATTTCATTCTCCGTTAGTCTGCGTTCCTATGAATTCTCACTTATATTCGCTGGTTGTCAGATCATACTCGAGTTTCAAGTTTGATTCGATAAATGCAGTTATGTATTGTTGCTGGCCTAGACGGTTTTAAGGCGAAAATAAGAATCTATTCTTAATCGGTTGTCAAAGGTTGATGCGAGTTAGTATTCTCCGGTGGTATCCTCAATATAAGCTTAAATTTGTAGCTTAGCTTTTAACCTTTTGAAGTTAGAAGCGAAACCGTGTTTCTAGACGATCCGAAGTTTTTCGGGTCGTTTCGCGTAGACGCTAAGCGCTGCGACGATCCTGAAAGTTCATAGAAATTCAATGATGAAGACTATTCGTGACGATCTGCGTAACGTCGCGATCATTGCCCATGTAGACCACGGCAAGACCACTTTGGTGGACGCTATGCTCACTCAGTCGGGTTCAGTTGACTCCCATAAAGAGCTTGATGATCGCGTGATGGATAACACCGACCTCGAAAAAGAAAAAGGCATCACGATACTTGCTAAGAACACGGCGGTAAGATGGGGCGATACCAAGATAAATATTATCGACACTCCTGGTCATGCCGACTTTGGTGGTGAGGTCGAACGTGGTCTGGCGATGGTTGACGGTGTGTTGCTTCTTGTTGATGCCAGTGAAGGACCGCTGCCTCAAACCCGCTTCGTGCTTAGAAAAGCTTTAGAAGCAGATCTATCGGTAATCTTGGTGATAAATAAGATTGACCGTAAAGATGCTCGAATATCTGAAGTTGTTGATGAGGTATACGAACTTTTTATAGACCTTGATGCTACTGAAGAGCAGATCGACTTTCCAATCTTATATACCGTTGCTCGTGATGGCATTGCAACCACAGATATTGATACTCCTGGTACTGATTTACAGCCTCTTTTCGAACTGTTACTTGAGGCCATATCTCCACCGTCTTATGAAAGTGGACATCCGCTTCAAGCCCATGTTACGAATTTAGATGGCTCACCATATCTGGGGCGACTTGCGATCTGTCGAGTGCATCAAGGGGTGGTTAAAAAAGACCAACTGATCTCTCATTGCAAAGTTGACGGTTCTATCAGCCAATCTAGGATCACAGAACTTTTCATCACTGAGGGACTAGAGCGCGTTACAACTGATCAGGCTGGTCCAGGGGAAATAATAGCGGTCGCTGGAATTCCAGACATTACCATCGGTGAAACGATTGCTGATACAGAAGATGTCAGACCACTCCCTTTAATTCGTATTGATGAACCAAGTTTGTCGGCAACGATTGGTATCAACACCTCACCTCTTACTGGTCTTGATGGAAAAAAATTGACTGCACGCATGATTAAAGATCGTCTTGAACGTGAGTTGATAGGCAACGTTTCGATCAAAGTGTTACCTTCGGATCGCCCTGACTCATGGATATTTCAGGGTCGTGGTGAATTACAGCTTGCAGTTCTTGTCGAAACAATGCGGCGTGAGGGTTTCGAATTGACCGTCGGTAAACCAGAAGTGGTTACAAGAATGATTGACGGGAAATTGCATGAACCAATGGAAAGATTAGCAGTTGATATAGATGAGGAACATTTAGGGGCAATCACCCAGATGCTTGCCCACCGTAAAGGCAAAATGTCCAATATGGTCAATCATGGGCAGGGAAGGGTTCGCATGGATTTTGTTATTCCGGCTAGGGGATTGATTGGTTTCCACAACGAATTTGTTGTGGAAACACGTGGTACCGGATTGGCACATCATGTGTTTGAAGGTTTTGAACGTTGGCATGGTGAGATGAGGTCGCGTCCCACCGGTTCTCTTGTTGCGGACAGGAAAGGCGTTACAACGACGTATTCCCTACTTAGTGCTCAGGAGCGCGGTCAATTGTTTGTACCGGTAGGTGCTGATGTATATGAGGGGATGGTTATTGGCGAAAACCCGCGTCCTCAAGATATGGACTTGAATGTTGTGAAAGCGAAAAAGCAGACCAACATGCGATCTGCCGGAGCTGATCACGCCCAGCATCTTGATGCTCATAAAGAACTTTCTTTGGAAGAAGCTCTTGAGTTCATGGTCGGTGATGAATGTCTTGAAGTTACCCCAAATTTTGTTAGAGTCCGTAAGACTGTTCTTGACCAACACAAACGCGGTCGAGTAAAGAATTCATCTAAACTTGCAGCGGTTTAAATCGAACCATTTTAGGCTACTAATAAATAAAGTAGCTGACTTAACTAACTCCTACATTCTTTTTGTTCTCCACTGTTGCGCGTTTGTGCTGATTAGTTCATTCTTTGAGGTTAAAGTTTTCACGTTAGATACCTGAATAAAAAAGTGAACAAATGCTTGAACGATTCTTAGTTCCAGAGAAAGACCGTGTGTTAGTGCGCCCTGAGCGTATGCTTGCTGCGACTAAAGCGATTTTCGAAAAATGTGGGCAATCCTCCACAGATGCAGCTTTATCTGCGGAAGTACTGTTGACCAGTGACCTTAGGGGGTGCGAATCACATGGTGTATCGAACCAGCTAAGAGTATATGTGCAAATGTATGGAGATCAGGAGATCAATCCGGTTCCCAATGTACAGATCACTCGAGAGACCGATGTGACGGCTAATTTGGATGGGGATACAGGATTGGGACTTCATGTTCTTCCTAAGGCTATGGAGATTGCGATAGATAAGGCAGATAAACATGGAATGGGAGCTGTCACAGTTCACAATTCACGTCATATTGGTATGCTTGCCTACCACTCTATGATGCCATTGAAATACGACATGATTGGTATCACTACATCAGCTGGCAACCCTTTATCTATGGTGCCCACCCACGCAAGTGAAAAATTATTTGCAACCAACCCTTGGGCCTGGGCAGCACCCGCCAGAAATGAAGCACCTTTCGTTTTTGATGTTGCAACTACTCAGGTTGCGGGTAACAAATTGAGATTAGCGGAACGAATCGGTGCTCCAATGGATCCTGCGTGGATCAGTGACACTGACGGAGTGCCGATAATGAATGAGACTCACCTACCTGATGACTATCATATTCTTCCTTTTGGAGGCACTCGTGAGCAGGGATCTCATAAGGGTTACGGTTTCGCTGCCATGGCTGAGATTATGGCTCCGATCTTGTCCGGAATGGGTGCAGGTATGTTCATGCCACCTGTACCGAGAACGGTTATGGGACATTACGTTCAGGCTGTAAAGATAGACGGATTTATCGATACAAATCAATTTAAAGATGATATGGACAGGTTCCTGAAACGTCTGCGCACGTCAAAGCCAGCATCAGGTGAAAAAAGAGTGGTTTATGCTGGGTTACCAGAGGCAGAGGAAGTTGAAATTCGCCAACGGGAAGGTATCCCATATCACAAAGAGGTGATCGGATGGTTCGAATCAATTAAGGCCGAATTGCAGTTAGATTTCGAACTGGTTTAATTTGAACTGACTATAAATGATATGTCTACTTGAATCATTGGAGTATATGACTGTCAAGCTAGAGAAATTATTGCTACTGCTACAACAACCATAGATGCTGATAATAGTTTGAGTAATAAACTGCTTACAGTCAGGCGTTCGTAAATGATGCTTGGAGCGAACCTAGCTCCAAGAGTCGTCATAGTGAATATGAAGATCGGTCTAGCCCCACCCAGCGCTGACACCAGTGCTACAGGACCATTTCCTATAGCGTATGTGATTAGTAAGTGACCATTGAACGGCATAATTCCTTCGGCAGTAATCAGCCATAAACTTTTTTTAGGCTGTTTTAAAAAACTTCCCAAATCGCGTAATGTGTCAGGCCTAGCGAACATAATCCACATCACAGTGAACAAACCTAGCCCTCGTAACGAAACAATATGAAGCGTCGATAGATCGTCGACAATCGATTTGGTTATTAATTGCGAACTTGCCATTAGTAGAGCGCCAAGGGCCAATAGCAAGAATAGTGGCTGGAAAATGAAATTATTTTTTCCACTGGCAGAATCGATTTGTATCGAAGCCAGCACACTTCCACCGACTGCGAGTAACACAGCAGCCGATTGGAGTAAACTCAAAGATTCTCCAAAAATCCACCAAGCTAGTAAAGCTACGTAGATTGGAGAGGTTTGTGTAGCTGGGATTACCCTTGATGGGTCTTCTCGCTTCAGCATCCAGAACATGAATATCATGTTGGCCGCCTGTAGAACGCCTACCGACCATGCCAAAGTTATTACTTCAAATGAAATTTTAGACGGAAAGTTAAAAATCAACACTGATGCCCCTAATATTCCCTGGCTGCCACCTACAAAAAGATTGAAGCTGGGCAGCCCTAGCCCGAACCCCGAAAGAATACGCTTGTCAATCAGTGTGACAAAGGAGAAGATTAATGGATTAGCGAGTGCCGCTAGGATCCAAAATTCCACGGTCTAGTTTCCGTTCCACAATTCAGTTCGACGGAAACTTCTTAATGTTTCTAGGTATTCTGGTATCGAGAGTGAAGGCTTGAAATTTTCTATGATTTTATTTGCCTCAAGCCCATCATCAGCCAATAAATCAATAGCGGTAGAAGCAAGAGCTTTTCCAGCATCTATAACGTTTAAATTCCAGTCAGTGATTTCAAATTCGTCACTGTGCGTGCGTCCACTTGCTCCGCCAGCATAAGACTGCATTGCCGGGATTAGCATTGATACGTCACCCATATCCGTAGATGAAGTTCGGTGAGGCATCCTTCCCGTTGCGTCGTTGCCGATTATTTCGGTGACCGATCTATCATAGATTTTGCTAAGCTCAGGATTGAAGAGTGATGGCATATAACCCGGCGATGTGCTTATTTCGACTTCTGCGCCTATGGTCATAGCGGCTCCTTTCAAGGCTCGATCTACTTTATTTTCAGCGTCCTTCATTGCTGTAATTGTCGCTGCTCTGATGAACATCTCCATAGTGACATTTGCGGGTACTGACGAAACTGCAGCTCCTCCACGAGTGATTATCGGGTGCACACGGACGTGATCCTCATCCTTGAAGGTTTCTCTTAGTAAAGCGATTCCCTGCATAGCGAGATTAGCAGCGTTAAGTGCATTTACTCCGAGATGTGGAGCACCACCGGCATGGGCAGAACGACCTCTAAATCGCACCTTTTTTGCGATCATTCCGTTGTGGCTTGTACCAGGCATTAGTGTCTGTGAATTCGTCGGCGAAGCGTGGGTTAATAATGCAATATCTACGTCGTCTAATAAGCCGAGTCTGATGAATTCTTGTTTACCAGCCAAAAACTCAAGCTTTCCAGATTGTCTAAGTTGCTCACGATACTCTATCTCAATATATTCTTCAGCTGGTACTGCCATAAACGAGATAGAACCGCACAAATTATCTAGTACTTCGGGCGTTGATAGCCCAACTGCAGCGGCAAGTAGGTTGCCGACTTGTATGTTATGGCCACATACATGGGCGGCTCCGGTTGCAGGATCTGCCTTGCGATGTTCGGGAACGATTAATGAATCCAATTCACCCATTATTGCGATATGTGGACCGGGTTTACTGCTTTTTATCTTAGCCAAAACGCCGGTTAACGCTAGCTCAACTTGAGGTTGCAGTCCTAAATTATTTAAGTAATCGCTCACAAGCTTAGAGCTGCGGTATTCTCGGAACCCCGATTCCGGATTGTTCCAAATATTTTTGGATATATTGATAAGTGTTGAAGAATCAGCGTCTATAGAATTAAACGCTGTGTTTTTGGCATGTATAGCAATCGATTTAGAGTCGTTCATGGTCGGGATTCTAGACTTTGATTTATTTATGCGGAGCAATTTGCGTAAACTATATTTTTGCTGATTGATAAATTGAGGTCATCAAATGGATAAATTTTTGTCCCTGTTTCTCGGCTATACAATCCGGTTATTTAGTTGGTGTAATTAGTGCCAGATACTATCCTCGTTGCGCATGCCATGGTTTGGACATGATTTCCTCCATTCCTTTCTCGTCAATTTCTATACCAAGTCCTGGACTTTCCGGTGTGGGGATGAAACCGTCTGAGTCGATAACATACGGATCCTTAAAATAACCTCGCCCAATTACCGTTAAGCCTTTTGACAATCCGGTCGTCGGGCGGGAATCATTTACTTCGTTATGTTCTTGGATTAGGAAGTTTGGCGTACACGCATCGACTTGGATTGCAGCTGCGAACGCAAGGGGACTGAGAGGGCAGTGAATCGCCAGTTTTGCATATGCTGCTTCTGCCATTATGGCGATTTTTTTTGTCTCTGTTATCCCACCTGCGTGCGCTATATCAGGTTGTACTACAGATAAAAGACCCCTGGATAGTGCATCAAAAAATATGTGTTTACCCATCCAGCGTTCGCCTGCAGCAATAGCGGCGTTTGTGCCCTTGACTGCCTGCGCAAGTCCATCAACTCTCTCTAACGGCATTGGTTCTTCAATAAAAAGCGGTCTGTGTGGTGCTAACACTTCTATGAGTTGGCGTCCTATTGCTGGATTTGGGTTATGAATGTCTATGGCGATATCAACGTGATTTACACCGACGTTCCGACCGCCTTCAAGAGCCCCTTCTTTGCCAGCTGCAAAGCACTCAGCTATTTTGTCTACTTTTGAGGTCGCTTCAAGTCCGTCGCCAGGAGATACGTGCATCTTGAGTGCTCTGTAACCCCATTCCTCAACCAGAACTTTAGCGGCTTCTTTGTAAGTTTCGGGCTCGTTCGCTTGTAACTCGGGTCTTGAAGGACTGCCTGCACTGTATGGATCACCTGGATCGACCACCCAGGGCATCTGTCCTCCGGTTGCTCGATAAACTTTGATTCTGTTAAAAATCTTACCGCCTAGCATTTGATGGACCGGTATTCTCGCCGCTTTGCCGGCGATATCCCATAGCGCCATGTCTATACCTGAAATCGCCGATAACTTTATGGGGCCACCGAAATAACCGTTACCCGACTCGTACATTACTTTCCATAACTTCTCGACCTGTGTGGGGTCTTTGCCGATTAAAAATGGCTCTAGTCGTTTCACTTCTGCGATAACGGTTTCAGGGTGATTCTCCAAGTAAGGTTCACCATAACCAAAGTGCTCGGTGTCGGTTTGCACTTTGATCCATACCCAGCTGGGAGGAACTTTGATGATTTCAATAGCTGTTATTTTCACGTTAAATGTTTTCTATGTTTAAATTTGCTTATCTATGCGTCTGAAATATACATTGTTGCATCGATGATTAGGATCTTGCCGACATAAACATCGGGTTAAAGCATTTACACAAATTTCGGTATCGGCGTAATGAATTACAGACGAATTGCGGGCATTGAAAAGGATATTTCACAGATTGTTATTGGCACGCATTTATTAAGAGATGTCGATCATGCGACTCCGATTTTCGACGAATTCGTATTGCAGGGTGGGAATTGTTTCGACATTGCTAGGCATTATGGAGATGCAGAGCTTGTTTTTGGACAGTGGTTGCGCCGTAATGGGCATCCTGAAAATTTAGTTGTAATTACAAAAGGTGCACATTCTCCGAATTGTTATCCGGAATTCCTGACATCTGAGCTTCTCGAAAGCTTAGAACGTTTACGGTTGGATTCGGTAGATATCTACTTTCTGCATAGAGATAACTTGGAAGTTCCAGTTGGTGAATTTGTGGATGTACTCAATGAACACAAAAATGCAGGTCGTATCAATCAATTCGGAGGTTCTAACTGGACACCTCAAAGGATTGATGATGCAAACGAATATGCTGCTCGTAATGGACTTGACGGATTTACGGTTTTGAGTAACCAGATGAGTCTCGCTAGGATGGTTGAACCCCCGTGGGAAGGATGCCTTACGGCATCTGATATTGAAACTCGAAAGTGGTTGTCCCGACGAAAAATTCCGTTGTTTCCATGGTCATCGCAGGCACGCGGTTTTTTCGTTCAAGGACGGGCGGCACCTGACAAACTCGATGATTCAGAAATGGTGAGGTGTTGGTATAGCGAAGATAATTTCGAACGCCTCGCGCGTGCTCGAGAGATTGCTAAAAGAAGAGGGTGGGATACTGTAAGTGTGGCATTGGCATACCTCTTACATCAACCAACGCCTGTATACCCACTCATAGGTCCACTATCTGTCTCGGAAATCAATGTTTCGCTTGCAGCATTGGATGTACACCTTTCAGATAGCGAAGTGCGCTGGCTAAATCTTGAGACATAAGATCTATGAAATACCTTATGTTGCCTCATAAAGAACCACGAGCCTTAGTATAAATTTGGAAACCTTTGCCTGGCTGTTATTTAGATAAATCAGAGCATCATGCAACTTGAAGTAATTACTCCGCTGATCCCGGTTTTCATACTTGGGGCAATGAGCCCTGGACCATCTTTGGCTGTTGTTTTGAGAAACAGCGTTTCAGGTGGACGCCGACAAGGCGTTGAGACTGCTGTTGGACATGGTCTGGGCTACGGGGTTTATGCTTTTTTTGCTGCACTTGGTTTTGCTGCGGCAATAGCTACAAGCAATGAATTTGTAATGGCCTTGCGCATACTAGGTATAGGAGTACTCCTATATTTGGGTTTTATCTACGCTAGAAGTGCAGTGTCAGAAAATTCTGCTTTGGATGCACATCCAGCTTCAACCGAACGCTCAGGTTTCTTAGAGGGCGTCTTCATAGCTGTATTTAATCCCAAAATTCTTGCTTGGATGCTTGCGATTTATAGTCCGTTTATAAATGCTGATTTTAGCATCTCAACTTTAATCGCCATCGCTTTTACTGGAATGCTTATAGATGGTGGGTGGTACACCACAGTTGCGCTGTTGCTTACAACGGGTGGGAGAGCGGAAAAACTGAGAAAGATGTCACGTAAAATTGACGGCATTATGGCTGTGCTTATGCTTGCCTTTGTGGTCTTGTTAGCTGCTGAACTTTTTTGATATGTGGCTCACCACCCAGGCTTGTTTATGACTCGTCCAGCTATTACTTGTAGTTTGGACACTAGTTCTTCATCACGGTTTTCTGCGGGAGTAGCGATTGCGTGCTCTAGAGACCGATGAACCCCTGATTGAAACGGTGCCTCAATTTTAGCCAGTCTAGGGACCAGTGCTTTGATCAGGTCTTTAGCGTTATCGGTGTTTGCTTGTAATACTTCGAGAATTGATGCCGTGGAAACATCGTCGTGCTCATCATGCCAGCAGTCGTAATCAGTAACCATAGCCACTGTCGAATAGGCAAGTTCAGCTTCGCGGGCAAGCTTAGCTTCGGGCATGTTAGTCATTCCGATAACATCGTACTGCAAGCTTCTGTACCATTCGGATTCAGCCCTTGTTGAAAACTGTGGGCCTTCCATAGCCAGATATGTGCCTCCGACCGTGCATTTCAGTCCCAGTTTGGCAGCAGCTTGCGCTATGACATTTTGCGTTATCAAACAGATTGGTGTCGCCATACTTACATGCGCTACGAATCCAGTTCCAAAGAATGATTTTTCACGAGCGAATGTTCGATCAACAAATTGATCTATTAGTATGAAATCCCCGGGCTTATGATTTTCTTTGAGCGAACCGACCGCAGAAAATGAAACCAGACGGTCAACTCCCGCACGTTTCATAGCTTCGATGTTTGCTCTGTAATTAATCTCTGTGGGTGGGATGCGGTGGCCTCTGCCATGTCGTGGTAAGAAGACAAGTCTATGTCCTTGAAAATCTCCGATTAGCAGTTGGTCAGACGGTTTCCCAAATGAAGATTCGACGGTCACCCATTGGGCGTTATTAAACCCATCTATCGAATATAGGCCTGTACCCCCTATTATTCCTATTGAGGTTTTGTTCATTTTTGCTCCGTTGGTCAATTTTTGGTTCAGATGTGGTTCTATGCCACGTCAAGTGTTTGAATTTTGTGCGGTGACTTTGGGATGCAATCCTAGTAAAAAAACGGGACAAAAATTTTTGGTACCGAGGGTGGGATTCGAACCCACACGTCCGCTAGGACAGAGGATTTTAAGTCCGCCGTGTCTACCATTTCACCACCTCGGCCCAAATATTTACGATTCTTTAGAACCGTGTCCTTATTGTCGCGAACTTAACGGTAATTGCGATAGGTCTGAAAGTTATAAATTCACAATACTGATGTTATTCAGCTTTCTGCCTGATTTTAGGTTGCTCGATTTGAGTGAGTTTATAAGGTAGTCGTTTCTTTATACGGATAACATCTTGCGGAGATCAGCGTGAACCGCTGATAGAGAAGCTTCATCTGGCGTTTCTGCGTATATTCTCAGCAGCGGTTCGGTCCCAGACATTCGAACAACTGCCCAAGACTCATTCGATAAATTGAACCGTACCCCGTCCCTTCTATCGCAACTTTCTAATGTTAAACCTCCGATTGAGTCAGGTAACGCCGAATTAATCTTATTTGCTATAGCCGTACGTTTCGATTCGCTGTACGCAACATCGACACGTTTGAACACATGCGGCCCAACTAAATCATGTAAATCGTTTAAAAGTTCAGAAGGTCGTTTGCCACTCATGATCATGGCTTCTAAGAACATCAAGCCTGAAAGTGCTCCGTCCCTCTCAGGAACATGGCCTCTAAAGGCGTATCCGCCACTTTCTTCCCCGCCCATCGAACAGCTATTTTCGATCATTGTGGGCCCGACATATTTGAATCCAACTGGTGTTCGGAAAACGGGCGCACCGTAGTTTTTAGAAAGCTTGTCTACCATTGAAGACATTGTGATAGTACAGGCGATCCCACCGGTCTCCCCCTTTCGACCCATAAAATGATCTGTAAGTAGTGAGAACACTTCAAGAGTTGAAAAAAAAATTCCTGCTTCATCCACAATTCCTAAACGATCAGCGTCGCCGTCTAGGGCGATACCTATATCTGCATCCATTTCTCGTACGGTTGACGAAAGTGGTTTCAAATTTGGTTCTATTGGTTCGGGCTGGCGCATCCCAGGGAAGTCTGGATTTGGTTCAGACCGAATTTCAATTACTTCGATGGAACCTCCTTTTAGTACAGCCGGTAAGATCCCTGCCCCTGATCCGTGCATAGAATCAACAACTACTTTTAATCGGCTGTTTTTTATCGGCTCTACATCGATAACCCGCTTAAGTTGTTCGATGTATGATGTAATGACATCAAAGGCGTGATTTTGCGCTTGGCTTGCAGAAATTCTATTAGCCGTTCCTTCTAGAACTCGATGTAGATGCGCCTCAATGTCAACGATTTCTTCTGGTGCAGCTGATCCACCGGAATTTGATTTGACCTTGAACCCATTCCACTCAGGTGCATTGTGACTAGCGGTGATCATTACTCCGTTGGCAGCTTTTTGGTCAACAACAGAAAAACTGCACGCTGGAGTAGGAGCGGGAACATCAAAAATATAGGTTTTTATGCCGAAACTGTTTAATGTTTCCGTTACAGCTGTGGCAAATCTTTTTGAACCGTATCTGGTGTCAAATCCCACAACGACGCCTTGATCAGCGCGTTCAGTCTGAATCAGATTTCGGGCTACTGCTTCTGCGCATGCGCGCACATTATCGAACGTAAAGTCTTCGCCAATGATCGCCCTCCACCCATCTGTCCCGAACT
>MDTE01076273.1_pt1 | contig 14824 bp, 17 predicted proteins | sample 811231 | NCBI WGS metagenome assembly MDTE01 (sample SAMN05326651, study PRJNA326480) | marine metagenome | isolation source: seawater | place: Indian Ocean: Red Sea | collected 2010 | reverse complement strand
TAGATTTACCTGCATTTGTTGGTCCTACAATTGCAATTTTAAAACCTTCACGAATTATTTCTCCTACCTTTTGATCATTTAAAATTTTATTAATCTCATTTAAAACGTTTGATGAATCTTTTTTTATCTTTTTTAAATTTTCTTCAGGAAGATCTTCATCAGGGAAATCTATTTTAGCCTCTACAAATGATAAGATTTTTAATAATTTATCTCTCAGCTCATTAAATTTATCAGAAGATTTACCTTTCATTATTTTTATAGCTTGTTGTCTTTGGATTTCAGTTTCTGCTGAAATTAAATCTGCTATACTCTCTGCTTTTAATAAATTTATCTTTCCATTTTGAAATGCTAGCTTGGTAAATTCACCAGGTTCGGCTAATCGGCAATTTTTTATTTTAAGAATTTCGTTTTGAACTGCTAAAATACCTGCCTTACTCCCATGAATATGAATTTCTACCATATCTTCTCCTGTGTAGCTCTGAGGGCCAGGAAACCATAAAATTATGCCTTCATCTATTAGCTCAGAAGTGTTGATATTGTTTATTTTTCGAAGAGTGGCCATTCTTGCCCTGGGTAATTGCTTATTAGTTAAAGATTTAATTATAAAACCTGAATCTGGCCCTGAAATTCTTATAATAGCGACCCCTGAAATACCTGGACCAGTCGATAAAGCAAAAATAGTCATTCAAAGTTAATATATTATAAATTTAACTATAATGTAATTTAAGTATTTATGTATATATAAATATACATGTGAGCAAGTTATGGAAAATAATAATGAATATTTAAAAAAACAGACATCAATATTAATAAATCTTTATAATGCTAAAAGATATGAAGATGTAATACTTAAAGGGAAAATTTTAATCAAAAAATTTCCTCATCAATTATTATTTTATAACGCAACCTCTTTGTCTCTTTCTGCCGTTGGTAAAAATGAAGAAGCACTTAAACTCCTTTCACAAGCCTTAAGTCAAAATAATAATGATATTTACGTATTAAATAATCTTGGACTTATAAATGGTAATTTAAATAAGAACGAACAAGCTCGTGAATATTATAATAAAGCGTTATCAATTAATGAAAATTTTATTGATGCTCTTGTAAATTTAGCTAATCTTAATCTTAAAGAAAATAAAACGAAAGAAACTAAAGACTGTTTAGAGAGAGCGTCTAAAATAAGTAAATTACCTCAAACAGACATCATAGTTAATCTCGCTTTCGGTCAATACTATCAACATCTTGGAGAATTTAAGGAGGCAATAAGTTATTTCAATATTGTTAATAAACTAAGTCCTGAGAACGTAGCTGCTGATAGGAGCATAAGTTTAATCCACAAGTACGAGGACCCGAGTGATCCCCATTTAAAAACAATGGAGAAAAAAATAAAGTCCATTAAGAACGAGGAAAATCTTCAACACTTATATTTTGCAATGGGAAAAGCCTATGAGGATCTTAAAGAATATAAAAAATCTTTTAATTACATATCTTTGGGAAATAGAATAGCGGATAAAAAAATGAATTATGATGTCAATGACCAAAAAAAAATATTTTTGAATATTAAAAAAATATTTAAAAATCAAAAAACGTTAAATAAATTAAAATGTGATAAACAAATAATTTTTGTTGTGGGTATGCCTAGATCAGGTACTACACTAGCTGAGCAAATTATTTCATCTCATAAAGAAGTTTATGGAGCGGGTGAACTTTCATTCCTAGAATTTGCTGTAAAAGAAAATCTTATGATAAACAATGAATTTATTAATGAAAATGTAGAGGATATTAAAATCAATCAATTTGAAAAAGTGCAAAACGAGTATTTGCAAGGTATTAACTTATTTAATTATAAAGAAAAATATATAATAGATAAAGCGCCATTAAATTTTAAATGGATAGGGTTTATAAAAAAAATTTTTCCTAATTCTAAAATTATACACTGTACGAGGGACCCTATGGACATTTGTTTATCAAATTTTAAAAATAATTTCGCCTCTAAAACCGTAGGTTTTGGTTATAATCTTAAGAAACTTGGCACGTATTTTAATTTATATAAAGATCTAATGGTTTTTTGGAAAGATAAATTTGACAACTATATTTTTGATTTATCATACGAAGAACTTATAAATAATCAAAAAGAAGTTACGCAAAACCTATTGAATTTTTGTGAACTTTCGTGGGATGAAAATTGTCTAAATCCGCATAAAAATAAAAAGACTGTCTCTACGGCTAGTTTAGCTCAAGTAAGATCTCCAATATATAAAACTTCTGTAAAAAAATGGAAAAAATACGAAGAGGAGTTAACAGAACTTAAAAAGTTGATTTTATAAAAATTAATTATTATTTATGAAGGTTTATTCATTGAGTTAAAAAACTCTGAATTATTTTTAGTGTCTTTTAATTTTGAGCTTATAAACTCAATTGCATCCATTGTACCCATTGGTGCAATTATTCTTCTCAAAACATTCATTTTTTGAAGATCATTTTTATCAAAAAGAAGCTCCTCTCTTCTTGTGCCTGATTTTGTAATATCGATTGCAGGATAGATTCTTTTGTCAGCAATTTTTCTATCAAGAACAGTTTCACTATTTCCTGTTCCCTTAAATTCTTCGAAAATTACTTCATCCATTCTGCTTCCAGTATCAATTAACGCAGTTGATATAATTGTTAGTGATCCACCCTCTTCAATATTTCTTGCAGCTCCAAAAAATCTTTTTGGTCTTTGAAGTGCGTTTGCATCCACACCTCCTGTCAAAACTTTACCTGAACTTGGTATAACTGCATTATACGCTCTGCCTAATCTTGTTATTGAGTCTAAAAGTATAACCACATCTTTTTTGTGCTCAGTCAATCTTTTAGCTTTTTCTATTACCATTTCTGCTACCGCTACATGTCGCTGAGCAGGCTCATCAAAAGTAGAGCTTATTACCTCTCCCTTAACCGTTCGTTGCATGTCTGTCACTTCTTCGGGTCTTTCATCAATTAACAACACAATAAGGTAACATTCAGGGTAATTTTTAGCGATTGAGTTTGCGATACTTTGCAAAATCATTGTTTTTCCGGCCTTCGGAGGGGATATTATAATTGATCTCTGTCCTTTACCAATTGGGCTAACTAAATCTATTAATCTAGGTGTCAAGTCTGGTTTTTTTTCAGTTTTAACTGTTTCAACTTCCATCACTAATTGTTTATCTGGATACAAAGGAGTTAAATTATCAAATGCTATTTTATGACGAGATTTATCAGGTTCTTCAAAATTAATTTTACTTACTTGTAATAATGCAAAATATCTTTCTCCCTCTTTTGGGGCTCTTACAGGTCCCTCAACAGTGTCTCCTGTTCTTAAACCAAATTTTCTTATCTGACTAGGGCTAACATAGATGTCGTCTGGACCTGGTAAATAATTGGACTCCATTGCTCTTAAAAAACCAAAACCATCTTGAAGTAACTGTAAAACTCCGGCACCAGTTATTTCCTCTTTTTCTGCAACCTTCTTTAAGATTGCAAACAGAATTTCTTGTTTTCTTAACGTACTAGCATTTTCAATACCAAGCTCTTCTGCTTGTGTAATTAATTGTTCAGACGATTTCAGTTTTAGTTCTTGTATGTTCATGAATAAATTATTAAGGACTTAATAACGCCAATAATATATACGCTAATTAAAATTATTCAACCCTAGATAGGCTTAAATATTACAACAAAAATGATTAAAATAAGCAATAATGTGGGTATTTCATTAATATATCTATAAAATTTGTGGGAGTGTCTATTTATATCCAATTTAAATTGCCTAAGAATTCTCCCAAGGTAAAAATGATAGAAAGTTAATAATATTACAAAAACTAGTTTTAAAACCATCCATTTTTGTCCTAATTGTCCAAAGCCTATTTCATGGATTAGCAACAATCCAAATATCCATGATAAAGTCATTGCAGGAGTCATGATGTAAAAATAAAGTTTTTTTTCCATGACTTTAAATACATCGGACACCAATAATTTATTACTGTTTTGAGCATGATAAACAAAAATTCTTGGGAGATATAGAAGGCCAGCCATCCAAGAAATAACAGCTACCAGATGGAGAGATTTAAAAAGCAAGTAAGTATTCATTAGAATTATATGTTGTTTTGAATTAAAGATTTTAATAAAGCTATATGATCATCATTGTCATTTAAACATGGCACCATATCAAAATTTTCACCACCAGATTCCAAAAAACTTTCTTTACCCTGGATAAGAATTTCCTCAAGAGTTTCAACGCAATCTGAGGAAAATCCAGGACAAATTGCTAGAACATTCCTTTTTCCTTCTTTGGGTAATTTTTCTAGGGTTTTATCTGTATAAGGCTCAAGCCACTTTTGTGGACCGAACCGCGATTGGAAAGTTGTTTTGATTTCTATATTGTCAAATTTTTCTGAAATTAGCCTCGTAGTTTTATGGCAATAACAATGGTACGGATCTCCTTTATCGAAATATTTTTGAGGTATCCCATGATAAGATGCCAATATTAGATCTGGTTTCCAGTTTATTTCATTTATTTTCTTTTTTAATGAATTAACTAAAGCATCTATATACAAAGGGTGTGATTCATAATGTGGTATTATTTTTAAAGATGGTTGCCATCTCATTCTCATCAATGTTCTGTATATTTCATCACAAACAGTAGCTGTTGTAGCTGCAGCATATTGAGGATACAGGGGAAGTATAACCAGATGCTCACATCCCATTTCGTGTAAATCTTTAATTTTGCTTTTAATACTTGGGTTCCCATACCTCATTGCATAATCAACTATCAAATTTTTTTTAGAGATTAATTTTGATAATTTCTTTGATTGTTGACGAGTGTAATAAAGCAAAGGTGAGATATTTTCATCTTTCATCCAGATCTCTTTATAAGCTTTAGCGGTTTTGGACGGTCTTAGATTTAATATAAAAACATTTAATATTATTTGCCAAATAATTGGATTTACTTCAATTACTCTCCTGTCAGATAAAAACTCTTTCAGATATTTTCTAATATCAAACCAACTTGTTGAGTCTGGGGTTCCTAAGTTAATAATTAAAACTCCAGTTTTACCAAAACTTATTGGTGGGTGCTCTGAATCTTTAATCATTTGTAATCTTTTACAGTTTTTACTAAATATTCCATCATATTTGGGTCTGTTTCTGGCAACACGCCATGTCCTAAATTAAATATATACGGATGATCTTTAAAAATATCTAGGTATTTGATTATTTCCTTTTTTAAGGCATCTTTATCAGCAAGTAAAATTTTTGGATCCATGCCTCCTTGTACAGGTATATTAATTTCCTTTTCAATTTTTTTTGGATCAACTTCATAATCAATGCAGATAGCATCAGGTTTAATAATTTCACAATATTCTTTATAATTTTTAATACCTCTTGGAAAGCATATAACTGGCACTTTTAAATTTTTAATAAATTCTACTAAGGTTAGAGTGGGGTCATATATATATTTGGCTAAATCTTTATCGTCTAATAAACCAGCCCAACTATCAAAAATTTGTATTACGTTAGCACCATTCTTGATTTGGTTCTCGACATGAATCTTTAAAAATTTTTCTAAAATAACTAATATTTGTTTTATATCTAACTCATTATCAAAAAAACCATCTATTAACTTCAATTTTGGAGATTTTTTATTAATCATGTAAACTAATAACGTCCAAGGGGCGCCAACAAAACCGATTGTGCTTTTATCCTTTGTGAGGCTGCTTTTATTAACTAAATTAATTGAACTATAAATAGGACTTAATTTTTTAATAAAATTATTTTCGTTAAAATTTATCATTTCTTTTAAATTAAAATCTCCTAAAATTGGTCCAAAATTTTTTTTAAATTCAACTTTTTGATTCAACCCATAAGGTATCATTAGTATATCGGAAAAAATTATTGCTGCATCTAAATCAAATCTTTTTAACGGTTGAAGTGTTATTTCAGTAGACAACTCAGTATTTAAACATAATTTTATAAAATCAGTATTAATTCTTCTGATTTCTCTAAACTCTGGCAAATATCTTCCAGCTTGTCTCATTATCCAAATTGGATTAACACTAGTATTTTCATTAACAATAACTTGTTTAATTAGTGACATATAAATATTTGAATATATATAATTGTATTTTTAGTATAACTTGTGAATTGCGGTGATTAAATTTTGTAAACATTTTTTAAACACTTTTTTAACATTTAGAGCATAAATTTTATTAAAATATATGATAAAAATTGTAGCTTTTACATAAAACACTAAATTTCAGAAAAATTATATACACATGTTTAATAATGTTAAGAAAACCCTTGTTTTACAAGGTAACTAAAGAAATGTTAAAATTACCTAATATAGTTTAAACAATTAACATTTAATACATGAATAATACATATCAAATTTATCTTATATCTGATTCAACGGGCGAAACTTTAGATAGGATTTTCACCGCTATAAAGGCTCAATTTAAAAACATAAATTATAAAATACACACATATTCTTTTACGAGAACCGATAACCAAATATCCCAGATTCTTGAAGAGGCACAAAAACAACCTAACGCAATTATTCTATATTCAATTGTCGATAGTGGTCTTGCAAAATATCTAGCTAGAACATGTAATGAAAAAAAAATTCCATGTTTTGGAATATTGGGTGACTTAATACTAAGTTTTTCTAAATTACTTAATCAAAAAGCTTCACACGAACCAAGTGGACAATATGCTTTAAATGAAGAATATTATAAAAGAATAGAAGCGATTCAATTTACAATGAATCATGACGATGGAAATTTAATAAAAGAAATAAAAAAATCAGATATAATTTTACTTGGTGTTAGCAGAACAAGCAAAACACCTACTTCCATTTATTTAGCAAACAAGGGCTATAAAACCTCAAACATTCCATTAGTCAATGAAAACTCAATACCTAATGTACTAAAAGACAACCCAAAAATATCTTGTGTCGTTGGGCTTAATACTGAGCCAGAGAGATTAGCAGACATAAGAAAAAATAGGATGAATTCTTTGAAAGAAACAGAAAATAAATCCTATACTGATTTAGAAAAAATTAAAAAAGAGGTGAACGAAGCTAAAAATACTTTTAGGAAATACAAGTGGCCAACTATTGATGTTACTAGAAAATCTGTAGAGGAAACAGCAGCGTCTATAATTAAGATTTACGAAATTTATAAAGAAAATGGTTAAATTGATACTTGCATCAAAAAGTAAGGTAAGAAAAGAAATCCTTGATAAAAACAATATTGTAACCGAAGTTCAGCCATCTAGCGTTGATGAGGAACCAATCAAAGAAAGTTTATTAAAAGAAAAGGCTTCCCCAGAAATAATCTCAAAAAATTTAGCAGAAATTAAGGCCTCCAGAGTTAGTCAAAAAAATCATGATCAATTAGTTTTGGGCGCTGATAGCGTAATAGATTACAGTGGTGAACTAATATCCAAACCAAAAAACAGAGAAGAGGCCATGACGATATTAAAAAAACTTAATGGAAAAAAGCACGATCTGATTAGCTCTGTTTGTATTTCAAAAAATGGTAATATGATTTGGAATTATACTGACAAAGCAACCCTTACCATGAAGATTTTTGGTGATGATGAACTCAAAAATTATCTCTCTAAAATTTCTGATGAGGCATTATATGCGTATAATGTTTATCAAATTGAAGGAGAGGGTAGAGAGCTGTTTTCAGATATTAAGGGTGATGAAGATACTATAATGGGGCTGCCAATCAAAAAAATTAAAGAATACTTAAGTAATTATAAATGATATGAAAAAATATTTGGTAATCGGAAATCCTATTGGTCATTCTTTATCACCTAAATTGCATAATTATTGGATTAAAAAAAATAATATCGAAGCAGTTTACGACAAACAAGAGTTAAAAAATCATGATTTAAAAGATTTGATTATAAAAATTAGAAATAAAGAAATTAATGGCATTAACGTAACTGTTCCATTTAAAAATGAAATAATTTCATATTTGGATAAACTAAGTCACGAAGCAGACTTAACTAAATCAGTGAACACTGTTTATTTGGAGGATGACAAGGTAATTGGTCATAACACGGACATCGAGGGTTTCGAGCTTGCTATTAAAAATATTAATTATGATATTTCAGAAAAGCAAATTTTTATAGTTGGTGCAGGAGGTGTAGTTTCATCAATTATTCTTGCACTTAAAAAAATGAAGGCTTCTAAAATTTTACTATCTAATAGAACCAAAAATAAAGCTGAAAATTTAAAAAAAATATTTAGAGACCTTGAAATTATAGATTGGGGAAAGCTACCTGATTTTGATGTAGTTATAAATGCAACAAGCATTGGTTTAGATAAAAACGATGAACTAAATATTGATTTCTCAAAAATTAAGAATGGGAGATTATTTTATGATGTCATCTATAACCCAAAACAAACTAATTTTATAAAAAATGCAAAAAAGTTAGGAAACAAAACTGAAAACGGAAAAAAAATGTTTATTTATCAAGCAGCAGCTGCATTTAAAATTTGGCACGGTATTAAGCCAGAAATTGATGATAAAATTAACGATCTTTTAGACGAATGATAAAAATTGGTATTTTAGGGGATATTGGTTCAGGAAAAAGTTATGTTGCCAGAAATTTTGGATATCCTGTGTTTGATGCAGATTATGAAGTTTCAATAATTTATAAAGAAAACAGAACTGTATTTAAAAAACTTAAAAAAGTTTTTCCAAAATATATTAACTCATTTCCAATTAAAAAGGCAGAACTAACAAAATTGATACTTGTTGATAGAAACAGTCTGAAAAAGATAATTAAAATTGTACACCCAGAAGTCAGAAAGAGAATGAAAATTTTTGAAAAAAAAAACAAGGAACAAAGAATTATTGTTATGGATATTCCACTTTTATTAGAAAATAAAATAAATAAAAAAAAAGATATCTTGGTTTTTGTCCAATCACAAAAAAGTGAAGTTTTAAAAAGATTAAAAAAAAGATCTAATTTTAATAAGAAATTATTAAATAAATTTAAATTATTACAACTACCACTTGATTATAAAAAGAAAAAATCACACTTTATAATCAAAAATGATTTTAGTAAAAAAACAGTTCAAAAAGGTATAAAAAATATTCTAAATAAATTAAATTAATGAAAGAAATTGTTTTAGATACTGAAACTACAGGTCTATCAATAAGAGATGGACATAGAATAGTGGAAATCGGATGTATAGAATTAGATAATTTAATTCCGACTAAAAGAAAATTTCATTGTTATTTAAATCCAGAGAGAAAAGTTTCTGAAAAGGCTTTCGAAGTTCATGGGTATACGGATGAATTTTTATCAAGACAAAAGAAGTTCAAAGAAGTTGTAGATGATTTCCTTGATTTTATTAAAAACAAAAAACTTATTATACATAATGCTGAATTTGATTTGTCACATTTGAATAATGAACTTTCGATTTTAAAAAAAGGAAAAATTGAAAATGAAATAGTAGATACAATGATTTTAGCTAGAGATAAATACCCTGGTTCATCCATTAATCTAGATGCTTTATGTAGAAGATACAGGATTGATAATTCAAAGAGAAAACAACATAATGCCTTGTTGGATTGCGATTTATTAGCAAAAGTTTATATAAATTTAATCGATCAAAAAGAGCCTACTTTAGATTTCCAGAGTTACAACAATAATAAGAAAGAAAATTATACTAAGGACATCTCATATTTTAAAAAAGTTGTGAAACCATCAGAGAAAGAATTCACAGATCATCAGAAATTTCTAAAGGTTGATTTAAAAAAAAACTTTTTTTAATTAAATCTTTCAGAATAAAGTTTATTGAAATCTATTTTTTTTTCCAATTTTATTCCAGGATGTCCGGAATTATGAATTAAATTTAAAAAGGCTTTTTCTAAATCTGGATAAATAATATTTTGAACATCGCACAATATTATTTTCTCTAAATCTTTTTTATCATTGACGTCATCACTCACTTTAATAATGGTTGCAAATATTATTTCATAGTATGATTTCTTTTCATTAGCCTCTTTATCCTCGAATTTCATAGTCGTATTTATTTCTACTAATTTATTTTTCAAAGCTTTAGAATTAATATCAATGTTTAGTTGATACTTAGAGATGTTTTCTCTCACAAACAAAAAAGTTTCAACATTAGGTGTTTCACTTGACATGTCTTTTATATATTTAGCAAGGATATTAAATTTTTCTGTCATCGTTGTCTTTTATATCTTCAAATTCACCCTCTATAAAATCCTTTTTCTTCAAATTGTTTTCTTCAAATTTTTTTGCAATTTTTTTAAATAATAATTTTCTTGTTAATGGAAATATTATTAGAAATCCAACTAGATCTGTTGCAAATCCAGGGATGATTAATAAAAAAGCCGCAAAAGCAATAGCTGCGCCCGATATCATTTCATATGCTGGTATTTCATTTTTTATAAGTTGTGAAAATCCAGACCTTAAGGAGTTCAATCCTTCATACCTTGCATATAAAATTCCCGTAATTGCTGTCAGAAATATTAATAAAATTGTACTTAATGCCCCTATTTGTGATCCTATTTTAATGAACAGGTAAATTTCTACTATTGGAACTAATATTATTGATAGAAGGACTGAGTTCATTTGTCTTTAATGTAATTGTTAGTTGAAATTATTCAACATAGTAATTACTATAATCTAATGAATTATAGTTTTGAATACATAGATATAATACTTTTAGCGATGATTGCTGGATTTATCTTTTTAAGATTAAGAGGTATTTTAGGTAAAAGAACAGGTTTTGAGGGAAAAGCTCCGAGACAATTTGATGAAATTCTAAAAAATGTTGAGACTAATGAGAAAAAAAACAAATTTGAAAGTTTCGACGATAAAGCAAAAAATGATTTTTTAAATGGTGCCAAAATAGCTTATGAGACAATTATTACAGACTTTAGTGATAATGATAATAAAATTGTAAAAAGTAAACCACTTTTAAGTAAAAAAATTTTCGACCAATTTAGTAAAGCACTTCAAGAGCGAAGTGGGAGAGGACATTATGCTGAGATTACATTTATTGGTATAAACTCCGCTAATATTAAAGAGCATAAAAAAATGAATAGTATTTTGCAAGTTACTGTAGATTTTGTTGGAGAGGTAATTACCTGCATTAAGGATAAAGAAAAAAATATTGTATCAGGTGATCCAGAGAAAATAAAAAAGATATATGATACATGGGTATTCTCTAGAGATACAAAATCAAGTAACCCCAATTGGCAGCTAGTAGATATATTAACTTAATTGATTAAAAAGATTTCAGAAAAAGACAAAAAAGATTGGGAAAATTTTTTGTCTAATGATGACCCTATTCCTAATAAAGATAATTTATTGGAGAAAAAAAAAAATAAATTTTTCAAAGTTGCTGACTTACATGGTTATTCTCTCGATAACGCAAATACATTTATAAAGAATTTTATAGAAAGTTCATATGCAGAGGGTGTTCAAAAATTAATCATAATTACTGGAAAAGGACTTCACTCTAATAATTATAAAAACCCATATAGTTCAAAAAATTTAGGTATATTGAGATATTCAGTACCTGAATTTATTAGGAGTAATGAGAGTTTGATGAAGTTAATAAATAACATACAAGACGCCTCAATTGAGGATGGTGGAAGTGGAAGTTTTTATATTTACTTAAAAAAGAAAAAAAATTAGTTTAATATTTATATTATGATAATTTGGCTTGCCTCTTATCCCAAAAGTGGAAATACTTTAGTTAGATCCCTCTTAGCCTCATATTTTTTTTCTGATGAAGGTGAATTTAACTTCAATTTATTAAGAATGATAGATCAATTTCCAAATATCAGGCTGTTTAAAGAGCTTGGAATAAATTTGTCAGATAGAAATGAAATAGATAAGAATTATATCGAGGCGCAAAAATTAATAAATAAAAAAAAAAATTCTTTACAGTTTTGGAAAACACATAATGCATTTTGTAAATTACAAGGAAAATACGATTTTACAGATTTAGCAAATACACTTGGAGTTATTTACATTGTAAGAGATCCCAGAAATGTTGTTTCTTCATATTCAAATCATTATCAAAGAACAATTGAGGAATCAGTTAATAACTTAAATTCAAACATAGAAATTTCTCAATCTAAAAACGATAAATTACCTGTTTTCATAGGTTCATGGAAATTTCATTATACTTCATGGAAACAACTGAAATCACTTAATAAATATCTTTTAATAAAATATGAAGATTTGTTAATTGATACAGAAAAAACTTTTCTAGAAATCTTAGATTTCATTAATAAAATTTCTAATGCTCAGTTAGTAATTAATAAATCAAAAGTTATAAAAGTGATTGAAAATACAAGCTTTGATAAAATCAAAGATTTAGAAAATAAAATTGGTTTTGCAGAGGCAAAAAAAGACAAACACGGAAATAAGATTAATTTTTTTAACTTGGGTCCTGAAAACAAGTGGGAAGATAATTTAGATTCTAGTATACGAGGCCAAATTGAAAATAATTTCTATAATGAAATGAAAGAGCTTAATTACTTATAAATTTATAGAATGAATTTAGATAGATCTGTATCTTTTACCAAGTTATCTAAATTTTTGTTTATATAATCCTTATTTATAATTACTTTTTCACCAGATCTATCTGTTGCAGTAAAACTAATCTCATCTAAAATTTTTTCAATAATAGTATGTAGTCTTCTTGCACCAATATTTTCTACAGTAGCATTTACCTCAGAGGCAATTTTTGCAATTTGATCTATACCATCCTCAGAAAATTCTAAATCAACATTTTCTGTTTTAAGCAAAGCAACATATTGTTTAATTAAACTAAAGTCTGGCTCTTTTAAAATTCTTTTAAAGTCTTCACTTGTTAAAGCCTCTAATTCTACTCTAATTGGAAGTCTTCCTTGTAGCTCAGGAAGTAGATCAGAAGGTTTTGCAAGTTGAAATGCTCCTGATGCTATAAAAAGAATGTGGTCAGTTTTAATAGGTCCATACTTTGTATTTACAGTTGTACCTTCTATTAAAGGCAACAAGTCTCTTTGTACTCCCTCTCTCGATACATCTCCACCAACTCTATCAGTTCTTCCAGAAATTTTATCAATTTCATCTAAAAAAACTATTCCGTTGTTTTCAGTGGAAATTTTTGCAGCTTTTATAATTTTATCTTGCTCTATCAGTTTATCAGACTCATCGTTAATAAGAATTTCATGAGACTCTTTCACAGTCATTTTTTTCTTCTTTTCTTTAGTGCCCATAGATTTTCCAAGCATTTCACCAATATTAATCATTCCTATATTAGCACCTGGCATACCTGGAATTTCAAAAGAGGTATTGCTTCCTCCAGTATCACTAACCGCTATTTCAATTTCATTATCGTCTAAATCACCGTCTCTAAGCCTTTTTCTAAAACTCTCTCTCGTAGCTGTACTTGCTTTTTTTCCAACTAAAGCGTCTAATACTTTTTCCTCAGCTAGTTTTTGAGCTTGTGCATAAACTTCTTTTCTTTTCTTAATTTTTTCCATTGAAATCGCTATTTCAATTAGATCTCTAACAATTTGTTCAACATCTCTACCTACGTAACCAACTTCTGTAAATCTTGTTGCTTCAACTTTGACAAATGGTGCCTCAGCCAATTTAGAGAGTCTTCTTGAGATTTCAGTTTTTCCAACTCCAGTTGGACCAATCATAAGTATATTTTTTGGTAATACCTCATTCTTCATTTCACCTTCTAAAGCTTGCCTTCTCCACCTATTTCTTAAGGCGACAGCAACTGCCTTCTTAGCCTTGTTTTGGCCAACTACAAAACGATCTAATTCAGATACTATCTCTCTAGGTGATAACGTGCTTACTAAATTTTCGTTACCTTTAATATTTTTATCTTTAGGAACTAAAGGTGTTACATTTGATTTTTTCATTAAATTTTTTCTGTTTTAATATTGTTATTTGTAAATACACAAATTTCTGATGCAACCTTTATAGCTTTCTTTGCTACCTCTTCAGCACTCATGTCACTATCCATTAGTACTTTACCTGCTGCCAAAGCATAATTTCCACCAGAGCCTATTCCTATCACATCTCCTTCAGGCTCTAAAACATCTCCTGTCCCAGAAATTATATAACTATTATCTTTATCACCTATTGCCATCAACGCCTCTAATCTTCTAAGGTATTTGTCTGTTCTCCAGTCTTTAGCTAGCTCAACCGCAGCCCTTGAAAGATTCCCAGCATGTTTCTCTATTTTCGCCTCTAATCTCTCAAATAAAGTTAGCGCATCTGCAGTGGAACCTGCAAACCCAGCTACAACATTTCTTTTTTCTATTTTTCTCACTTTGGAAGCGGTGCTTTTAACAACTGTGTTGCCCATACTCACTTGACCATCTCCAGCTACGACCACTTCATTGTTTTTTCTGACCAAAACTATTGTTGTCATAGCTTATAAATGGATACTAATCTAAATAGTTCAAGTCTAGGTTTAGTATTATTGCCATAATTGGATAATATATGTATACCTGTTTTTAAATCATGAAACGTAAAGGTAAAATAAGTAGAAAAACAAAAGAGACCAGCATTAGTGTTGATTTAAATATTGATGGTAATGGTAAATACAAAATTGACACAGGCATAGGTTTTTTAGATCATATGCTTGAGCAGCTATCTAAGCATTCATCTATAGATATGAATATTAAAGCTAAAGGCGACACGCATATCGACTTACATCATACTACTGAAGATACAGGTATTGCGATTGGGGAGGCATTGAAAAAAGCTTCAAAAAAATTTATTGGAATTAGAAGAT
>MDTE01144136.1_pt1 | contig 14826 bp, 17 predicted proteins | sample 811231 | NCBI WGS metagenome assembly MDTE01 (sample SAMN05326651, study PRJNA326480) | marine metagenome | isolation source: seawater | place: Indian Ocean: Red Sea | collected 2010 | reverse complement strand
TCTTCAATAATTTTTAGTCCATTTAATCCTATATTTTCACAAAATTTTACATCCTCTTCACATATATCTTTTGCTTCATTCAATGCTATTTCTAAAATTTTATCGCTATTAACTCCTGATAATTTATTTATCATTCTATCAACAGCCCACTTTAAATTTATTGCTGTTGGTCTTGAGCTAATTAAATCTTTAGCAGATTTTTTTAAAAATGATTGGTCATTATTTTCAATAATAGCTAAAACCAATCCATAAGCAGCAGTAGCTCCAATTAAAGGTGCACCTCTTACTTCCATTACTTTAATTGCATTTATTGCGTCCTTAATATTTTCTAGATCTTTTATCACAAACTGATGTGGTAGTTTTGTTTGATCAATAATTTTTACAACATTATTCTCAAACCAAATCGTGCGATATTCTTTTCCCTCTATTTTCATTTAATCAACCCGTGAAGCAATAAAATCTAAAATTTTTAAATTAAATTCTTTGAAACAATTTGCTCTGTCTATATCATGGAAATTCTTAATTGGTTTTCCCCATACACTACAATTTTTTCCATTAACCTTGTTGTCCTGAGAAATAACAATTCTTTCTACACCAGAGACCTCCTCAACCCAATCAGATACTAATCCACCAAATGGATCTTTAGGATGAGTAAAAACTAATACAGGTAAATTTGGGCTTTTTTTAATTTCATCTATTTGCATTTGTCTCATATTAGCCGGACCAGGACCTTCTTTTTCTTTAAATTTTTTTAAAGCATTCTCCACCCCAACTTTTTTAACTTTATACGCTTTTGTTAAACGACCATAACATTCAGGTACAAAAGATATACCTCCGGCAACAATATCTTGATATCTACTAAGCAACATCATTGTCATCCATCCACCACAAGATCGTCCAGTTAAAAATATTTGTTTTTTATTAAATCCCTGAGCAGTAAAATCTTCAATGAGTTTTAAATTTGCATCTAATCTTTTTTCAAGTTTTGGCTTACCATTATATGGCTCTTTAAATTTTTTTTTATTCCATAATCTTTTATAATCATCTCCTTTAAGTTTGCCTGTACAAAAAAGATAAAGTACAATCTCTTTATCTTTGACCTTTTTTCCTACTAAGGATGACATATTATTCATTCCTCCTTTCCATGCACAATCGCTTGAAGGACCGTCGTGAGTAGTTTGTCCATGATTATAGATTAATAGAATTTTATTTTGTGGATTATCTATTTGTTGTTCTTTTAAATAGCCAACTTTATTATTCAAAAATCCACTCTTGATCATTTTATCAGCCAGAACATCTGTACAAAAAAAAATGATAATTAATATTGTTATAAGTTTTTTCATTTATTTAAAACTCTCCCAGCTATTGTATTTAATTTATCTTTAGTTTTTTTTGTTCTTTTATCTGGAGCTGTTATGATAGCTACATCTAAGCAATTATTGGCTGGATCGTTTGGATCAATATGGTTTTCAAAATTTTCAATTAAGTTTTTAATCATATTTTTTGCTTTTGCAGCATTACTTAACAAAACTTTTACTACTTTTTGAACATCAACGTTTTCATGATCAGGATGCCAACAATCATAATCTGTTACCATAGATACCGAGGCATATCTTATTTCTGCTTCTCTTGCTAATTTTGCTTCAGGCATATTAGTCATACCAATTACATCTGCTTTCCAAGATCGATATAAGTTAGATTCTGCTAATGTTGAAAATTGAGGTCCTTCCATAACAACATAAGTTCCATTTCTTTGATATTCAATTTTTTCTTTTTTTATTGCTTCTTCACAAGCATTCATTAAACCATTAGATGTTGGATGAGCCAAAGAAACGTGAGCTACAATTTCATCATCAAAAAATGTTTTTTTTCTTGCAAAAGTTCGGTCAATAAATTGATCAATTATAACAAATTTACCAGGATGAAGATTTTCTTTTAATGATCCCACCGCAGAAACTGAAACAATATCTGTAACCCCTAATTGTTTAAGTGCATCAATATTTGCTCTAAAATTGATATTTGATGGAGAAATATAGTGACCTCTTCCATGTCTTGGTAAAAAAAATACCTCTTTATTATAATATTTTGTTTTTAAAATTTCATCAGATGGTTTTCCCCAAGGAGTATTCAAATTAATTAATTCTCTAACTTTAAATTCTTCAACATCATATAGACCACTACCGCCAATTATTGCTAATTTATTTTTTGCCATATATAAATAATTTATTATTTATTATATAACTTTAAAATAATGAATCTAAAAGAATATATTAGATCAATACCTGATTATCCTAAAAAAGGAATTCTATTTAGAGATATAACTACTTTAATTAAGAATGAAAAAGCTTTCACTGAAACAATAAATGAAATAATTAAAATCTTGAAAAAATATGAATTTGATAAGATAGCAGCTATTGAGTCTAGGGGTTTTGTATTTGCATCAGCAGTGTCTTATATTTTAAAAAAACCATTCATTCTTTTAAGAAAAAAAAATAAATTACCTGCTGAAAGATTTTCAGTAGATTTTGAGCTTGAGTATGGAACTGCATCTATAGAAATGCATAAAGACTCTATTTCAAAAGGTGACAAGGTTGTTGTGATTGATGATCTAATTGCAACTGGTGGGACTGCTGAGGCTGGAGCTAAAATAATTGAGATGGGTGAAGGAAAAATTGAATTATTTATATTTGTGATTAATTTATTTGATCTTGGTGGATGTGATAAACTTATTAAAAAGGGTTATAGAGTTAAAAATTTAATTGAATTTCCAGGTCATTAGTTGTCTGGTCTTAAGAAAGATTTTTTCCCTATAATAGAGTTTACCAAACCTAAAAATCTCATTTTATAGATAGTTTTTTTGTGTTTGTTGAGCATAATTGAATAAAATATATATTTTAATAAAGCTGAAACTAAATTTTGAAAAGTTTTTAATATGGCAATTATAAACCCATTATGTTTTTTGTTGAAATAAAACTTTGACCACATCCAGTGCCAATTTCTAAGATATTCTATATTACTTGTATCATCAAACTTCGATGTATAAGAGCCAAAATGTTTGATTATTGAATTCTTTACAATATAAATTTTTTCTTTGTTTTTTCTTTGTCTTAAACACAAATCTGTATTTTCTAAATATAAAAAAAAATTTTCATCAAAGTATTTTTCATTATAAAATTTGGATTTATTAATTAACATTGAAAAACCATCAATTGTATCAACTTCAAAAACATTATCATTTTTTGAAGAATATTTATTTTTGATTTCATAATTTGGAAAATTTTCATCTTCATTAATTGGTGAAATAATTGAAAAATCTTCAATTTTTTTTATAGCGTTGACTAAGTTTGAAAAAGTATTTTCCCTAAAAATAACATCTGGATTTAAAATGAATACAAATTTTGTATTGGCTTTTTTAATACCAATATTATTTGAAGCACCCATACCCAAATTTTTATTTATAATTACCTCAATGTTGTCATATTTACTCTCTAAATCATACTTTAATTGTCTGTCATTAGAATTTTCAATTACAATTATTTTTGAAAATTTTGGAAGAGAATTAATACAATTAAAAATAACTTGATTTGCTTTATAAGTAACAATTATAAACGTAATTTCTTTTATATCTAAATTCATAGAATTTAACAAGTATACTTAATTCATTTATTGATGTAAAAAAAATAATGTATAAAATTTTAGTTACAGGTGGACTTGGATTTATTGGTAGTAATTTAATTTCCCTTCTGCTGAGAAAAAATTATAAGATTCTAAATATTGATAAAGTGACCTATGCATCAAATTTTTATAATACAAAAGAATTTAAAAATCAAAAAAATTATAATTTCATAAAATGTGATTTGAATAATTTAACAAAATTGAGAAAAATAATTCATAATTATAAACCATCAGCAATCTTTAATGTCGCTGCAGAAACTCATGTGGATAGATCAATTGAAGGTCCAAAAAATTTTATTTACTCGAATATTGTTGGAACTTTTCATATTTTAGAAATTATTAGAAAATATAAAGGTAAAATAAAATTAATTCATATATCTACTGATGAAGTTTATGGAGATATCTTAAAAGGAAGATCAAAAGAAGATGATGCTTACAAACCTAGTTCACCTTATGCAGCATCAAAAGCATCTTCAGATCATTTAGTTTCTTCATATATAAGAACTTACAAGATTCCAGCAATTATAACTAATTGTTCTAATAATTTTGGTCCAAAACAACATCCTGAAAAATTAATCCCAAAACTAATTTACAATATTTTAAATAATAAAAGTTTACCAATATATGGAAAAGGAATGAATTCTAGAGAATGGATTTATGTTGAAGATCATTGTGAGGCTTTATATAAAGTATTTAAATCTGGCAAGAAAGGTGAATTTTATAATATCGGATCAAATTACAATATTAAAAACTTAGAGGTCGTTAAGAAACTGTTAAAAGTTGCAAAAGAAAAAATCTCTTTAGGAAAACATGTCAAAATTAAATTTGTTAAAGATAGACCAGGTCATGATATTAGATATGCAATTGATAGTAAAAAAATCAAAAAAAAACTTCGTTGGAAACCAAAAACTAGTTTCAAAATTGGATTAGAAAAAACTTTTAATTGGTATTTTGAAAATCAAAACTATTATTCAAATTTAAATAAAAAAGATATTGTAAAAAGAATAGGAATTAAAAAATGATTACCAAAGGAATAATTCTAGCTGGAGGTAAAGGAACAAGAATGAGTCCTTTAACAAAAGCTGTCAATAAACAGCTTTTACCAATACATGATAAACCATTAATTTTTTATCCTCTATCAATATTAATGCTTGCAGGAATAAGAGAGGTTTTGATAATAGTAAATAAAGGTCAGTTAGATCAATATAAGAAAATAATACCTCATGGAAAAAATTTTGGAATTAAGATTAAATATACTGAACAAAAAAATCCCAATGGATTACCCGAAGCATTTATATTAGGTGAAAAATTTATAGATAATAAAAGTGTGTGTTTAATTTTGGGAGATAATTTTTTTTATGGGCAAAATTTATCTAGTATTCTTAAATCATGTACAAAATTAAAAAAAGGTGCAAAGGTAGTATTACATAGAGTGAACAATCCAGAAAATTTTGGTGTCGCTAAAGTAAATAAAAGTAAAATAAAAGTAATTAAAGAAAAACCAAAAAAATATTTATCTGATCTAGCAATCACTGGTTTATATTTTTTTGATAAAAATGTATCTAAATACGCAAAATTATTAAAACCATCTAAAAGAGGTGAATTAGAAATAGTTGACTTATTAAAAAAATACTTAAGTAAAGGCAAATTATCTGCAGATTTTATTGGTAGAGGTGGTGCATGGCTGGATACTGGTTCTATAGATGATTTTTATAAAACAAGTGCATTTGTTTCAGCAATTGAAAATAGACAAGGATTTAAAATTGCTTGTTTAGAAGAAATTGCTTTTAATAATAAATGGATAGGCAAAAAAGAATTAAAAGAGGCAATTAAATTTTATGGAAATTGTCCATATTCAGAGTATATCAAAAAACTTACTTAATTTATATTCTAATCTATGGAAAATATTAATTATATGTATTGCATAAGTATAAATAACAAAATTTTAGAAAAGATATTAAGCCTAGGATATATACCAGTGGGTCTTGGAGAGTCTGATTTTTCAAAGAATTGGATAACAGATAAAATTGGTGAAAATATATCGGATAAAAATAAATTTTATGGTGAATACACATTCCATTATTTTTTTTGGAAGAATTTACTTCAAAAAATACCAAATGATGAATGGATAGGATTTTGTGGCTACAGAAGATTTTGGAAAAATAAAAATAATGAAGAAAAAAATATAAATGACATTGTAATTAAAAAAGCTCCTGATGAATGGAATAATTATGATGTAATTATAGGTGACCAATTAGATTTAAGAAAAACTAAGTGGATAAAAATTATTAAATACGGGAAAAAAGCATTTCTTAGAAATCCAAAAATAATTTTGAGTAAAAAATATCATAATATAAGATTTCAATTTGATATGTTTCATGGAAATGGAATTTTAGACAAAGCTATAGAGCAACTTAATTATAATGATAAAATAAAATTTTTTGATTACGTTAGAAACCAAACATCATTTAATCAGGGAAATATGTTTATTACAAAATCAAAAGAGATCATGAATAATTATTATTCAGTGTTATTTGATTGGTTAAAAAAATGTGAAGATGTATTTGGCTTTAATTTAGAAGGTTATGGTAAAACTCGATTATATGCTTTTTTGGCAGAAAGATTTTTATCTTACTGGTTTAAAGAAAATACAAATTATTTAGAATGGCCAGTAATATTTCACGATTTAAGTAAATGAAAATTAAAAAGACTAAAATAAATGGAATATATATTATTAAAGGTGAAAAACACCAAGATAATAGAGGTTATTTAAGAGAACTTGTAGTAGAAAAAAAAATTAAAAAAAATTTAAATTTCAAATCACATCAGTTTCAAAAAAAAATGTCCTTCGAGGTTTACATTTTCAAGTTAAAAAACCTCAGGGAAAACTTATATCTGTCATTAAGGGTGAAATTTTTGATGTTGCGGTGGATTTACGAAAGAACTCTAAAACTTTTAGGAAATATTTCTCAATTAAGTTAAGTGATCAAAATTGTACATCAATTTATATACCTCCGGGATTTGCACATGGTTTTCTAACCTTAAAAAAAGAAAATATAGTTTGTTATAGCTGTACAGAATATAGATCACCTAAAAATGAAAGATCATTGTTTTATAATGATGAAGAATTAAGAATTAATTGGCCTATAAACAATCCTATACTTAGTAAAAGAGACAAGTCTGCTAATAAGTTAAATCATTATTTTAAGTAATTTATCTCATCAAATTAAATCTAAAATTACAGTCTTCTATCATTCTTTTGTGATAAAAATCATGTTCTTTAGTTTTAATTTTTTTTAAAACCTCATTAAAAAAATTCCTAAAACAATCATCTTTTTTAAACTTTATACTTAGTTCTTTATTCTTAATTTTCATCTTTAAAAACATATTTTCGTTATCGGGGGGTGAAAAAGCTCTTTTAATAATACCAATTTTATTTCTATCATGGATTTTAATTTCATTTTTATACCGACCACCAAATTTAAATAAACCATAATATTTACCTTCTTTAAAAATAAAAATAAATTTTATAGCAATAATTAAATTTTTTTTATTTTTGAAAATTTCAACTTTTTTTTTTATGACATTTTTTAATTTAAATAGTCTTGGCAAAGAAGCCATATAAGGCCCCATATCCATAAAAACACCACCTTGAAACTTTTTTGATATTAAAATACTTTTTTTATCAGGTGTAGGAATTATAAATTTTGTACTAATATTTTTATATTTTTCTTTTTTATAAATATTTTTTATTTTACGAAATTGTTGGTGATAATTGAAATAAGTGGCTTCAACTAATATTTTTTTATTCTTATTCGATAATTCAATTAAATCTTTTAATTGTTTTTTGTTAGTTGTAATGGGTTTATCAACTATTGTATCAAAATTATGATATAATGATTTTTTTGCCCAAAAATAATGTTTAGAATTTGGTAATGAAATATAAACCAAGTTTGGTTTTACTTTTTTAATAGCTGTTTCATATGAATTAAATTGTTTTTTGGCACCTGGAATTTTTTTTTTATATGTCTTTGATGCAATAAATAATTTAATTTTTTTGTTTTTGATTACGTTTAAAACTCTTTTTCTTACAATTTTTGAGTAGCCTAAAATTAAAATTTTCAATTAAATAATTCCTTTAAAATTTATTATTCCAAAAAGTAATCTTGCTTCAATGTCAATTTTTTGTTTTTTGATTAAATCTATAATTTGGTTTTTTGATAACCATATATAATTCTTAGGTAAATTTATATTTTCATTTTTTTTTAATTTACATGCCATATAATTTATTTGTGAATGAAAAAATCTTCCACCCTCATCAGATAAAATATTGTTATAAATTATATTTGAGCCTTTTTTTAAAAAAAATTTTGATATCATTTTTTTTTTGAAATGGTAATATATCGATACTATGTTTATAATTTTTTAATTGAGAAGTATTTACTGTACATGAAAAAGTATTAATTTTTGATCCTGGTTTTAAAATATATCTACATAAATAGTGTTCTGTTTTATTAAAGTCTTTAATAATAAATCCAGCAAAAGCTAATCCTATTGGTTTGATAATAGGTTGGTACCATTCACTAATTTCTCTTTTATTAGATTCAACTTTAATTCCAATTATAGAAAAATATTTTTTAAATTTATGAGTTATACTTTTTGAAGACATGTTCCAAAGATTCAATGAATTTAATTTTTTTTTTTGGCTTTTTAAATAATATTTCTTGTTTAAAAAAGATGTCCATTTAGATAAATATTTAGAATTATTAATTGGAAAATCTTTATCATTTTTTTTTATAAATGACGAAAGCACTGAAAGAGTATCCATATTTATTAAATTTCTCTTGTATAGTAAGTTGATTATTTCCTTTTTTGAAAACCATCTAAAAGTTTTTCCCACTGGAATATTTTTAGAAATTAATGAAATTATATTAGAATTTTTTTTATTAAAATATCTAAATGCTTGTTCAGATTGAAGAGAAAAATTTTTATTTTTTTTTGTAAAATATTTTAAATATGGAATTAATTTTCCTCCATGGATCCTTGAATAGTTACTTTTCGTTGCTTGAACTGTGGGTGATAATTGTATTTTATTTATATTTCCTGGTTCTACTTTTGCTTGTAGTAAATATTTTTTTGTTTTTACATTTTTTAAAATACCTAAAATTCCAATTTCATTTTGATAAATAATTGGTTGATCCCAATTTTTTTTATAAAAATTTGATCTTATTCTTATACCGATAATCCTGAAAAATTTTTTACTTACATGACAAATTTCATTTTTATTAACATTCCATTTCTGTAATTTATTTAGACTGACTTGTTTAACAATCAAAGTTTGAGTTTTTCTCTGATTAGCCAACCATTTAAATAATTTTACATTTATCATTTTAAAGAATTTTTATTTCGGGGACATGAGTAATAAATCTCCCACCTTTTCTTAAAAATTTTTTCTCTTTTTTAAAAATTTCTTTTTTAAAATTCCACGCACCTAAAAAAGCATAATCAACAGTATCATTCATTCCTTTTTCTGGAGAAATTATTTTAATATGTGTGCCTGGAGTATACTTTCCTTGTTTATTCAACGTTGTATCTGTAATGTAGCTGATAATATTAGAATTAATTTTACAGTAGTTAAATACAGTCGTTGATTTATATGTTGCTCCATAACTAATAATTTTTTTATTTTTTTTTTTTAATTTTTTAAGTAAGACGACCAATTTTTTTTTTGATATAGAAACCTTTTTTGCAAATTTTTTATAGCAACTCATATAATTTAATTTATGTGAAAGCTCTTTTTTTATAGCTTTTTTTAATCTTAAACTTTTTTTATATTTTCCGTTTTTTTTACAAATATAATATCTATTTGATCCTCCATGTGTTGAAATACTTTCAATATCAAAAAGTCTTAGTCCAAATTTCAATACAATATTATTAATTGATATTGCAGAAAATACATAGACATGCTCATCATAAAATTGATCGTAACTATTATTTTTAATTACTTTTAATAATGATGGATCTTCTATAACTAAAACCCCATTATTTGAGAGAATTTTATTAATACCCAAAAATGTTTCCTCTAAGTTAGGTATATGAGATATTGTATTAGCAGAAAAAATTAAATCCATATTTCCTCTTTTTTGTTTAATCAACTTATTAGAGAGTTTTAAATTCCAAAACTCGTCATATGTTTTAAACATTTTTTTAGTGATCAGTGCTAAATTTTTACATGGTTCAATTGCTGTGACTTTTTTTTTGCTAAAATTTTTTAGAAAGACTCCATCATTGCTCCCAATTTCCATTATTTTATTTGGTTTAAATCTTTTAAATAATTTTTTTGCTACTTTTTTAAATGCTATCCTCATAGTTTTTGACTCAGATGCCCGATGAGCATATTTATCCGTATATTGTTTTTTTGGATTTACGGGCTTATCTATTGAAACCAAAAAATTTTTAGTATTAAAACATATTTTCAAATTATAAAAAAACTCGTTCTTTAACGTATTTTTTTTGATGTTTTTTAAAAAAGAATTAGCTAACGGCTGTCTGCCTAAATTTAAGAAAACTTTATTCATTGTAGATTTAATAATATCTTTATATATATAAAACAATTAATTCTAAATAAAATTGAAAAAAAAAATAAAAAAAATTGTGGTAAGTGGTGGAGACGGTAGATTTGCACGAGTATTAAAAAAAATTGTTAATTCTAAAGATTACTATTTTCCAAACAAATCAAAATTAAACATTCTTGATACAAAATCTTTAGAAAGATATCTTACAAAAATTAATCCAACTTATTTCATTCATACTGCAGCCTTATCGAGGCCAATGGATATTCATGATAAACAAATATCTAAAAGTATAAATTTAAACATTATAGGGACATGCAATGTTGTAAAAGTATGTGAAAAATTAAAAATCAAATTAATTTATTTTTCAACAGGATATGTTTATTCTGGAATTAAAGGAAATTATTCTGAAAAAGATCCCGTTAACCCGATAAATAAATATGCGATATCTAAACTTGGAGGTGAATGTGCTGTTAGATTGTATAATAATTCTTTAATTTTAAGAATCACTATGTGTGAAAAACCATTTATACATAAAACTGCTTTTCACGATATAAAAACTAATTTTATATTTCATGAAGATGTTGCAAAAATCATACCAAAGCTATTAAATAAAAAAGGTATAGTAAATGTTGGTGGAAAAACTCAAACTATTTATAACTTCGCAAAAAAATACAACAAAAAAGTAAAAAAAAAATCAGGTTTAAAATTTTTTCCCCCAAATCCTTATATGAATTTATCAAAACTAAAAAAAATTTTAAAATAATTATATTTTTTAATGGTAGCGGGAAGTGGGATCGAACCACTGACCTCGGGCTTATGAGTCCCGCGCTCTAACCAACTGAGCTACCCCGCCGTAAAGTAATTATGTTTTATACAGCTTTTAAATCTGGCTGCAATATTATTTCTTTTTAATTTACATTAATTTACAAATTTTTAATGGTAAGTATCAAGAAAGCAAAACTTTAAAATACTGTAATTCCAAAAATTAATAATCCTAAAGAAGCTGATGCAAAAAATAATAATTTATTTCTTTTTTCTCTTTTTTGATCAATTCTAACTCTATTGAGCAAAATATTAATATTTGGTCTTTTAGATTTATTTGGTTCATCTTTATCCATGTACTTTGAGACCATTTTATCTTTTACTGATGAGAACGTTTTTTTCACAACTTATTAAACCATCAAATAACATTCTTTTCAAATAATATTTCGAATGCATTTATGCTATTTAAATTAACTTATATTTAGTCTCTAGCACTTTTTGGAATTTCTTTATTCACTAAGATGTTATAATAAATACATTAAAATGAAATCAAAAATATTTATTACTGGTTCCTCCGGCTTCATCGGATTTCATACAGCCAGAAAGTTTTTAGAAAAAGGTTTTAAGGTTCATGGATTTGACTCTATGAATAATTATTATGATATAAAATTAAAAAATTCACGTTTAAATATATTAAAAAAATATAAAAATTTTTCTTTTACAAAAGGAAAACTTGAAAATGAAAAAAAACTAAAATACTCAATTTTTAAATTTAATCCTTCAATAATTGTTCATTTAGCTGCTCAAGCAGGAGTAAGATATAGTATTCAAAATCCGGATGTTTATTTTAACTCGAATATATTAGGAACATTTAATGTTATTAAGATTGCAAATAAAATAAGAACTAAACATTTAATTATTGGATCCAGTTCATCTATTTATGGAGCAAATAAAAAACTACCTTTTCGAGAAATTGATAAAGCAGATCACCAAGTAAGTTTTTATGCCGCTACAAAAAAATCTGTAGAACATTTGGCTCATTCATATTCTAGTTTATGGAATTTGCCTATAACAATGTTAAGATTTTTTACAGTATATGGACCCTGGGGAAGACCTGATATGGCTTATTTTAAATTTACTAAAAAAATTTTAGCAGGAAAAAAAATTGATATTTATAACAAAGGAAGGATGTATAGAGATTACACTTATATAGATGATATTGTAGATGGAATTTACAAATTATTAAATAAATGTCCCTCTTTAAAATTAAAAAAAAAACATAGAAATGATAGTTTATCTCCTGTTGCACCCTATAGGATTTTAAATATCGGTAATACAAAAAAAATATATCTTATGGATTTTATTAATTCTCTTGAAAAAGAAATTAATAGAAAAATCAAAAAAAATTTCATGCCGATGCAAAAAGGCGACGTTCATTCAACTTTATCTGATAGCTCTCTGTTAAAAAGGGTTACCGGGTATAATCCAAAAACAAATTATAAAACTGGAGTTAAAAAATTTATAAATTGGTATCTAGATTATTATAATAAGTAAAAATTAAATATAATTAATTACTTAAAACATTTTTTGGTATTTTTTTTTTTAGATTTTGTTATTGTGAGTACTTAAATGAAAAAGGCATTAATTACAGGTATTACTGGTCAAGATGGATATTATCTTACTAAAATATTATTAAAGAAAAAATATCAAGTTCATGGAATAAAAAGAAGATCCTCTTTAATAAATACGCAGCGGATTGATGAATTTTTTGAAGACAAAGAATTAAAAGACAAGAATTTTTTTCTTTATCATGGGGATATGACTGATTCCTCAAGTCTAATATCAATTTTAAATAAAGTAAAACCAAACGAGATTTATAACTTAGCAGCACAAAGTCACGTTAAAGTTTCATTTGAAATACCTGAATACACAGCTAGCTCAGATGCATTGGGAGTTCTAAGACTTTTAGAAGCTGTTAAATCAACTAACTTAATTAAAAAAACAAAAATTTATCAAGCATCAACATCTGAATTATATGGAAAGTCACCACCACCTCAAAATGAAAAAACACCATTTTACCCTAGAAGTCCTTATGCAGTTGCAAAGCTTTATGCTTACTGGATGATAGTTAATTATCGTGAGGCATATGATTTTTTTGCTTGTAATGGAATTTTATTTAATCATGAGTCCCCTCTAAGAGGAGAAACATTTGTTACTAGAAAAATTACTATTGGATTATCTAGAGTTAAACTTGGTAAACAAAAAAAAATTCAATTGGGTAATCTAGATGCAAAGAGAGATTGGGGGCATGCAGAAGATTTTGCTTTAGCAATGTGGAAAATACTCCAGCAAAAAAAGCCTCAAGACTTTGTTATTGCTACTGGAAAACAGTATTCTGTAAGAGAATTTGCAACTCTTGCAGATAAAAGACTGGGTTTAAGACTTAGATGGATTGGAAAAGGACTAAATGAAAAAGCCATAAATATTGATACGAATAAAGTTGTTATCGAAGTTAATAAAAAATATTTTAGACCTACAGAAGTTGACTCACTTAAAGGTGATATTACAAAAGCTAAAAAAATATTAAAATGGAACCCTAAAATTAGTTTTAAAAGTCTCGTTGAAGAAATGGTCGATAAAGACTTTAAAGATCAAAAAAGATTAATTTAAAATGAAAAAAATTTTTATTGCTGGCCATAAAGGAATGGTTGGATCGTCAATTTTAAGAAATATATCAAAGAAAAATAAAATATTTTTAAAAGATAAAAAAAAACTAGACTTATTGAATTTTAATAAAACGCTTAAATATTTTAAACAAAATAACTTTGATGAAGTTTATCTTTGTGCAGCAAAAGTTGGTGGAATATATGCCAATAAGATTTATCCAGCTGAATTTATTTATCAAAATTTACAAATACAAAATAACTGTATTTTGGCAGCCTACAAAACTAAAGTAAAAAAACTTCTTTTCTTAGGTTCATCATGCATATATCCAAAAAAAGTGATGATACCTATTAAAGAAAGTTATCTGATGACAGGACAACTTGAAAAAACAAATGAGCCCTATGCCATAGCTAAAATAGCAGGAATAAAAATGTGTGAAAGTTTTAATAAACAATATAACACTGATTTTAGATCTGTTATGCCAACAAATTTATATGGTCCAAATGATAACTATGATGAGCTTAATAGTCATGTGTTAGCTTCACTAATTAGAAAAATCACTAAAGCAAAAAAATATAAAGAAAATAAAGTTTCTATTTGGGGAAATGGTAAACCCAAAAGAGAGTTTTTACACACTGATGATTTTGCCAAAGCATGTATTAAGATAATGAGTATTTCAAAAAAAAAATATCTGAAAATTTGTGGATCAGACAGCCAATTTATTAATATAGGATATGGAAAAGAAATCTCAGTTATAGAATTGGCAAAATTAATAAGTAAAATTGTTGGATATAAAGGAAAATTTTACTACGATAAAAAAAAACCTAATGGTACGTTTAGAAAATTAATTGACTCATCCAAACTTAAGACTTTAAAGTGGTCTCCAAAAATCTCTTTAGAAAGTGGATTAAAAGAAATTATTTTTTCAAAATAATTAGATGTTTAACTTGTCTTTTATATTATAAAATAAAACAGCTAATCTAAAATAAAACACTCTTAATTTTGGAAAAATAAATTTATTAGGTAATCCTTTATATATTTTTGATATATTTAGATCTTTACTGTTAGAAGAAAAAACTAATTTTGAAAGTTGCTTGCCAGTCCATGGAGCTGTACTTACACCTACACCATGATATCCAAAACCATAATA
>MDTE01096022.1_pt1 | contig 14827 bp, 27 predicted proteins | sample 811231 | NCBI WGS metagenome assembly MDTE01 (sample SAMN05326651, study PRJNA326480) | marine metagenome | isolation source: seawater | place: Indian Ocean: Red Sea | collected 2010 | reverse complement strand
TTCATAAGTATCTGGATTTGTAGGATCTATTTGTCCAAATCCATTACATTGTAAATTACATAAGAAGAAACGTATCCAAGCTGTCGGCACACCAGTATAATGTCCTTCACCTTGTATACTGTAAAATATTTCAGAATAATAATACTTCTTTTCTTCCATTAAATGAACCTATCATATAATGCTATTATAACATGAAAAGTACCATATGTAAAGATACAAAATATAACAAACTTTAAAAATTTGTTCATTCCGTCATCAGCCATTACTTCCCAATGTGGTCTAGTATCTTTTCTGTTAAACAGTTTCATTTGCTTTCACCTCTACCAATGGCTCATAGTAAGTGCTGTCTGTATAATCGCCGCCAGGTGAAAACTTTCTTACCACAGTTTCTTTCACAAGTTGATTGTTTTTTACAACGTATGTGATAAATTCCTGTTTTACTACACCCTTGGTATCTCTATGGAAAGCAGATGCTAAAGGACCGTCTTCTATTACCATCATTATACAATCTCCTCAACGATACCTAATGCTTCAGCAATTACTAATGCTCCTCCTGTAAGCATAATTAAAAATCCACTTGGTGCAATAAAAATATCTGTATATTCATTTGCACTCCATAAAATGTAGCCTGCATAAGCTAACATACCGCCTGCTACAATTCTAAAAATACTTTTTACAATACTAACTGAAAAATGATTCATTATATTCCTCCTGCATGACTATAAGCTAATATCATTCCAAATGCGAAAACTAAACCAACCCATATGGTTGGCAAGTTATCTAATATCATCCATTTAAATTTTTTCATAATTTCCTTTCTACTTGTTACAAGCAAATTCTTGTTGTAATTTAATGTTATCCATAAACTCCTTTTTAGTTCCTGGATCTTCACCAAATGCTCCACGTAATACAGTTGTCTGTGTTAAACTACTGTGAGCACCAATACCTCTGTTTTCACAACAACCATGTGTTGCTTGTAAGTAAACTCCTACATTCGGACTACCCGTTGCTTTTTGTATTTCATTTGCAATCACGTTATTAAGTTCTTCCTGTAGTGTTCCACGTCTAGCACACCATTGTGCAATACGTGTGTATTTAGAAAGTCCAATGAGAGTAGATGCGGCAATGATACCTATGTATGCTACACCATTTACAGGTTGATGATGATGCGAACACATACTTTTTATTTCACTTCTTACAACCAACATTCCTTTATAACCATCATCAACATGATTAGGAAAAGCAGTTGCATTAGGCATAGGCTCATACCTACCACTCATAATTTCATTTATGTACATCTTTGCTAGACGTCTACCAGTATCCATACTGTTTGGATCATTATGTCTATCAATAACTAAACTGTCTAGTACTGCTTCAAACTTTGGTGTAAGCTCTTCGATAAGATCCTGTTTATCACCTTCTTTTAAAACTTCACTAATATTGTCTCCTGCCCAATATCTGATGTTAGCATCTTGCAGTCTTTTAATAATTTCATCACTTTTTGTCAATTTTCATCTCCGATGTTAAGGCAGTGGATTGCCATTTCTGTTTATTATATAATGTATTTAGGTTTTTGTCAACCATCTTGGCTCAAATCTGTTCCTTTTAGATAGCCAAAATAATCGTTTGCTATTTTACTATGCACTTCTTTGATATAATGTTCACCATCTAATCTGTAATGATCTGTTTCTATATCTATATCAAAACGTTCTTTAAGGAATGCTTCTGCTGACATAGGTGCTCTAATGGCATCATTTTTACCAAAGAAATCTATCTTGGGCGGTACAAATACTCTATCATTTATACTCCATAGATACCATTTGATTCCGTAGTCTTTGCACAACTTATCTATTACAAACATATCTAGACAGTAGTCTTTAAACTGTAAAGGTGTAATTAATTCATGAAACACTTTTGTATAGGTATACTTTTCGTGAAACAATGACCAACTATCTGTAACACCTGCACCATCAAAAGAAAAACCTTTGAATTTTTCGTAATTGCCTTTTCGTGGTTGTTCTATCATTTCTACATAATGTTCTTGTATTCTTTCATCTGTGTAACGATCAATCATTTCGTCTTTTGGTTGGTTTTCACACAAATAAAGTGTAGAATCTGTTTCTTCTCCCACGCTCAGTTCTTTTGAACAGGATAGTAAAAATCTATTCCAATAAGTTGACTGAACAAATACTTCATCTATGTCATCGTATCTATCAAACATAGATTTAATCCATACAGGATATTTGTGATTACAGCCTCCGGGGACGCTGTAAATCACTGTTTTTTTGTCATGCAATTTGGAATATAACTCTGCGTAGTTATTTGGCTCCCATGCATGGATCTTTCCGCCCATGTGATAATATCCATGAGCATGACTGTCACCTAAGAATAGACTTCTAGTCATTTTGTAAATATTTTTCAATCATTGCCAAACGATCATCAGCCGCCGCTAATTTATCAAGCTCTGCGATAACTGCCTCAGTAACATCTGAATGTTCACCAATACCTGCTGGCATTGTTTGGTAAACTTGGATGTTAGCAAGATGTACTGCAACTTCACCTTCTGCTTGTTTTTTAGCCGCTAATATAATAGCTTCACCTGGTTTCATTCATATACCTCCTAATACTTGCCCTTTTCAGGGATCACATGTCGCACTCCGCCTCTTGGATCTTCCATATCACCCTTGCGACGTGGGATGAGATGGACATGTGGATACGGAACAGTTTGACCTGCTTCAGTACCTACATTCTGTCCAATGTTGTAAGCATCACAATAACCTTTTTCAACCCATTCATATCCCCAGCCATATGCGGCTTTGTAACATTTTTGGATTGCCTCAAAGGTTAGTTCCTTCGGTACAAAAAGAATATGTCCTTCTGTCACCGGATACTTATCTCTGTAAACTGTGTAATCTCTAGTATCTATTAAAATATCTTTCCAAGGTGTATCTTTATATTCCATAATTAAAACTTATCATTATCCTGTCTTTATCTATTGTTTGTTGATGAACTTTGTGTAAAACATGGCTAGGAAATATTATAACACTTCCTGTTTCAGCAGAGCAAGTAACTTCTGGAGAATTAAATTCTGTTAATTCTTTTACTCCCGTTCTTGGCCAATGTGTCTTTTGATTTCTATTTACAAATGTTAATCCCGGATGAGTTTGATCTGCTTGAACATAGTATACACCACTCCATACACTAGGCAAATGATGATGCTCTTCGTGATATGTGTGCTTTCGCATGATACTATACCAACTTGATTCTAAAGAAGGTGTGCCATTTAACATAGTTTCGTTATGACACTTTATAACAATTTCAGTTAAGAATGTTTTTAATTTATCTAGTTGTGGCAAGTCTAATATATTTGTATTAGCACCATAAGAGGTATATCCATTTGCAGAATATCTTACTGGAGAAGTATCTTTCTTTTCTTTGTCTAAAAGTAACGGAACAATATCTTTTTGTAATTCTTGTGCATCTTCAAACTTTGCTCTGTAAACTTTTGTAGGAAAAATTAATTGTGCGTCAATCATATGTGCCTACCCTTTCCCAAGGGTAAACTAGCCAAACGTCTTCTTCTTTTTTGTTTACTTCGTGTGTAGAATAATTTACCATAAACTTAAAATCACTTGCAGAGTTATCTGTCAATACTGCAAAACGAACATTTTCACACCAAACATCACGCCAACCTGTATCTCCTGGATGACAACTGCTTTCCCAATCATTTACAATCCAATTGAATGTTGCTCCTGTATCATTAATATCGTCTACTATTAAAATATTTTTTCCTTCGTTTTTTGTTTGCCCTTGTTGAAACTTTCCAAATGCATCTTCTGCCATCCAAGCATTACTTTCTAATTTACTATCATCTCTTAAACTAACTTTAATAGCTTCGCAAGGTATACCTGTCATATTGGATATAATCGTTGCAGGTATATTGCCACCTCTTGTAATACCTACAATATAATCCGGCCGCCACTCATCTGTATACATTTGATTTACGATGCTTACACAACTTCGTTCAACATCTTTCCATGAATAGTAATGCTTTTTAACCATTCTGTTTTTCCTTTAAATATATTTCGTTATGCACCCATTTGTATCCAGCATCTCTAAAATTTTTTTTAGTTGCAGGCACCCAGTCAACAAAGCCCCATTCTTTTCTTTTTTTACCCATGAAAAACAAACTCCAGCAAGGTATTTCATTTCCTTGTTCATCTTTTTCTAATTCTAACCAATGTAGATCTTCTGCTTTTCTAAATCTAATGTGTCCAGGGCCACGCCATTCTCTTGTACTACCTACCACTGCACCTTCTTGTGAAATAACTGGAATATGTTCCCAGTAACCACCTTTTAGAATCACTGCTCCCCAATTCCAAGGATGATCATGTAGTTTAGGCTCATCACTTACTAATACTTTGTGAAGTGTGACATTGAAAGGAAAGTTTTTTCTTTCTTTCAAGAAAATATACCATCTAATTAAGTAAGGTACTTTTCCACTTCTATCCGTGATTATTCTTTTTCTATCCTTAAAAAAATTAATCATCTAATTCGCCTGCCTTTACTTTCCCGTCATAATCTTGTTGTGTTAATTTATATGCACAAACAAAATGTTCGTATGCTTTCTTTAATCCAGGATATTGCTCACACATCTTTTTAATCTTATCTAATGTTGGAAGATGTGACACAAATTCTTTTGACGGAATACAATCATCCAATCCGTCTATTGTATATGTTAAGTTATCACCTGCAAAACTGTAATCTTCTGTACCAATTGTAACAGTATCTGATGTACCACCTGAAAATGTATAACTGTAAGTTGGTGTTGTAGTTACATATTCATCTCCACTAACAGGACAAACAACATCAATTTTGAAAGGGGCTTGATCATGCCTTGGGTCTTGTTGTTGCTCTATAATTTTTGCCTGATAATCTAAATCATCTTCATTCATTACGTAACTCCTTATACAATGCTTCGCCACTAAAAAATGTGCTACTTAATCTAAACTTTTGTTTGTGTAAAAGTCTTTTATAATCTTTATAATTTTCCATCATGTCAACAATCTTATCTATAAGTTGTTGTTTGTTTGCTTTATAAGTTGTAAAATTTCTTGTCAGATTACTTGGATATTTAAAGTCTTCTACAGCCATTTCAGTATAACTTAACCTATCTGGTACTAACGGAAGTGTATCAACTAACACGCCTTCATACCAACTAATGCCAAGTGTTTCTTGTAAGTTTGCACTGAATACAAGTTTTGCTTCTCCTAGCAAGTTATGATATTCATTCTTACTTAATTGTTTTTCTTGACATACTATAAACTCATACTTAGGTAATTCTTGTTTTAAATCCAGAAATATATCTAATTGTTTCTCAGGAGCAATTCGATGTGGAAACAAAATAATATTTTTCTTTTCCATGTTTTTATAAGAAAGCAAATCACTTTCCAAGTACTCCATAGGCCAACCAACTTTTTTAATTGTACTATTGTCTGTATAATTTTTAAACACTCTTGTAAACATTTCAATATGAAACTGTGTTGCAAAGAAGTTATCATTGAAACAAGCAAACATAGACTGTTCAGCATGTCTTACCCAAGGTTTTTGTCCTATTATTCTCCCCAAGAAGTCATGTTGATCATAGCTACCAGCATGCCACAACCCGCCAATGCGAATATTAACACCAAGTAACTCTGCCATATAACGCAGTTGAATAACTGTAGGATTCCAAGCATCAGTGTATAAAAAATAATCGCCGTTTTTGATTTTACCAGCACAGAACATCTCTCCTATCTGTTCTAACTGTTTACTCTTATAAACATTTGTACCACCAAAATTAAGGAAAGCCCCAGGCGTGGTTGCCTGAGGTGTCTCTCCTCCGCTAATAGTTACAACATCTTTATTTGTAGATTTCATCAGTTGCTTTGGAAGATGCTCTTTCCATTGCTTCGTATAACGAGTATCAACTGCTTCAATATCTACAATATAGATTGTCATCTGCTCTTCCTAAAGTTTTTACCTTTTTTCCAAGGCTTGTTAAAACGTGGCTTTCTAAATTTTCTTGGACCATACTTTTTAAAATTTAAAAATTGTGTCCAAGCTCTGCTTTTACTATCATAAAGATCTTTTTCATTAAAGACTAATCCTTCGTATCCATAAGCAAATGAATATCGACAGAAATCTTTAAATTCTTCAAGATCATCGAATATTTTTACAATGTTGGGATTTTTAGCAAAATAGTCACCCTGTTGCATTTTAGTTTCTCCTTTAGCTAGGGTATTCAATGTGAGCACCGTTTTCTCCATCTTCCGAAACATCAATATGAACTTCACGTCCTGGATATTTGTCTGCAATCTTATCATAAAGATCATCAGCCATCATCTCACAGGATTTGTAATCCAACTCTAATGTTTTTTCAGAATAAAGTTTTTCCATCCATCTCTTAAACTGAATGAATTCAATATCTCTATCATTGTGTGTAACAGAGATAGCAACCTTAAAATGGAAAATATGTCTATGCGGATAGCCTAAGAATGATACATCATACTCATCACCTGTAGCAAGACTTGGATCATCTAGTGCCGCAGGATATTTATGGATACCTTCTTTTTGAAAAGTTACCCAAATCATTCTTTTTGCTTCTGTTTTCATATTTGCCTCTTCTCTTTCTTGTCTCATTTTCCAAAGCATCCAATCATAGTATCGCTCTGGTTCTTGATCTTCAACATTCTCAAACATAGTATACTACCTTTAGTGTTCACTGTCAAGTATAATTGGTTGATCTTTACCATAATCCTCCCATGATGTAAACTTTTTTCTATCTTTAAGTTCTTGTGCATAATAAACCCAAACACCAGGATTAGTAGCTCTAAAGTTTTCATCATCAATCTTAATACATGCATTGTAGTTAAGTTGTTCTATGTATGGCAGTTTTACTGAAATCATACTTATAAACTGCTCATGTTCGTTGAATCCACTTTCTAATATCCAATTATGAAATCTGACATCATAATCTAGTGTTACCCATAATCCTGCTCTCAAGCACTCTGTAATCATTTCTTCCCATGAACTTGACTCTTCTTCAGTTCCGTATTCACCTGTTAGGACAAAACTTTGATTTGCTCCTAAATATACATGATCACAATCATTTCTTGTTGCAAGTTTTAGTATGTCACGATAAGATTTTACACCAACAACAAAGAGTGTCTTTTTATCATATGCTGGAGTTTTTTCAACTTCATTTCCAATAAAGTATTCGACATCATCTTTTTGTCCGTTACTGTAGTCTCTATTCATTATTGATCCTATCTTTCATTGCTAGTTTTTGTTTTTTTAATTTTACCAAATGTTCTTTTGTAGCCCAACTTCGATCATAGTTACGTTCTTTTTCTACCTCTTCAACTTTTCTATGAAAATATTCATGCATGTTATTAAGTTTCTTTGCTCTTTTTCCTTGTCTTCCTGTAGCCATATATTATACCTCCTCGAATAGGTTACCAAATTGTGTTGTTGCATTTACAGTTTTCTTACCAACGGCACCTCTTGTACCGATAATGCTCATCCAAAATTTATTGAATTCTTCTATGACAGCATTTGCTTCATCTCTGTTATCTGTAGCAAATATTGCCTCTACCACATCTCTAAAATAAACTCTATCAAATGATTCATCAACTAACATTGCAGGCATTGTACCTTCATCATATTTTCTATTTGCTTGTTGAACTGCATTTATGTGGCTCCAAACATTGTGTCCCATTTGTATTGCATAACTGAAAGAATCCCAAGATGTTTTTCCTTCTTTACCTATCTTGTTTACATCGCCAGGTTTGTATATACATACGTCTTTAACTTTAATATTTTGTGTTAAAGGAGAGTCTTCAAAGTTTTTAAATATATTGTCTTGCAGTACTGCATCTTTAAACAGTCGATTATCAGTTGCATACTTTTTATCATCAACAGACGGAACCATTCTATAAACCCATTTAGTTCTATCTTGTGTTTCTGTTTGTATGTATATTTGACCATTTGCAGTTGCTAAGAAAGGAGATGCACAATCAAATGTTATAGTAAAGTTTTCATTATGATACTTTCTTACTGCTCTTTGTACATCAGTTAATAGTGTTGCCCACTCTAACTTACTTGTTCCTAAGAAGTGCATGTAATCATGTTTGCCTTTTTCTAATAGCCCGTCAAAACGTAGTGCAACTAATCTTTTTAAAGCTAGATGTATATCACACATATTCTGTCCACCCATAGACCAACCATTAAAGTGATCTGTATATTTTTTAGGATCACAGTAATCTTTCATTTGCTGATACCAATCATCAGCATCTGCATGATTCTCACCTTGTAGAACATTTAAGAATTTACAATTACCATTTCTATTCTTCATAAAGTAATCATTATTAATTCTAGTTGCAGTTACGGCATCTTGATACTTTGTAATACCAGTTGCTTTTTGTCCTTCTGGTGAACGAGATACCCATGCTGGAATATCAAGTATCATCCCATAGTCCATATATGCATCCATCCAAGCAAGTACCTGTTCTCTTTTCTTTTGTGCTTTAGGACAGTTAGGATCTTTCCAATCTCCTTCCCAAACACCTTTACCAATTTGAAATCCACCAGAGTCACCAAGTAACCAACTATTGTTACGATCCCTATTTCGAACCATATCCTCCTTAGGAGCATCTTTGTTTATATCAAGTTCGGCATGACCTGCACTATAAAGAGTCCAATGATAATTGAACATTCCATCTTTTTTATTCAACCAGTTCATAGATTCCATTCCATTACTGTATGGAATACGATTGTTATCAACGTATTCCTCGAAACGTTGTTTTCCTATGAATGTAGCATAAAATCCGCTCAATGCTGGAAGGAATACTGCATAATCTTTTTGTTCTTTAGTCAGGTCTGTGTACATTTACTTGCTCTGTGCAGGAAGTATGTAATCATATGTTGCCAACCCGCTGTCTACTGAAATTTGCATTGCACCTTGATCACTCAAACTCATTGTAGCATTACCATCTAAGTTAAGGATTGCTTGTACTTGTGCTACAGGATATGCCCATGCATGTTTTAAATCACCTTCTATTGCATTTTGAAACACAAACTTACCTGCATGTGTATTTGCATCGCCAAAGTAAAACACCAAGTCGTTGTTTTCAGCTTTTACTGTAAACACAGTTTCTTCAGCATGTGCGGCACTTTGTAATTTCATTCTAGTTATACTTGCAAGACTTGGAGTAAAGTTTACTTCCCAACTTGCACCTTTGAACTTTACACTTTTAAGTTTTTCGTTGATAATTTCTGTTACCATAAAACGAAAATCGTTTTGGAAATCGCCTGCTTCATTTTCAAAATGAATACCTGTTGGAACTTCTGCACCATTACGTTCTGCTTTTGTAATTGATAGTTTACTGTTCTTTTGATATTCAGGATTCTTTAAATGTAAAGCCAATTTATCTAAGTTAGGCATTCCGAAAATATTATCACCAAATTCGCTTACCTTGTCTTTTGTTTTTGCTGTCAATATTACACTTCTATCTTCAGCCATTGATTCAATTGTAGTAGAATCAGTTGTACCAGTCACCTTTACCAAATTCAAAAATCCTAATGAATGTGTTTTAGCAACGATGTCTTGTAAAATATCTTTCATAATGCTTCTCCTATTGTTTCTATTATACGATATTTTTTCATTAAAGTCAACAACTTTTTACCCTATTTCGAAGATCAGATGTTGAAAACCTATGATCTCTAGTATTAAAATATAAATCAATGTTTTTTCCTTGACATATATCTTTACCAGTAAAATTTTTCTCTCTATATTCTTCACCCAAAATACGCACATCAATATTGAACATTTGAAGTATGTCTTCCAAATCCTTTTCAGTCTGATAAGGAACAATTTCATCTACATACCTACAGGCATGTAATTGACTATATCTTTCTACTAATGTTTGTACGGGGGAATTTTTTTCTTTTCGATCGACGCTTGGATCTACTTGTAGACCGCAAATTAGATAATCGCATTGTTCTTTTGCTTCTCTAAGCATTTGGACATGGCCTGCATGTAGTAAGTCGAATGTGGAGCAAGTAAAGCCTATTTTCATTTTATGCCTCGATCTTTAAGAAACTTTGCTACAGTATGTTTTGGTTTAAAGCCTAAGTCTCTTAATCTTTTTATATTTGCCTGTGTTAATTTACGTTCACCAATAGTATTTATTTTTACTGGAAGATCAGGCCTTATGTCTTGGATCCTTACACTAGTTCCTGTTCCAACATCAATCGGACCAACTACTTTATCTTGCATTATAATTTCAATAGCATCCATAAGATCTTCTATGTGAATAAAATCTCTTTTATGTGCAGTAACATATTCTAATTTATTGTTTAATAGTTTGTCAAAAAACATATTTGCTCTTGGAATAGGTCCATATACTGTGTGAAATCTCATAAAACAACAATTAGGGTGAGGTATATACTCAATGACATTTTTACTTGCCGCATAAGGATTTAAATGAGGTTCGTATTGAGAGCTTGATCCAGCTACTAAAATTCTTGCACCAGGATAATAATTTAAAATTCTTTTTGTTCCTTCTACATTATTATTCCAATATTTTTGTGGATCGGCTAAACTTTCTCGCACTCCTCCTATTCCTGCTAGATGTATTACCATCTCTACAACATCTGGATGAGGCAACTCACAAGTTAGTATATCATCTCCACTCTTTATATCTACTCCCATTAGATCATGTTTTGCAGATAACCTTTGCCATAGTGCTGATCCTATAAAGCCTTCATGTCCTGTTATTAGTATATTACTCATCTTTTATCCTTTTGTTACTTTCTACAACCTGTCGCAATATACTAAATGGTGATTTGTAATGCAAACCTGTCAAAAGTAATGCCATTGTATCCTTAGGAAAACAAGCACCTCCAAAACCTCTTTCACCATCGGGTCCTGGAATTTGCATATGACTTCTTGTTATACGATCATCCATGCCTACCATTTCTGCAACATTATTGTAGTTTATGTTAGTATTTTGACAAAAGTCATAAACTTCATTAAAGAAAGCTACCTTTGTCGCTAAAAAACTATTTCTTAAATATTTTGTTAATATAAGTTCTTGTACAGTTCCATATACTGGTTTAAATCCTTTTGCTAATATAAAAACTTCTTCCCAAAAATCGATATTATCGCCACCAAACAACATAAACTTCTGGTTTCTGAAATCTTCGTTGGCATTTGCGGCAGTTAAAAACTCTGGACTAAAACAAATATGTTTATTCATATTTTTAAGGACTTCCCATCCTTCTAAACTTATTGTACTTTTTATTAACACAGGTTTGTCATCAGGACAACAAGTTACTACTGTGTTCACAATAGACATATCGCAAGAGCCTACATCACTTGTTGGTGTTGGAACACAAACAATGTAGCCATCTGAATCGTCATTAATAACATTATCATTATATTTAGGATCAACTATCTTAATATCATAGTATTCTTTTAATACATTATGTACTGCTTTGCCTACAAATCCATATCCTATAAGTGTTAGTTTCATAAATTTCTCCAACATAGGTAAGCATAAAATATTGCACCTAAAACTAACGTTAATAACATTATCTCTGCATCAGATATTATCATTTTGCTCTCCATCTATAAACTTCTTCAGTACAAAAGTTTCTCCAAAATTTACATTCTGCCAATTTAGCACCTTCGGTAGGTACTGAACAAACTCGTTCGTGTTTACTGTTCTCCCAACAATCGCCAGTAACTCCTCTCATCTCAACAAATTTTGCAAATCCGTTGTCTATACTGAGTATCATTATGGACGGTAAAACTAAAAACATAATAATGATCCACATAAATGCCCAGCCAAAGCCTTCATTATGATATGGTTGATTTGGGTTTGACATCATTTTACCTCTATATCTAAGAACCTACCTTGCTCTGCACTGGCTTGTTCAAGTTGTTTTTGCCTATTATAAGTTTCTAATCGATCTAACTTCTGCCAATAAGCTTCAAGCATAAGTTTGTCTAAAGTAATTTTTTTGTTGTGATGGTCTTCAATACGTTTCTTATTAGCATAATGTTCGTCAAGTCTTTCTTGCTCTAGCCTTTTTTGTGCAACGTATTGTTGATTTTGTATCATAACATTACTGATTGAATTTATTTCTGACATATTATCCACCATACTTTTTCTTTTTAATTTCTTCTTGCATTTCTAACATTCGTTCCTTGTACTCTTCATAAAGTTCAGGATCAGATTTACTACCTGTACCATCTACTCCAAAATTACAACTTACTAGTGCTAACATAATAAATCCACATACCCAGCCGAAACCTTTCATAAATTTAAAAAATATATCATATGCTTCTTCGGCTTGCTTTTGTGCAGTTTCTTTTACATCACTCATACTCTGTTACCTCGCAATGCAAAAAATAATCCACCTACCCATAGAAAGACATGTAAATTATCATAAAGTATTACGTCCATAAAACTTTCTGGTTCTCCAATCCATATTACACCTGTCATAATACAACAAATTGTAATCCCACTGAACCTAGTCAGTGTATCTCCTATCCACGGCCAATTTTCTAACCATTTATTATGCATTATGCCACCAGCCAGTAATCCTATTCCTCCACCAAGCTCTCCGTAAGCAACAAACCACCATACAAGATATGGAAGTCCGAAAGACTCAGCAGTTTCTATATCAACAGGAAGTTTATCTAATCCTTGTTGAATAAAAACTATTGCTAATGGTATTCTAAATAACCAATGGCTCAAACAAAACTCTGGCAATCGGCTACTAATTTTTTCAAATATATTCAATTGATTTCATCTCCTTCTTTATCATGAAATATATCCCCCGCCATGGCTTGTATTTGTTCTAAGTCGTGCCTCAATTCTTTCTCATTATATGAACCTTCTATGTTTTCATATCGTTTTCTATGAAGCAAGATAGCCATGTCGTGCATTACTTTAATTTTTTTAATTAAGTCTTCTATCGAATGTCTCATTTTCACTCCCCAAAATCAAATAGGCTGTTGAAAGTGTTGTTTTGTTTTGTATTTTCTAAATCATAGTTCAACACACCTATCAAATTACCTAACTTATTATCAATTATTGTTTCCTCCATAGCATCATTATCAAATGGAAGCTCTTTAAACCAGTCAGGAATACGTAATTCGTCTGTTGGATATGCAACAGATGTATAACCTAATGGATTTTGTTTTAGTTTACAAACAATAACTTTCATACCATCAACAATCTCTTGTGAATACTTGTCTCCGTTCATACGTTTTAGTGTATTCCAATTGATACTTGCTCTAACGTGTCCGGGCATATTAGCTTTACCTTGCTTTTGTTCTAGTTTCTGATAGTGTCCTATTTTATTTGCACGTTTAGGAGAACCTTTTTCATAACCTGGACGTTCTTTGAACTCTCTTCTAAACTCAGTAATTCTATCTAGTATTTCTTTTTCACTGTTTTCCTGCAGAACCATCATCAAAATCTCACTTAGAAACTCCTGCATGAACACAGGAGTATCTGATCTCCTAAGATCAAGACCCATTGCTTTTACTTTACCTGGTTTTCCATCTACATCACTTCTAAAGCCTTCAACATCATATACTAATGCCGCATACCTCTTTTTAGTGATATACAATCCACTTTCTGCAACAATTTCTCTACCTGCCGCAATTACATCTGCTCTGCTTTTAGGACAATGAAATGCTTCAGCCATAAACTTTTCAAATGTAGAATTAGCCGCTTCGGCAACTTGATCATACAAAGTAATTACATTTTCTTTGGACCAAGGAATTTTGCCATTGTTGATATCATGTTTTAGCATTGGATAAGCACTAAAGTAAACAGAATCTGTGTCACCATATATTACTGCATCACCTACATGATCATATGTACCTGTTATAACTTTGTTTACTTCTGCTGACATGTGTTTAACAATAGTACGTCCACTCAATGTTGTTGACTGGCCAATACGTTTATCAAAAAATCTGCATCCTGGATTAAGTATTGCACCATATAAACTATTTAGGTTAATCTTTTTAACCAACTGTCTTTTGTCCCAATACTCTATTTCAATGTCGTTGCCGGCATCTTTTGCTTTTTTAAGTTGTGCTTGTAGTTCTTTTCTTTCTTGATACCAACGTTTTAGAAGTCCTGGAATGATCCCTTCATGATCAGTTGTAAAAATTGTTCCATTAGAACTGAGCATCCAAGGTTTATTGCTTTCAAAAATTAGTTTATATATTTCTGCACCACTTAACACATCTTCTTGGCCATTTTCCCATTCAACTGTTATAGAAACATCTCGTTTTTGTTCCATTACAGTATCATATTCTAATGTTCCGAACTTTCCTTCCCATGCACCTGCGAACGACTTCTTTTGCAAGTTCATTGCTTCATTTAAATAATCTTCTGTTAGTGTTGGTTTCAGTTGTCCTACAATAGTTGCTGGGTCCATATTCAAGGCTCTAATTACAGATGGATACAGTGAGTTCAAGTCCATTGAACCTATCCATTTATGCAAACCTTTTTTAGGAAATGCCACATAAGCACCTGCCGCCGTACTTGCTTCTGGATCACGTTTAGGCCTATTTGGCACTCTCATACCACGCCTATGTGCTTCATTCACAATAGCTTGTTCTGTAACTGCGACAGCACCCATAGTGGTCTGTAGCAAAACAGTATTTGCATGTGCTAGTTCGTTACTTAGATCTATAAATCTTAGTTTTTTGTCCAGCTTGTCCAGTAGTGCAACGTCTTGCCGGTTGTATTCGATGAAT
>MDTE01018380.1_pt1 | contig 14828 bp, 15 predicted proteins | sample 811231 | NCBI WGS metagenome assembly MDTE01 (sample SAMN05326651, study PRJNA326480) | marine metagenome | isolation source: seawater | place: Indian Ocean: Red Sea | collected 2010 | reverse complement strand
TTTTTAATCCTTAAAAAAAATTCTATTTCTAACTTAGCGTTTTCAATACTATCAGAACCATGCACAGAGTTTTTATCTATTGAAATTCCATACTTTTTTCTAATAGTTCCCTCTTTTGCTTCCTTTGGATTAGTTGCACCCATCAAATCTCTATTCCCCAATACTGCATTTTCTTTTTCAAGTATCATCACAACTATAGGTCCTGATGATAAATATTGACACAAATCATTATAAAAAGGCTTTGTTTCATGAACTTTATAAAATTTCTCAGCTTCTGATTTTTCAATTTGAATTTTTTTTTCTTTAATTATTTTAAAGCCTTTGTTCTTAAAAATCTCTTTGATCTCATTTTCTAAACTTCTTTCAACTGCATCTGGTTTTATAATCGATAATGTTTGTTCGGTTTCACTCATAGTAATCCTCTATTAATTGATTCAACAATCTCACTCCAAAACCTGTTGCACCACCTGAATTTAAAGCTCCACCATATTTAGAAAAAGCCATCCCCGCTATATCTAAATGAGCCCATGGTGTTTTATTTAAAATAAACCTTTGTAAAAATTGTGCAGCTGTAGTTGAGCCCGCACCACCAACATAATTTATGTTTTGCATATCCGCATTTTTTGAATTCATCAGCTTATCATAATTTTCATGAAGAGGCATTCTCCAAACTTTTTCATCAACTTTTTGACCAGACTCAAAAATTTCTTTTGATAATTTATCATTATTTGAAAATAGACCTGCATATTCAGATCCCAAAGAAACAATTATAGCACCTGTTAAAGTTGCTAGATCAATAATAAATTTTGGTTGATATTTTTTTTCTGTAAATGTTAAAGCATCAGCTAATACTAATCTCCCTTCAGCATCTGTATTTAATACTTCAATTGTTTTTCCGCTATAAGATTTAACTATATCACCTGGTCTTTGAGCATTTCCACCCGGCATATTCTCGACAAGACCAACTACTCCAACTGCATTTATTTTAGCTTTTCTTAAAGCAAGATTTTTCATTAAACCTACAACTACTGCTGATCCTGCCATGTCATATGTCATATCTTCCATAAATTTTGCTGGTTTAAGTGAAATTCCGCCAGTATCAAAGCACACACCTTTTCCAACAAATGCTAAAGGTTTAATTTTAGAACTTGTACCTTTCCATTCTATAGTAACCAAATAAGAACCTCTTATACTTCCTTGGCCGACTCCTAATAAAGCATTCATACCCATTTTCTTTAATTTTTTCTTATCATAAACAGTAATTTTCAAACCTAATTTTTTTAATTTCTTTAATCTTTGAGCATATTCATCAGGATGCAAAATATTTCCTGGTTCTGAAACTAAATCTTTCGTAAAATTTGAACCCTCAATTAATGATTCAAATCTTTTATTTTTATTAAAATTTATTTGATTGTTTTTACTATAAATCTCAATATCTAATAGTTTATTATTATTTTTTTTTGTTTTATATTTATCAAAAACATACGATTTCAATTTGACGCCTAAAATAAATTCATCAAAAAAAAATTTCGATTGTGTATTTATTTCTTTTATGTTTTGTTCAAAAAAAGATATTTTTGAAAATGAATTAGATTTTAAATAACTAAAGAATTTCGCACCTGTTTTTTCATTTTCTAAAAAAGTTTGATTTTTTTTAATTCTTATTAAAATAATTTTTTGAGTTGGATTTATATTAAATGATAAAAATTCTTCACTTTTGACTTCACTTGAATTTATAGTTTTATTAATTTGATTTGAAAATTTTTTTACATATGATTGGTTAATATTAGTTATTCTGAAACTTTCGTTAGTAAAATAAACGTAATTTTTAACTATCTTTTCGCTAAAACTCTTTTTAATGCTTAATTTTATTGACATTTTTAGTATATATGTACTTTAGGTTGTATTTAAAATTGTAAACTAAAAGTTGAAAATGTATAATGATTATTTTGTAAAATTTCAATGGAAAAATTAATTTTTAAAAAGATAACAAAAGACATCAGTCTCTTTCTGTTTATTTCCATTACATGCGTCGCAACTATTGTTTGGATAATTCAAGCTGTGAATTATCTAGATCTTGTCTCTGAGGATGGACATAGTTTAAAGGTTTACTTTGCTTATACTCTTTTTTCTCTGCCTAAAATTTTAAGTAATATCCTACCATTTATGTTTATGATATCTTTGTTTTATGTAATTATTAATTATGAGTTAAATAATGAACTTATTATTTACTGGATTAACGGCATCACAAAACTTAATTTTGCCAACATAATAATAAAGATCTCAATTTTATATTTTTTTTTACAAATTTTGTTAACTACAGTAATTGTTCCATACTCATTAGATAAAGGAAGATCTTTTTTTAGATCTTCAAATATTGATTTGTTTTCTTCTATAATAAAAGAAAAACAATTTATAGATACAGTAGAAAAATTAACTATTTTTGTAGATAAAAAAGAAGATAATCTATTAAAGAATATTATTATTAAAGAAAAGATAAATGAAAACCAATCTCAAATAGTTGTTGCAAAGAATGGGGAAATTGTAAGTACTATTAGTGGATCTCAAAAGATAATTCTAAATGAGGGAAAAATTATAAACACTGAAGAAAACAATCAAAATATAATAGATTTTTCTAAATTTTCATTAGATCTTACAAAATTTGATACAAATACAATTACAAATCAAAAAACCCAAGAAATGAATACTTTTGACTTAGTTAGATGTGTTCAAACAATTGAAAATTATAGAAAATTAAAACCAATAGAGAAAAAAAAAGATTTCTTTAAAGGTTGTGCATTTCAAATTTCTGCAGCTATATCAGAAGAATTTTTAAAAAGATTTTTTGCACCACTTTTTATAATTTTAATCGGTCTATCTTCATCTTTAATAATCACCGCGGGTAAAGATAACCAAAACTATAAATTAAAAAATTTTTTTAAATTTTTTTTAGGAATAGCTTTATTAATTATTTCTGAAATTTCACTTTCTCATACTATCGAAAACTTAAATAAATTAATTATTTATTTTTTGATACCTATAATAATTTTTTTTATTATTTACTCATTTTTGTATTATTGCTTAAGATATCAGAAAGGAAATTAGATTGTTTATTAATATTCACAAACAATATCTATTAAAAAAATTTTTAAAAAAAATTTTTTTAGTCTCTGCAATATTTTTATTATTAATCTTAATAATAAATTTAATTGAAGAAGCCAATTTTTTGAAAGGTAGCGAAACAAATTTCTTTACACCAGTTATACTTTCATCGTTAAATGCACCCTCTCTATTATATGAAATGTTTCCTTTTATTTTCTTAATATCAACACAATTTTTTTTTATTGATATTTTTGAGAATAAAGAAATTTTTACTTTGAGACAATTCGGGATGGATAATTTTAATTTATTAAAATTTTTAACCTCAGTATCATTCATCTTAGGATTTTTGGTTATAATAGTATTTTATAATTTTTCTTCAGTCCTAAAAAATAAATATTTGCAAATAAAGAATGATTTTGCTCAAGATAAGAAATATTTAGCTGTGATAACTAAAAATGGATTATGGATAAAAGACATACAGAAAAACGGCACTGTTATTATTAATGCTGAAAAAATTGAAAATGAGTATTTAATAAATTCTTCAATCACACAATTTGATGAAAATTTTCAAATTATAAAAAATATAATTTCAAAAAAAGTCAATATTAGTAATAAAGAATGGGTACTTTTTGATCCTATAGTAACTGGACTAGATAATAGTTCAACAAGATACGAGCAAATTAAATTTGAAACTAATTTTGATTTAGAAAGAATTAGTAATTTATTTTCAGACCTAACATCTTTGACATACTTTGATTTACTTGCCCTTGAGAAAGACTACAAAACTATTGGCTATTCTACTAATGAAATAAATATTCAAAAACATAGATTTTATTCACTGCCTTTCTTGCTATCAGCAATGACTATAATTGCCACTATAATAATGATTTACAATAAATTTAAAGATAAAATTTTATTCAATTTATTTATTGGAATTTTATTTTCAGTATTAATTTATTATTTAGGCAACTTCTCAAACCTTTTGGGAGAAAATGGTAAATTACCTTTAATTTTATCTGTTTGGTTTCCAGTCTTAATGTTATTGAGTTTTTCAATTGTAGGAGTAATTAGATTAAATGAAAAATAATTTTATTATAAAAATTTTATTTATATTTTATTTTATTTTTTCTCAATCAAATAATCTTTTTGCAAAAGATTTAAATATTAAAGCTTTAGAAATATTAACTTACGATGAAGGAAATTTAGTTATCGGTAATAAAGATGCTGAAGTAAAAATAGATGGTGAGCTTGAAATTTACTCAGATAAATTAACATATGACAGGAAAAAAGAGATATTAATTGCGGAGGGTAATGTTGAAGTATTAGACATTATTAATAATATAAGAGTGCAATCAAACAAAATATCTTATGACAAAATTAGTAATAGAATTGTTTCATCAAATAAAACTAATTTTTTAATTAATGAAAAATACAAGGTAGAGTCAGAAAATGTATTTTTCTTGATGAATGACTCAATTGTTTATTCTAATGAAAAAACAAACATTAAAGATGATGAAAATAATAATATTCAACTTTCATCTTTCAGATATTTTAATAATACTGAAACAGTAAAAGGGTCAGATATAAAAATTTTAGATAAAGATGATAATTCTTACTTGTTAAACGAAGGCATGATAAAACTAAAGAATTATGAAGTATTAGGAAAAGATATCCAAGTTTTCCTTAGAAAAGATAGTTTTGGAAATTCAGAAAATGAACCTAAACTTAAAGGTAATTCAATTTTTTACAAAAATGACAAAACATTAATTTCAAAAGGTATTTTTACTTCATGTAAAGAAAATGATAATTGCCCACCATGGGCTATAACATCAAAAGAAATTGTACATGATAAAAGAAAAAAACAAATAGACTATAAAAATGCTTGGTTAAAAATTTATAATGTGCCAGTGATGTATTTTCCGAAATTTTTTCACCCTGATCCAACAGTTGATAGAAAATCAGGATTTTTAATTCCACAATTAAATAATTCTAATAGACTTGGAGCATCAATTACGATGCCGTATTTTAATGTGATTTCTGATAGTGCTGATTTAACTTTTAAACCAAGAATTTTTTCTGAAAAAGAATTTTTAATTCAGTCAGAATTTAGAAAAAAAACAAAAAATTCCTCCCATATAATAGATTTTAGTTTGAATAATGATCAAAGTATTTCAAACGATACAAGAACACATTTTTTTTCAAACTCAAATTTTAATCTAGAAAACGATTTTTTTGACGAAGGTTCACTATTTTTGAAATTAGAAAAAATTTCTAATGATAATTACGCTGCAATTTACAACTTAGAGAATACAAGCCCAATAATTAATGACACCTCTACATTGGAGTCAACTTTAGAATTATCTGCTATAAAAAATGATTTTTATATCGATATTTCAGCAGAAATTTATGAGAAAATGAATGTACATAATAGTGACAAATATGAATTTATTTATCCAAATTATTCTTTAAGTAAATCATATTACATTGAAAATGAATATATCGATAATTATGAGATAATTTCATCTGGAAATCAAAAGAAATACTCTACAAATATTTATGAAATGTCTCAAGTAAATGATCTTTTAATTTCATCAAACCAATTTATATTTAAAGACAGCTTAGAAACCAACTTTAAAACTTTGATAAAAAATGTAAATACAAATGGTAAAAATTCTGAAAAGTACAAAGAGAAATCACAATCGGAAATTTTATCAAATTTTATTTATGATATCTCTTTACCATTAAAAAAAACCGAAGAAAAATATACTAAATTTTTAACGCCCAAATTATCATTAAGACATAGCCCAAATAAAACCAAAAACATACAATCTCTAGATCGACATCTAAATATAGATAATATTTTTAGTTTAAATAGGATTGGGACAAATGATGATATTGAGGATGGATCATCTTTAACAATTGGTAGTGAATTCTTAATAAAAAATGAAAATGAGTCAGATATATTTTCATTTGACATTGGAACTGTTTTTAGAGAAAAGGAAAATAAAAACTTGCCCAACAATAGTACTTTGAGAAATTCACAATCTGATATTGTTGGTAGCTTAGGTTTAAATGGAATAGATCAATGGAAAATAAATTATAATTTTTCAGCTGACAATGATTTAAATACTGTCAATCTTCACCGTATAGAAAATGTTTTTACAATAAATAATTTCATACATACATTTGAATTTTATGAAGAAAACAATAGTCTAGGAGATAATAGTTACTACTCAAACACTATTACTTACGAAGCTAATAATAATAACTTAGTTTCTTTTAGAACTAGAAGAAATAACAAAACAAACCTCACTGAGTTTTACAACTTAATTTATGAATATAAAAATGATTGTTTGATAGCATCAATCAACTATAATAAAGAATACTATACAAATAATTCTTTAGAACCAAGCGAAAATCTATTTTTTAATATCACTTTAATACCATTGGGTTCATCAAACACAGACAATGTACTTAATTAATACATGAAAAAAATATTTTTTTTTTGGGGTATTGTTTTTTTATTTATAAACTCAAATTATATAGACTCAAAAGAAATAAATATAATTACTAAAATTGGAAATCAAGTCATTACAAATATAGATATAGAAAATGAATATAAATATTTAGTGTCACTAAATAATGACTACCAAAAACTTGAAAAAAATAAGATATTCAATTTCGCAAAAAATTCTTTGATTAGAGAAAAAATAAAAGAAATTGAATTAAGAAAATATTTTGAGTTTGGAGATACTGATACTTTTTTGAATGATAAAATTAAAGAGATTTACAATAACTTGGGTTTTTCTAGTTCAGAAGAATTTCAAATGTATTTAAATAAATTTGATTTAAAATTAGAAGATGTGGCAAAGAAAATTGAAATAGAATTAAAATGGAATAAGCTAGTTTATGATAAGTATAAAGATCAAATAGTTATAAATGAAAAAATTTTAAAAAAAAAGATTGTCGACAAATCTAAAAATAATAGTTTATATAATTTATCTGAGTTAATTTTTTCATCAAAAAATGAAAAAGAAGATAAAAAGAAAATTTCTGAAATAACTAAAAGTATAGAAGAAGTTGGGTTTGAAAATACTGTTTTAATTTTTAGCGAGGCGGAGAGTAGAAAAAACTTAGGCAACCTTGGTTGGATAAATGAATTGAGTTTATCTAAAAATATTTTGGAAAAATTAAAAAATATTAAAGTTTCGGAAACTTCTGATCCAATCAAAATCCAAAATGGTATACTGATTATTAGATTAAATGATAGAAAGATGGCAGATATATCCTCACTAGATTTAGATAAAGAACTCAAAAAATTAATCAGGTTTGAAACAAATAAGCAACTTAATGTATTTTCTTCAATTTATTTTGAAAAAATTAAAAACAAATTAAATATATATGAATAAAAAGCCAATATTAATAGTTGCTGGAGAACCATATAGCATTTTTTCAGAAATATTTTTTAAATCGTTAAAAAAATTAAATTTAAAAAGACCCATTATTTTAATTGCCTCAAAAAAATTATTTGAAAAACAAATGAAAAAATTAGGTTACAAATATTATTTTAGAGAAATTGATAATAAATTGTCTCATAAAATTTATAATAAAAAAAGTGTAATCAATATTATAAATGTGGATTTTAATTTTAAAAAAACTTTTGATAAGATAAGCAATAAATCAAACCAGTATTTAAAGGAATGTTTTGCAATTGCCAACAAATTATTGAGAGATAAAAAGGCATATGCTTTGATAAATGGACCAATATCTAAAAAAAATTTTTTAAAAAACAAATTTTTAGGAATAACTGAATATCTTGCAAAAATGAATAAGATTCAAAATTTTGTAATGCTTATATATAATAAAAATCTCGCAGTGAGTCCTCTCACAACACACATTGCATTAAAAAAAATTTCTAATCAAATTTCAAAAAAAAAGATTATAAACCAAGCTTTTTTAATAAAAAAATTTTATAATTTACTGCTGAAAAGAAATATTACCATAGGTATTACTGGTTTAAATCCGCATTGTGAAAGTAATTATAAAGATAGTGAAGAAAAAAAAATAATTTATCCGGCTATCAAAATTCTTAAGAAAAAAAGGTATAAAATTAAAGGTCCTTTACCAGCAGATAGTTTATTTATGAAGGAAAATATAAAAAAATTTGACGTAATACTTGGCATGTATCACGATCAAGTACTCACTCCCATAAAAACAATTTATAATTTTGATGCTATTAATATAACTTTAGGTCTTCCATATTTAAGAATCTCACCTGATCATGGTACTAATAATCAAATGTTAGGCAAAAACAAATCTAATCCAACAAGTTTAATTTCTGCAATTAGTTTTTTAAATAAATAAGTGAAAAAAAAAGCAAAAAAAAGTCTTGGCCAAAATTTTTTGACTGATGAGAATATTTTGCATAAAATCGTAAATATAATAAATATTAAAGACGAAACAATACTGGAGATCGGACCGGGAACAGGTAATTTGTCTAACTTTATATTAAAGAATAAACCTAAAAAATTTTTTGCTATAGAAAAAGATAAAGACTTAGTTTTATCTCTTAAAGAAAAGTTTAAAGATAAAATTAAAATAATTAGTGGTGATATATTAGGTATAAATGAAAAAACAATTTCAAAAGAAAAATTAATTGTTTTTGGAAACTTACCTTATAATATTTCTACAGAAATTTTATGCAAATGGATACTAAATTTAGATAAGAATAAATTTTGGTTTAAATCATTGATTCTAATGTTTCAAAAAGAAGTTGCAGATAGAATAATTTCTAAATTTAATACTTCAAAATATGGAAGATTAACAATTTTGGCAAATTGGAAATTAAATATAAAAAAAATTACTGATATAAAACCAACATGTTTCAGTCCAAAACCCAAAGTTGATAGTACGTTGTTATTCTTTTCACCTAAAAACGATTTTTTTGAAATTAATGATCCACATAATTTAGAAAAAATAACTAGAGTTTTTTTTAATCATCGAAGGAAAATGATAAAAAAACCTTATAAACAATTATTCTCTGAAAATTCTAATATAATTTATAAACTCAATTTAAAAATGAATTTAAGACCTCAAAATCTAAACTTTGAAACATATTATAAACTTACAAAAGAATTTGAAAATTTAAGATATTAATTTTTCAACATGGGATCTTACATAATTTGAGTCATAATCTTTAGATCCATTATTAATTTCAGCATTAATAAGTCTATTTATTTTAGAATAACATTCGTCTAAGTTTTCATTAATCACTACATAATCATAATTGATCCAATGTAGTACATCTCTGCTAAATTGTTTCATTCGTTCTTCCGCTATTAATTTATCCTTCATATCTCGGTTAGTTAATCTTTCAAATAGAACTTCTCTACTTGGTGGCAAGATAAAAAAAGTAATTAATTTATAATCTAAATTTTTATTCTTGATTTGATCAGCTCCTTGCCAATCTATGTCGAACAAAACGTTCTTTCCTTTATTGAGTTTATCAATTACAGGAGTTCGTGTTGATCCATAAAAATTATTAAATACTTTTGCATATTCCAAAAATTCTTCATTTTTAATAAGACTTTTAAACTTTTCCTCACTTACAAAATAATAATCTTTATTTGGGGTTTCTTCTGGCCTAGGCTTCCGTGTAGTATGTGAAATAGAAATTTCAAAATTATCTAATTTAGAAAGTAAATTTACTAGTGTCGTTTTACCTGCTCCAGATGGAGAAGATAAAATGATCATTATCCCATCATTTTCTGAGGGCATTAAAAATTAGTTAGCTTTTCCTTCAATAAATTTCACAGCATCACCAACAGTTAAAATTTTTTCTGCTTCACTATCAGAAATCTCTGAACCAAATTCTTCCTCAAAGGCCATAACTAATTCAACTGTATCTAAACTATCTGCACCTAAATCATCGATGAAACTTGACTCTTCTGTTACTTTTGCTTCATCTATACCTAGATGATCTGCTACTATTTTTTTAACTTTACTTGAAACATCTTCTGACATTTTGATCCTTTATTGTTTTAAATTCTTAATAGTTTAAAAACCTATTTTGTCAAGCCATATACATACCACCGTTAACGTGAAGTGTTTCACCATTTATGTAATTTGATTGATTAGATGCTAAAAAAAGAACAGCATTCGCAATATCCTCAGGTTCGCCTAATCTTGCTGATGGGATTTTAGAGACTATAATTTCTTTGAATTTTTCATCAATTTTATCTGTCATTGCAGTCCTAATAAAACCTGGAGAAATACAATTTATATTAATATTTTTTTTTGCGTATTCTATTGCCAAACTTTTTGACATTGCAACAATCCCAGCTTTGGAAGCGGTGTAATTAGCTTGACCTAAATTACCAGTATGTCCTACAACTGATGTGATATTAACAATTTTTCCCGATTTATTTTTTAGCATTTTTTTAATTGCAAATTTGCATAATAGAAAAGTTGAAGTCAAATTCACATCAATAACTTTATTCCACTCATTAATACTCATTCTAATTGACAAATTATCTTGTGTTATACCAGCATTATTAATTATACAATCTATATTGCCTCCAAGTTCTTTAGAGGCATTTTCAATAAATTCCTCAATTTTATCATTTTGAGAAATATCAAAGCTCAATATTTTTAAATTCTTAAAATTTGATTTTAATTCTTTAAGTTTTTCAACCTTTGTTCCAGTTGCTAATAAATTTGCTTCATTTTCATATAATTTTTTAATTATTGATCTGCCTATACCTCCTGATGCTCCTGTAACAATTATATTTTTATTTTTTAATAGAGTCATATTTTTAATTCTTGTATATCACTGACACTGTTGATTGTATTTATTTTTATAGATTTATCTATTCTTTTAACAAGACCCGTTAATACCTTTCCTGGGCCTATTTCTATAAATTGATCTACTCCTTTATTAATCATTTTAATTACACTTTCTCGCCATCTAACCCTATTTTCGATTTGCTCAATTAAAAGTTTTTTTAATTCATCTTTTTTTGTAATCTCATCTGCAGTCACATTAGAAATTATTACATTTTTACTCGTTTGAAATTCTATTTTTTCAATTTCGCTTTTCATTATTGTTGTGGCTTTCTCCATTAATTTACAGTGAAATGGTGCACTTACTGGAAGCTTTATATTCTTAATATTATTAGCTTTCAAAAATTCAGTCATTTTTGATAAGTCTGTATTTTTTCCACTTAAAACAATTTGTCCTTCTGAGTTGTCATTTGCTATCTCAACAACAAAATTTTTTTTATTTTCACTAATTATTTTTTCGATCTTTTCTACTGTTGAGCCCAATACTGCCACCATTCCACCTACCCCTTTTGGAACTGCGTTCTGCATTGCATCACCCCTTATTCTCAGTAATTTAATAGTCTTCGAGAAACTCAAAAATCCTGCTGTCGATAAAGCAGAATACTCACCTAATGAATGTCCGGCAAAATATTTTGCTTTATGCAAATCAATATTAAATTCTTTATTTATTGTATTAAATATTGAGTAACTGACTAAAAAAATAGCGGGCTGAGTATTTGTTGTAAGATCCAATTCCTCTTTTGGTCCATTTAAGATAAGTTTTGATAACGAAAATCCCAAAACTTCGTCTGCTTCTTTGAACAATTTTTTAACTTGCTCATATTTCTCAAAGAACTCTCTACCCATTCCTATTAATTGTGAACCTTGGCCTGGAAAAATGACTGAAAACATCTAAAAAAACCTATTTTTTTTTAACATTTTGTTATTGTAATTAAAGATTTATAATAGTATATCCTCATTTTTTTAAACAACTAAGATGAATTTATACGAGCATACAATTATAGCAAGACAGGATACTTCTCCAAGTGAAATTAAGCAATTAACAGAAAAATATTCAAAAATTGTGGAAAAAAATGATGGTCAAATTGTAAAAACTGAAAACTGGGGACTGTTAAATCTTTCACATTTGATTAAAAAAAATAAGAAAGGTAGCTATATTCACTTTAAGATTAAAGGCAAAGGGAATATAATTGGTGAATTAGAAAAAAATGAGGCTCTTGACAAAAAATTATTAAGATATTTGACAGTGAGAGTAAAAAAATTTGATCTTGAAACAAATTATTTTTCAAAAAAAGAAGACAAAGAAAAAAAAGATATCAATAAAGATTAATTATGCCAAAAAGACAAAGTGGAAATAAGAAAGGAAAACAAAGTAATTTTGCAAAATTGAGTATTTTTCAGCCTAATAAAAATAGATTTAAAAAAAGCTGTCCATTATCAATAAAAGGTGCACCTAAAATAGACTACAAAAATATTAAACTTTTAAAAAAATATATCTCAGAGAATGGTAAAATACTGCCCTCTAGAATAACAAATGTAAGTCAAAAAAAACAAAGAGAATTATCTATATCAATAAAAAGAGCAAGGAATTTAGCATTATTATAAATATATAAGATGAAAGTTATACTGTTAGAAAACATAAAAAGAATTGGAACTATAGGTGAAATTATAGATGTTAAGAGAGGTTTTGCTAGAAATTTTCTAATTGCTAATAAAAAAGCTTTATATGCTTCTAAAGAAAATATTTCTCAAGTAGAAAAAATAAAATCAACTCTTTCAAAAAAAGATAATGAAAAAAAACAATATGCGAAAGAAATTGCAGAAAAAATAAATAAAAAAAATTATAGAGTAAGAAAACTTTGTACAGAAAATAAAGAACTTTATGGATCAGTAAAACCTACTGAAATATCAAAATTAATAGAAGATTTAGACAAGATTGAAATAAAACCGTCGATGATACAACCTACTAAAGAGATAAAATCTATTGGTAAATTTCAAGTGAAAATATCTTTACACTCTGAAGTTGATGCGGAAATTGTGATTGATGTCACTTCTGCTGAGACTATTCAATAATTATACAATTTTTTCCCCATTAATTATTTTTCATTTTTTTCAAAATTATATTTTGTTATATCATAAAGATGGAAAACAACTTAAGTATTATCCAAAACCAATTCCAAGAACTTCCAAATAATATTGAAGCTGAGCAAGCAGTCATCGGATCTATTCTGGTTACAAATGAGATTTTTGATGAAATAAATATCATAATTAAAAGTAATAATTTTTATGACCCAATGCATCAGAAAATATTTGGAGCAATAGAAAGTTTAATTTACAAAGGTTTATTAGCCAACCCAATTACTTTAAAAAACTATTTCAAAGATGAAAAAGATGAATTAAATGTTCCTGAATATTTAGTTAAAATAACAAAATTCTCAACTTCTTCAAGACAAGCAATCGAATATTCTAAAATCATTTATGACATGTTTGTTCGTAGAGAATTAATTAAGATTTCTGAACAAACAATTGATAATGCTAAGTTGAATGATCTCAACACAAACGGGCAAACAATAATTGAGAATTCTGAAAAAGAATTATTTAAATTAGCTGAAAAAGGATCTTTTAGTTCTTCTTTTATTAAATTTGATAAAGCCTTAAAAGAAACGATTGATATGGCCTCTGTAGCCTATAAAAATGAGGAAGGGATTGTAGGAGTTCCAACAGGCCTAAGAGATTTAGATGATAGATTAGGAGGTCTGCATAAGTCTGACTTAATTATAATTGCTGGCAGACCCGGTATGGGTAAAACAGCTTTAGCAACCAATATAGCTTTTAATGCAGCTCAAAAATTGCAAGAGAGTGGAAGAAAATCTTCTATTGCCTTTTTTTCGTTAGAAATGTCATCTGAGCAATTGTCTACCAGAATTTTAGCTGAACAGTCTAGAATAAAGTCTAATGATATAAGACGAGGAAAAATTTCTGACGAACAATTTGATAAATTTATAGAAACTTCAAAAAATATATCAGAACTTCCATTGTTTATAGATGAAACACCTGCAATAACCATTGCTGCAATGAGTAATAGAGCAAGAAGAATAAAAAGAATTGAAGGTCTTGATATGATTATTGTTGACTATATTCAATTAATGAGAGGTACTTCATCTTATAAAGATGGGCGTGTCCAAGAAGTTTCAGAAATTACACAAGGTTTAAAGGCAATCGCGAAAGAGTTAGCAATACCAGTTGTCGCCCTTTCTCAATTGTCAAGGCAAGTTGAACAAAGAGATAATAAAAAACCTCAATTATCTGATTTAAGAGAATCAGGATCAATTGAACAAGATGCTGATGTGGTTATGTTTGTGTATAGGGAATCATATTATTTAGAAAATAAAGAACCAAAACCAGCAACTGTCGAACATGCTGAATGGCAAGCTAAAATGAATGAAGTTTCAAATTTAGCAGAATTGATTATAGGTAAACAAAGACACGGCCCAACTGGAAATGTATTTCTTGAGTTTGAGGCAATGTTTACAAAATTTAAAGATACTCAAATCAACTAAATTCCCATATAAATGGCTAAAATGATTAGCCAATTTTACCAAAATATAATTTTGAAAAACCCTAAATCAATGCTTATCATTTTAATGATAGCTTTAGTAAGTTTTGGCTATTACTCAAAAGATTTTAGGCTAGATGCTTCTTCTGAAACTCTACTAATCGAAGGTGATCCAGATCTAAAATATCTTAAAGAAATATCGGAAAGATATGGCTCCAAAGAATTTTTAATACTCACTTACACTCCAAATGAAGAAATGATATCTGACACATCAATTAATAATCTTTTAAGTCTTAAATATAAAATTCAAAGTTTAAATTGGGTTCAT
>MDTE01071790.1_pt1 | contig 14829 bp, 14 predicted proteins | sample 811231 | NCBI WGS metagenome assembly MDTE01 (sample SAMN05326651, study PRJNA326480) | marine metagenome | isolation source: seawater | place: Indian Ocean: Red Sea | collected 2010 | reverse complement strand
TATCGTCGTTGCTATTACCAGGGATGAACCCTACTACGAGGGCGCATATTTACAAATTCTAATGGGTGATGGTTCTGGATCTTTAACAGATGAGTCTACTTCTAGGTTTTCTAACCAAATCAGAGAAGCACAACATCATGGTGAAGGAAATCTATATTTAAGAGATTTTGATGCAGACGGTGATATCGATATCTTCCATTCAACAAGAGACTATCAAAGTCAAATTAATGGATCACATATTGCTCTTAATGATGGCTCAGGGTTTTTTCAATCGATTGAAGATACTGTGTTTCCAAAAAGACCCGTACCAAATGAGTTTTTTTCTTACAGAACTATTGCAAAAGGAGTACCTATTAATTTAGACAATGAGGGATGTCTAGATCTTATCGCAGCAAGCGATATCTGGGATACACCTGATATGACCTCAAATTATTTATATTTACTAGTTAGTAAAGGCTGCAATTAAAATTTGGCTGCCTTTAGGCAGCCAAATTAGTACCTAAGAATTAATCTTCAAAGTCTGCTTGAACTGTTTGGTGAGTTCCCCCATATGCAGCAGAGGAAAAATGCATAGTTTTTGCTACCCAATTTTTGCCTTCTTTCACCCAGACTCCAGTGACCCTAGTTCGATAAGGACGAACTCCATCACTACCATCAGGGACCACACCTTCTGCATAATAACGTGCGTAAACAGCACCATCATTTAATTGGTATGCTTCGGCAGCATGAACTGCAATTATGCCTGCATTACTGGGTGTTTGATTCTCCCAATCTTGAGCTGTTTGAGTATTTTTTGGCTTATGGAAACTACCATCAGAGTTAGTATTTAACATACCTGCGGAACTACTCATGGCAACAACCGTATCCCAATCACGATCATTTCTAGCATCCCAATAAGCAACTATGTTTTTAAGTACTGTTGCTTCAGCATCCGTATGCCCGTCAGCATACATGCCTGTTGAAAACAACATTGCTAATAATAAAAAATGTTTCATAAATTTTCTCCTGTTAAAAAAATATTATAAAACTAAAAAAATAAAAAACTAAGCTGCTTTATTTTTATCAGCAGTATTTTGATTATGCTGGGTTTCAGTAACTAAACTAGAAGCATAATTATGATTAACCTCCGCATGATGCATTTCATCGGCACGCACAGCAATAATTAAATCTGATAATTGTGCTGTGGGATGTAAATTGTAATATTCAATAGCAATTTTAGGTGCCGGGATGTTAATTACTTGGCCAGACTCAACTTGTTCTAAATACTCCGTATAACTTTTTACAGCTTCATTTTCAAAATATCCAATCATTCTATGAGAAGTTTTTGGGAAACAAATGTACATAACGGTGTAAAAAAACATAAAAACACCCTGAGCTGCAATTACCAAAGACCTTTCTAGCAGATTAGGTTTAGCAATTTCAATAAAAAACATTAAATGCATTCTTTCATTTTCTGCTTCAGCTAGCATCTCTCTTATTTGAGGACCATAACCGGTTTTCATGGATCTAAGACTTTTAAGATGAATTAACATTCCTGCAACCATTCCTGGAACACCAGCAATAGTTTCTAGAACTACTGCACGATGACCATATCTTTTTGCAAAAAAAGTATCTGCAATAAACCGAAAAAATTTTGTCATGGCCAAAGCAAAGTAGTCTGAGAAGGATTTTGGGTTCATAAACTGCATGATTTTAAATATAAGTTATTTATATATTATATTATATTATATTTTTATATTATTAAAAAGGGTTAAAAACCAGAAGCATGACCATCTTTGCGACTTTCAGAAGCTCCGTAGTAGACTGATCCGTCTATCTTGATGGCTTGATACCCTCCATAACCGCCAGGTTCATCTTTGAGTTGATGACCTAGTTTGATCAATGCTTGTCTCACATCATCATTTATGCCTGTTTCTAGACTAAGATAGCCACCATCTAACATTTGTTCACCGGTTGGTTCAGATGAACCATAATGTCTGAATCTTGCGGCATCTCCAGCTTCTTGTAGATTCATATCAAAATCAATTAAATTTATTACAATTTGTGCATGACCTTGAGGTTGCATCCCTCCTCCCATTAAGCCAAAACTGATAAAAGGTTTATCATCTTTGGTAATAAATGCAGGAATAATAGTATGAAATGGTCGCTTGCCCCCCACTAATGCATTAGCGTGATTAGGATCAAGACTAAACATCTCACCTCGATCTTGCAGCATAAAACCTAATTGGGGCGGAACCATACCGGAACCCATACCTCGATAATTACTTTGAATTAATGAAACCATGTTGCCCTCATTATCAGCAACTGTAAGATAAATAGTATCTCCATCTTCAAGTTTTCCAGCTAAATAACTCTTCGCAGCTTGGTTGGGATTAATTAATTTGTTTCGTTGTTTGGCATAAGTTTTTGAAATCAGCTCATTAACTGGAATTGAATTAAAATTAGGATCAGCATAATATTTTGCTCGATCTTCGTAAGCAAGTTTTTTTGCTTCGGTAAAAATATGAATCAGTTCGGCGGAGTTATGACCCATTGATCTCAGGTCATATTGTTCTAGGATATTTAAAATTTGCAGAGCTGCAATACCTTGGCCGTTAGGAGGTAATTCCCAAACATCATAACCCCGATAATTGGTAGAAACTGGTTCAACCCACTGAGGTTGAAAGCTCCTCATATCATTGACTGTAAGGTAGCCACCTTGTTCTTGAATAAATTCGGTCATTGATTTGGCCAATGTTCCCGAATAAAAAGAGCTACCGTAAGACTCAGCAATAGATAAATAGGTATTTGCTAAATCTTTATTCTTAAAAATATCACCTTTTTGTAAAGATTTATTTTTAGGCATCCATACATCACTAAAATTTGGATAGTCTTTAAATCTACTAGATGAAATATCAAGATAATAAGCAACTACCTCACTTACAGGGAATCCATTGTTTGCATAATCTATTGCATTATCAAACAGTGTTGAAAAATCTCTTTTACCAAAACGTTTATGTAAGGCAGACCAGCCAGCTACAGCTCCTGGAACTGTTACTGGTAACGGACCATATGGTGGAATCATGTCTAAACCTTTTTCTTTAAGTGTCTCAATTGAAATAGTCTGTGGTGCTGGACCAGATGCATTTAGGCCATAGAGTTTTTTATCTTTAGCACTCCATACAATGGCAAATAAATCTCCACCGATACCACAACCGGTGGGTTCAACTAATCCTAAAACAGCATTGGCAGCAATTGCCGCATCAATGGCATTACCTCCATTTTTTAATACATCAATAGCAGTTTGTGTAGCTAGCGGATGACTCGTTGCAGCCATTCCATTTGTAGCAATAACTTCGGAACGAGTAGCAAAACTTTCCCCCGTTATTCGATCATAAGCAAAACTAGGTAACGTAAAAAATATTGACAAAAGAAAGATATAATTTTTCATGGTTTTAGTATTGTATTAAGGTTTTATTTTAAGTGAAAATTTATCTTCAAGACTTTCAATCATATCTGATAAGTTATCAGATGAAGTAGCACCATATACATATAGATCTGGTCGCACTAAAATATATTCATAGTTCTCAAATATTTTGTTTAATCTTTTTTCTGGATCATCTTCTTTGGATAGTTCTAAAAATTTAATGTTCAATAGATCAACAATAGCTTGTGCTTTTTGACTTAAAGAAAATTTACTGGATTGAAAAATTAAGGTAAAACTTGATTCAATCACCTTGTCTAACTTAATTATTCTTTGGTGATGTTGAATGCTGGGTTGAGGTATTGGGTAACCATTAATGCCATTGTTAGAATTTTTATAAATACCCTCTGAAATGTGTGGAAATTGGGCTGCATAACCTCTTGATTTGGGGTTATATTCTTTACCTTCTGCTACAGCACAAAAACCTTCAATTATCTCTCCAATTGATATAGTTTGTGCGATAGTCCACTTAGCATGATTAAACCTCTCATGCATATATGTATTCAAAATTGTGTGTGATGCTTTGTTTTGGAAGAGTAAATGAATTTTCCATGCTAAATTAGCAACATCACGGATGCCAGCACCCATGCCGGCACCCATAAACGGTGGCATTTGATGAGCTGCATCTCCAGCAATTAGCACATTCTTATCTCTCCAGTTCTCAGCAATACAAGCATGAAATTTATAGACAGCTGCCCGCTCAAGAACTGCATTATCTCTTTTGATCCAAGGCGATAACAGGTTCCAAATATAATCATCATTATTAAAATCTTCCATTGAGTCCTCAGGCATTACACGAAATTCAAATCTAAGGTGCCCTCTTCTTCCATGCAAGAAAGTACAGGGTCGCTTAGGATCGCATACTTGAATCAATGCATTTTGCAAAGATATCTCCTGAGTTAGGTGAGCATCACAAACCAACCAACTTTGGTTATATCCAAAATCTTCAAGTTCGATATTTAATTGTTTCCTGACAAAACTACTGGCACCATCACAGCCTACTAATAATTTGCTAAAAATGTTTATTGTTTCCCTAGAGTTCTTAACATAAAGTTCAACTCCCTTGTCATTATTACTAAAATTAGTTAGCGTGCTTGATTCCATCACAGTTATGTTTTTATGCAAATTAACTTGTGTCCGGATAAAACCCTCAAGCTCAGGTTGATAAAATAATACTTGATTTGGCCATCCCATTTCAGTCTCACCAGGTTCAAGATGAATCGACTGAAGAGGCTTTAAATTTGCATCAGAAAAATGAATATTTTCAATTTGATTAGAATTAGCAACAATTTCCTCTGCTATATTGAGTTTATCAAAAACGCGTAATTGTTCCCCATCGGTATTGATAGCTCTTGCTGTTGGAGATGGTCCTTCGTTTTTTTCAATGATAAGAACCTGATACCCGTATTGAGCTAACAATATTGAAAAAACAGCACCTACTGGCCCATATCCACAAATTGCTACATCAAAGGTTTTCAAGTTGTTTTAAAATTTAGTAGTAGTTCTAGGTTCTTGAATTATAGAATTTTCAATAAATCCAAGCTTTTCAATTTCAACCTTTACCGAATCACCGGGAGTCAACCAGTTTTGCGTGGTTAATGCTGATCCTTGAGGAGTTCCTGTTGGAACTAAATCTCCGGGTAAAAGCGTGAAAGCAGTTGATAAATACTCTACAAGGGTATAACAATCATATATCAGCAGTCCGGTATTCGTCTTTTGCCTCTCCTCCCCATTAACATAAGTATGTAATGAAAGATTATGTGGATCCCCAACTTCATCAGCAGTAACGATATAAGGTCCAAATGGACAATGGGTATCCCAAGATTTCCCCATTGTCATGGTATGTGGTGGCCCTCTGAACTGCCAGTCACGAATCGTAAAATCATTGACCACAGTATAACCATAGATACATGATGCAGCTTGATCATAAGGAACATGGCGACATTCTTTTCCAATGATGAAACCCATCTCTCCTTCATAATCCAGCCAGTCAGAGGCATTGGGTCTATGCACATCACCAAAAGGATCGTTAACAGAAGAATTTTGTTTGTTAAAAATATTAGGGAATTGTTCTTGCAATTCAACTTGACTACTATGGTGTTCGGCTACATCTTTTGCTTCATCAACATGCTCTTTATAATTTAAACCAACTGCAAGTATTTTATTCGGTCTGGATATAGGCGCTTTGATGATAATCTCACTCGGGTCGATTCCTGTTACATTGGATTCTAAATAATCATTCGCAATATCCAATCCTTGATCTCCCAATTCAATAAAATCAATCATAGTTTTTGGAACATTGATCTGGGAGAAATCTAATATATTGCCATTATGCATAGCTCCAATTTTCTGAACTGCATTATCTTTTTTTTCAATAAAGCTAAGAAGTTTCATATCGTATGTATAAAAACAAGGTTGTGTAAGTATAATACTTTAAAGGTTTTTAAATGGAAAAAATTTTTAACAAAGATCTATATCTTAATTTTGCGTCAAAACATTCACCTGATGATTTTCATCATGTAGCTTTTAAAACAACAAATTATGAATCCATGGTAGAGTTTTATAAAAACTTATTTGGTTGCGAACCCTTATATCAAAGTAAGCAAATGTCTTTCTTAGCATTTGATGACGAACACCATCGTATTGCTATTGCTAATACCTCAGCAGTTCTGAGAAATCTTGGCTTCATTCCAAAACTAATAATGAAATTGAAACTTTTTCTTAACAAAAAAATTCCTTCCATTCAGGGTTTAGATCACATTTCTTATCGTATCAACCCAATTGATAAATGGTTTGATTTTTACTTTGCTGCCAAAGAAAGAGGATTAATACCCCTATGGACAATAAATCACGGTTGGATAAGTGGTATTTATTATCAGGATCCGGATGGGAATTTAGTAGAAATATTTTTCGAACATTTTTCCTCTGCAGATGAGTTTAAACAAAACATTTCACCTGACTTTGAAGATGAGCCCATTGGTACTAACATGGATGTAGAAGTTTTGTTTGAAATGTTTAAGTCAGGTGTGCCGTTTTCAGAGCTCATCAAAAAAGGAAATACTGTTCCAGATGGTAAAAAACCTGTTGCTGGTTTTGAAGCCGTCAAACATATGACTAAAAAATTTAAAGACTAATTTTCAATGTCTGAATCAAAGATCACGCTTTATCATGCTAATTGGTCATTATGTAGTCAGATGGTCAGAGTGGCATTACTTGAAAAGGGAATTGATTTTCGTCTTGACCATATAAAACTTTGTGATCAATACCCAGAGGGAGAAAACTTATCCAAAGAGTTCTTAGCACTGAACCCTAAAGCAACCGTACCAGTAATAACTCATCGCGGATCAGTAATTTGCGGTAGTCAAAAAATAATTCATTACATTGATTCATTACAAGGTAAAAATGATGTTCATTTATATCCACAAGACAATCCATCAGAATTTGAACAATGGGTTTCTGACACTACTATTACTGAAGGTGTTGGGTTTGCCGAGACTATAGGAACAATTCTTCCTGTATTTTCTTCTCCGTTAATTCAAATGATGGTTAAAAAACTTCCCTTTAAATCTATTTTAAAAATCCTTTTAAGACATCCTATTAAACAGCGCAAATATATATTTGTTTCGATGTATTTTTTTTCAGCAGCTAAAAAGTTTCCCAATTTGGGTGTCAGTAATTTTATTGATGAACTGATGAAAATAGAAAACATGCTTAGTTTAGAAAATGATTACTTTAGCAAGTCTTTTTCTCATATTGATATCAATATGATGTGTCTGTTTCATCGACTAAAAGATTTACAGCTAGAAGACATTTTATCTACACCTCTTACACCTAGAATCCGAAAATATTGGATGAATCTGCGATCTCGCTCGAGTTATAAGGAAGGAATCTTAAATTATTATGGAGCAAGAGAAAAACAAATCGTAGACAGTTTTCATCAACAAAACAATGGAGAATTACTTATTAAACTGAAAGACAAATTGTATGAGTTAAATAATGCGTGAACTTGCTTTAATTTTTTTTATAGTTGCTTCAAGTTTACTTGAATCAAAAACTCCAAATATACTTATAATTCTTGCTGACGACTTGGGTTGGAATGATGTGAGTTATCATGGGAGTGAAATCCCCACCCCAAACATTGACAAAATTATCAGTTCGGGCATTGAACTTGATAGATTTTATGTCCAACCAACCTGTAGTCCAACACGAGCAGAGCTTATGACAGGAAAGTCTGCTTTAAGACTTGGCATCACTCGACCCATATCAAAAAATCAAAAATTAGGATTGGATCTTGATGAAAAACTCCTCAGTGAATATCTTAAAGAATTACATTATGAAAACTTTCTTTTAGGTAAGTGGCACTTGGGTGCTTATACACCAGATTACTTTCCTACCCGCAGAGGTTTTGACTATTTTCTTGGATACTTACAAGGAGGAATTGGCTATTACGATCATAATCATGGTGGTGGTCATGATTGGCAAGAGAATGAAAGTGAACTTAGACAAGAAGGTTATACAACACATCTCATCAGAGATGCTGCCCTTGATATAATCGAAAATCATTCTGGTGCTAATCCACTATTTTTAAATATTAATTTTGGGGCTCCCCATACACCCAATGAGGCACCCCAACAAAGTATCGAGAAATTTACTTTTATTAAAGATTCTAAGAGACAAATTCATGCAGCAATGGTGTATGAAATGGATAATGCTATTGGCAACATCATAGATGCTCTTGAGAAAGAAAATCTTTTAGAAAATACGATCATTTTTTTTGCAAGTGACAATGGTGGGTTAATACCTGATTTTGAGGTCGAACCATCTTTCCTAGCATTGCCTAAAAATTTAGGTATCTGTGATTGGGAAAGACCTTTATCAGTAAAGGTGGTTGAATGGATTTGCAGCTCATTTGATGGAGCTAGCAGTAATGCCCCCTTACAAGAGGGAAAAATGGCAGTTGGTGAAGGTGGTATTAGAGTTACAGCTGCTATTTGGTGGCCAAATCATTTAGAAACAAAAAGAAATACAAATTTTATATCCATGATGGATATATTGCCTACCCTACTTGAACTGGTTGGATATAAGGGTAATCAAGAAAATTTTGATGGAGTATCAAAGGTTCCAAGCTTTAAAAATAATATTAAAGTTCCCTCTACCTATGTTGTCACTGATGTTGCAAATAATAGTTATGCCTTTTTAGAAATGCCATATAAATTAGTAAAACATGGATCTGAAATCCAGTTATTCAATGTTATGCAAGATCCTACTGAAAGTAACAATATTGCTCATGAAAATCCACTGTTACTTCAATCAATGGAAACTCAACTTGCGTTATGGCCAATAGGTGAGAACCGTTCTGAACCTCTTCCTAAAGTATTAAGCGATCCTGATTTATTTGGTGGTGAAGAAGATCGTATCTCATGGATAGAGCAAGCAAACATTAATGCTGAACAAAACTAGTTAAGATTTCCACTTAATATTGCATCCCATTGAAGGGTGTTGCTCAATATCTACCTTTTGACCATTTATCATATTGCGCATTGCAATGATTAAATCGATTCCGGATGGGGTACCTGAATTCGGTGAGGAATCATCAGCTCTCCCACGATAAGTTAACATATTATTAGTATCAAAGACGTAAAATTCTGGGGTGCATTCTGCTTGGAATTGGCGAGCAATTTGTTGAGTTTCATCGTAAAGATAAGGGAACGAAAGTCCTAAATCTTTCCAGAGAACAGTCATTTTTGAAGGAGCATCATCCGGATGGTTAGAAACATCATTAGAACTTATAGCAACGAGATTAAATATATTATTAAAGTCTGTTTCTAATTGCTGAATCAAAGTATGGTAATGAATAACATAAGGACAGTGATTACAAATAAACATGATAAGTGTTGGCATTTCTTTTAAGGATGTTGTTGAAAATTCTGACCCATCAACAGTATTTGGAAGAGAAAATTTTGGTAGCTCTGTTCTCAGTGGCAACATAGATGAGAAAGTTAATGCCATCAGTAGAGTTAAGAAGTTTCTTTGATTTTTTCTTCCAGCTCATTTAAGCGCTTCATAATTTCTGCATGGCGCGTACTGTCATTGAAAAAACCTGAGTAATTACCAGCAATATACTCCCCTAATTTTCTCCAGGAAATTAAAATAAAAATTAGTAAAAGTGAAATTAAAATACCCACTATGATAGCTAATACAACCCAAAGATCGCCTACTGTTGCTGGGGCATTCCAATTCATTTAATTATTACCAAACTAAGAGTTTCGTTTTTTGATATTTTTCATATCAAAATATAAATAAATAGCTGCGTAAATTACAAGCACTGCGAAACAAATGATTGCAGATGTTTGTGCAACTTTAGCAGATAAATATCCTTGAGAATAAAAAAATTGGATGAAAGAAGTTCCTAAAGCAAGTAAGATTAAAGTAAGTTTTGATAGTAATCCCATAAGCAAATTTTAAAACATAACGATGCTTGCTTACAATATTATTTAATCAGAAATTAGTGAGTAGATACAGAATGAATCATAAAATTAAAAACCTTGATTTATATATTTGTTTAATTGTTCTTGTGCTTTCAAGTTTTTTGGCAAGTGTAATCCAAACAAGTTTTTACCAAGTAAATATTTCTTTAGAAAAATTAGACACATCAAATAATCAATATATTTATTTTGATCTTTATAAACCTTTATCTGCAAGTAAAGAAAATCCTGCACCTTTTGTTGCAATTATTCCTGGATTTCAAAGATCTAAAGAAGCTTTGTCCAATATTGCTATTGAGTTGTCTCGTCGAGGATATGTTGTGGGGTTAATTGATCCATATGCTCAAGGCTTATCCTCATCATCCAATAGCAGACGATCTGCAACAACAGAAGGATATGGGATGTTTGCCTTGGTTGAGTATGTTTATGGAGGTGCCTATGATTTTATCAATCCTGATTTTATAGGCGCTACTGGACACTCAATGGGAGGAAATGCAGCTATAAGAGGAGCAAATTATTTCGGTAAACAAGCTATTGAAACAAATACAAGAAGCAAACTTCATTCTGCATACGTATCTGGGTATGTTCTTACATTATTACCAGAAGTCTTGAAAGATGTCAGATCTAATGTTGGGGTTAGTTATGCTTTATATGATGAAGGTGCGTTTCGTAATGAGCAAAAAGGTTGGGCTAACTCCTATATGCCGACCATGCCTGAGGCTTTGAGGGTAGTAAATGGAGTATTGCCCAAAAATCAAGAAATAGATAAAATCGAATTAAACAAATTCTATGGTAGTGTTGACGACCTCTCGACACGAGTAATCCACAACGAAGCAGTATTGCATCCCTTCCATCCATATGATCATGAAGCCACGGCAAATCAACTTATATTCTTTGATAAAGTTTTTGGTTCGCCGACTCCAAAAAATTCAAATCAACAGATTTGGCAATGGAAAGAATTCTTTACACTGCTCAATATGATTGTTGGGTTATATATGCTGATTCCTTTGACTAGAGCATTCTTAAATCTAACTTTTTTCTCAAGTATTATCCAACCCATTCCAACAGCTCTCCCAGCACAATCCAAACAAGGTAAAGTAGTTTTTTGGAGTATCTTTTTTCTTAGTGCTTTAATTGCTTGTGTGACTTTTATTCCCATGGTGGATATTGCAAAAGTGCTATTTGCTGATGCTGCGTCCAGAAAATTAACTTGGTTCTTTCCCCAACGGATGAATAATTCGGTAATGTTGTGGGCTGCATTTAATGGCACCCTTGGTCTTATAATTTTTTTTACTTCGTATTATCTTTTTGGAAGACATCATGGTGTTAAAAAAGCTTCATGGGGATTATCAATCTCCAAAAAAAATTTAGTTAAAGTCATCTTATTGAGTGTATTAGTTTTTATAAGTTTCTATTTAATATTATTTTTATTGTACGCAATATTCCATGTTGACTATCGATTTCTTTTCATGGGTGTTAGGATTTTTCAACCTGAGATGTTATTGGTTTTGTTAATGTATTTCCCTCTTTTCTTTGTATTCTTTTTTTCAAATTCGCTCCGAGTTAATGGAGCTATGCGATTTACTGGTCAACCGGAATGGCAATCGAAGTTAATCGCAGCATTAGCTAACTCTTTGGGTTTAATTTTAATTATAGTGATCCAATATGTAGTATTTTTTGAGACAGGAACCGTTTTTTGGACTACTAATTGGTTGAGTGTTAATTTACTTTTTGGAATAGTTCCTATGATGTTTATTCTTCCTTTGTTTAATCGAGTATTTTTTCACATGACAGGCAATGTCTATTTAGGACCACTGATCACATGCCTAGTTTTCATCATGATTTTATCAACCAATACAGTTGTTTACCTTCCAATATAAAATACAATAATGAGTATGGAAAAATTAGTATTAGTCACAGGATCGGGAAGAGGTTTAGGTGCAACTATTGCGCAAACTTTTGCTGATCAAAACTTTCAAGTTGCAATCAACTATTCAAAAAGTAAAGATCAAGCTGAAACTTTGGCACGCACCCTTGGTAAATCCGTTGAAGCTTTTGAAGCAGATATCAAAGATAGGTCAGCAGTTGAAAAGATGCTTGAGTCTATTCAATCATCATTTGGACAAACTCCGAATATTATTGTTAACAATGCAATGACTGATTATGTTTTTAATGGTGATTTACGACAAAAAGCTCAGGAGATTTCATGGGAAGAAATCCAAAATCATATTGATGTTTCCATCAAAGGATCTTTAAATGTTATTCAAACCTGTTTACCGGGCATGAAAGAAAAAAATTTTGGAAGGATCATTAATGTTGGAACCAATTTATTTCAAAATCCTGTGGTTCCTTATCATGATTATATTATTGCCAAAGGAGGTTTGTTAGCTTTGACAAGGAGTTTTGCTAAAGATTTAGGTGAGTTTGGTATTACTGTAAATATGGTTTCTGGAGGATTGTTGAAGGTTACTGATGCCAGTGCAGCAACTCCCGATGAAGTCTTTGATGCCATTGCGAGTATGACGCCTTTGCAGCAGGTAACTTCCGTGCAAGATTTTGCTGATGCTTTGTTGTTTTTTGCAACAGAAAGCTCTAGAGCGGTTACTGGACAAACATTAACTGTTGATGGTGGCTTAACGTTTAATTAGGAATATAATTTGGATCAATGAAGTCTATCTTGGCTGAAAGCACACCTATCTGACCTTTTAATTCTCTGATAATACTTTTAAGTTCCGATATATTAGTTGTTTTTAAAACAACAAAATTTAAGTCGCTAAAAACTTTAACGACTTGTAGTTGATTTTGCATAGCATAATTATTGAAATCAAAACTTGAATCATATTTGACCATAATCGAGCCATCAGTAAATCCGATATATTCCAATCCAGGATAATAAATAACTTTTAAATCTGTAATTTTTTGTGATTGATCTAAATCCAATGCATTCAAAATGACAATGTCCCTCTCCTTCAAGTATTTAAAATTATTAATAGTTTCCAGACCATTTATATTTAATTCACCTTGTGGATCAAAATAAACAACCGAATCTGGATAAATCTCTTGCGATTGAAGATTTACAAAAAACATAAAAAAATAAATAATGAAAATTTTTCTAATTGCCATAAGCTATAATTCCCCAATTTTCTAAGATTCCTGTAGTGCATTGAACAGTTGTGTTGCCATCGTCATCGGTAACTTCAGGACAGCCTCCAGATTCCCAATTTATAACTTCTAAAGTCCACTCACCTGCAAGATTTTCTCCATAAAAACCTGCCACACCAACATCAAAATAATACTCTTCAAAATCATAATCTACTGTGAGGTTTTTAGGATTATTGACCTTATAAGCAAATGGGTAAAGAACATTTAGGGTAGTCCCATCTGGTGATGTCAAGCGCAATCCGATATCTGACATATCAGGATAATCAAACCAAAATCTCAATCTTATCCACTCGACTTTACCTTGTGAACCCTCGTTAGCCGACAAAGAAATACTATGAGATAATTTTTGATCAGCAATATTAAGATCCCACTCAGGATCATTATCTTCAGCAGTCACTAAACCGTAAGTTATAAAATCTCCAAGACTATTGGGTACCATATTTTCAGCAAAAGTTATGGCATCAGCAACATTTAATTTTCCAAAACCAAACCAATTATGAAAATTAAAACCTGCAGCATTAGTTTTCCATGAATAGATAGAAATCTCCTCGTTATTAAACGTTAAATTTTTACTTCGATCTTCATCAATTTTGGTTGCCGTGCTTGCCATAATGTGTTTGATATCTCGCCAAGTAAAATCAGGATTAACCTCTAAAAGGATGGCTACGAGTGCAGCAACGGTTGGACCAGCAGATGAGGTACCATTCATATGGGGCATGTAGTCACAATTTAAGTTTAATGGATGATCTCCGGTGGAAAATGCATTTCTCGGAGTTCCAGCATCATTTTCTGTTCTGATGTAACCAATATCACAAGTTGACTGATCAGTACTCATTACAGCAGCTTTAAAGTAACGTTGTTGTTCTTCACTGTAATTTTCTGCAAGGTAATTGGGAGGGCCATAACCAAATTCTCCTCCATAACCAGATATCCATGAAGCCGAGCCGGGTGTTGAATAGGATGACCTTTGATCATCTGCATTTAGAGCAGGAACCCCAACAAAATACGGAACAACTGAAATTGGATCATTTGTACTAGTTGTTGTACATGGCATTTCATCAGACAAAGCTTGATTGGGACCACAATATCCACCAATAGCCCATGAGTTTCCATTAGATTTTACAAAGACAGTTCCTTTTCCAGCTCGAGAGTTTTCTGTAATGGTTGCAATAGCATCCCAAGTATCACTGTCAAAAACTGGAGGCATATACCATTGGGATGAACCTCTTCCCCAACTATTGTTAGCTACTCCAACCTCAACGGTATAATCCAGTCCATTAAATGAGGAAAATAGATTGGCATCACTTTGACTGAGAAGCCAGTTATAACCTACTAAATGGGCATCCGGAGCAATTCCTCTTCCTCCAAGATTATTATGTCCTTTCATAGCAATGATTCCAGATACTGCTGTTCCATGATCTCCAGTCAAAGAAGTATTAGTAGGATCTTCATCTTGTTCCACCCAGTCAAATGATCCGGGAACAATATTGTCAACTAAATCTTCATGGGCAAGTTCAAGACCTTCGTCAATAATTGATACAATCACTCCTTTGCCAGTATATCTACAGTCAGCAGCTTTAACATTAGCATCAGCACCAGGAGTACCAGCAAGATCAGCAAAATTTTTCTGTCCCGTATTTTCTAAAACCCATTGATAGGGATATAACGGATCTATTTGCAAAGTTATCGAAATGGTTTTCGAAACAGTATGGACACCAT
>MDTE01178982.1_pt1 | contig 14833 bp, 7 predicted proteins | sample 811231 | NCBI WGS metagenome assembly MDTE01 (sample SAMN05326651, study PRJNA326480) | marine metagenome | isolation source: seawater | place: Indian Ocean: Red Sea | collected 2010 | reverse complement strand
GGCGATGACGATGACTCCGGCGATGACGATGACTCCGGCGATGACGACGACTCCGGCGATGACGACGACTCCGCCGGTGACGATGATGACTCGGCGACCGCACGCGGAGCGGACGAAGACGAAGAAGAGGGCTGGACTCTGCTGCAGGTGATCGACAACGCTCCCTCTCCATCGGTGGAGGTCCTCTTCCGAGCGGAGGTGTCCGAGGAGGACGAAGAAGAAGACGGCCCCGCTTCGGGCTACCTCTATGTCTTGGGTAGCAACCTGATGCGGGTCTACACCACTTCGGGAGCGCTGGGTGAGACCTTCAGTCTGAGCTCTCAGGGGAGCGGGCTTGCCGCTGCAAGCTTTGACGACGGATATGTCTACGCGAGCGTGGCGGGGACCGGCCAGGTCGCCGTGCTGACCGCAGGCCCATGGGTCGAGGTTGCTGAAGTGGAGCCGACGAACATTGCCTCGGATCTCGACAGCGTGACCGTTACCTTCGAGGCCAACTTCGGGACAGACTCCACGGGCACATGCGACTACCGGATGGTGGTCAATGGTGGGATCACCGATGACGGTACCGCAGTTGCTGCTGCGAGCGGAACGGCCAGCATTGGAGAGCAAGAGGTTGTTGTGTTGTCGGGCGCAGACCTTGCGATTGGCTCCAACCGCGTCTCCATCTTCTGTGAAGACGAGGAGGGCGATGTGGGCCGGACGAGTTTTTCGTACTACAAGGGCGCTCTGGCTCCACCACAGTCCTTTGCTCTCAGCCCGGGAGACCTCCAGGTGACAGCTAGCTGGAGCCACCTCGTGCACGAAGACGTGACGGTGGATTACTACCTGCTGTACTTCGACGACGAGACCTTCGACTCGGTCACAAGCCCCGAGACGTGCAACGAGGACTTCAGCATCTGCTCTCCTTACAGCGTTGTCATACCGTCCGCGGTGGCAGAGCGTGGCGGTGACGATGATGACTCGGCTGCGGGCGACGACGATGACTCCGGCGCGGACTCCCGGGCTGGGGCTGGCGCCACGATCTCGGTCGTGGTGGATGGCCTAACCAACGCCGTCCCCTGGTTCTTCTCCGTGGCTGCTGTGGATGTGGACGGCAACATCGGGCCTCGGACAGAGGTCTTGTCTTCGACGCCCTCCGTGACAGGGGGTGCAGCAGCCCTGTCGGGAGATGAAGGTGGCTGCAGTTGCCGCCTGGGCGATCAACCCTTTTCGCCTCTTGCCGGCCTCTCTGCGGTCGTACTGGGGCTGTTGTTCGCTGCGCGCCGGCGTAGCCACGAGGAGTTCAAGTCATGCTGAGTCTGCGCTTTGTTCGTGCCGTCCTGCCACTACCGATTGCGGCCTTGGTCTGTGCACTCTTTGTGACCGTGCCGTCCTCGGCACAAGCTACGGACTTGGACCGTGAGGAGTCCCCAAAGACCTTCGTCACCTCTCTCAGCTTTGGCGGATTCTGGTTCCAGGACGACTACATCCAGGCGAGCTACAACTCCAAGGGGAAGTTCGTTCCGAAGCTCACCTTCGGAGTCGTTCCTCTGAGTCGCTATGTGCACATCGAGGTGAACCTCAGCTTTGCGTTCCTTCAGTTCCCGGGGAAGGCCACCTTTGTCGACACGGGCGAGTCCTCGGCGGACTCCGTCATGCTGACTTTGTTCCCCTTGAACCTGGACCTGTCGGTGGGCATCGACATCGTGGATGAGCAGCCTGTCGTCCCCTACGGTGGAGTCGGTGTGGCGTGGACGCTATGGCGGGAGCACGTGACGGGCGGAGGAGAACAGTGGAGCGGCTATCGACTGGGCTACAACGCTTTTTTCGGTGCAGCCCTCTTGCTGGACCGAATCGAGCAGCGCAGAGCGCGGGAAGTGGATGCTGCCGTTGGCGTGAACGATGCCTTTTTGACCCTGGAGGGGCGCTTCGCCAAGGTGGACTCCGAGCTGGAGGATGGCGACCTGGTCAAGGGGACCCTGGACTTCTCCGGGTGGTCGTTCCTCGCCGGAATCAAGCTCGTGTACTGAGTTCTCTGGTAGTCCTTGAAGATCAGGACGCAGCTTAGATCGAGAGGCGGTTAGCCCACCAAAAGAGGGCGCCGCAAACACAGGCCAGCGCCACTGCCATTCGCCGTTGAGTTGCCCCCGGCTCTCGGGATGCAATGGATGCAACTGGGGCTAGAACTGCCAGTCCGATCAGCGGCAGGAAGTAGTGGTGACTGTAGTGATGGATGAAGGCTAGGCACGGGAAATAGAGGAGCGCCGTGATGCTCATCACCCGACTCATCTGATTGCGGAAAGGCCAGGCAAACAACAACGCACCACCGCCACAGATCATCCACATGCGAAAGAACACCACCGGCCTCTTGAACAGTGGGTCAGCCCCCTCTCCCGGGTTGTGGAAGTGCTCGGGGATGGTCTCGAAATAGAGGGCATAGAGCCAAGTGGGGAGCAGCCCCAGCAGGCCACCGACTCCCAGCATCACTCCGCAAAACAGCCCAATAGCGAGGCCTAGCTTGACCATGGCTTCGGTTGTCTGGATCCGCCGCTTGGCGTCCAATAGCATCAGGGATGCGCCGGCGAAGCCGATGACGGCGACCCCGGGGTAGCGCAGCAGCGCCGTGAGCACGGCCCAGAGAACGAAGATCCGCTGTCGATTGGTGCAGAGCGCCACGACGGAGATGAAGATGCCCAGTGCGAACAGATTGTCCGGGAAGTTCATCGAGCCGTCAGAGACCATCAGTCGGCCGTGCTGGGCCGCGTTGAGTGCGAGGGCCAGAGCCAATGAAGCTCCTACCGAGACAGGGAGAGCTCTGTTCTGTGACTCCATGGCCTGGATGCCAACGAGAACGATGCCAAAGAGGATCAGCATCAAGAGCATGGAGGCCGACACAAGCTGTGGGCTCAGGAGTTCGCGAGCTGGGGCGTAGAGATAGGTCCAGACGGGTGGCTGGTGCAGGGTGCTGGGTGGGTCTGCCCAAGGCGGTGAGTGGCCCGGCAGAACATGCGTCGACGCCACCTCCGCTGCCCATCGGACGTTCTCGGTGACATTCAGCATCTGGAAGGGATGCATTGAGTGAATACCCAGAACCTCAAGCTCTCCACGGACCTCCCCACCGGCCAGGTTCGCCAGGCCCAGGATCTCGAAATCCTCCAGCCGCGGTGGCTCGGGACTCGACGGATCGGGCAGGACACGGATGTCCACTTCGGCTCGCCCCTTAGGGGGCACCTGAACGACATCGGCAACCAAAGCGGCGCCCCACTCCCAGTACCGCTCGACCTGTCCGTGATAGGGCAGGTCCGGCGCCTGCTCGATGACCACTGGAGTTCCCAGACGGCTCGAGGGGGACATGCCGCTCGTCATGTCTGTCAGATCGTGTTGAGCGATGACAGCTGCACACCCCACCTTGCCGTGCACGAGAAAGTAGACGGGAACCTGCTGGGGACGATCGCTCTCGTTGAGGATCCGCAAAGTCTCCGACAGGTCTTGAGGTTGGAATGAGGAGCCTTGTACGAAGGGTCGGCCGTCGGCCCACTCCAGGGCAATGAAGCCCACCTCCTCACTGGCCTCCCATCCTTGATTGAGGATGTCGTTGTCGAAGTACCAGGAGGAGTCGCGGGTTAGATGGGCGCTCTTCCAGGCGCCAAAGAGGAGCACTACGACGACGCCCACCGCGACTGCCGCCTGTGACGAACGGGTGGGTGTGGCGAACTCCAGGGCGGCGAGTCGACGTCCCCAGAGCGTGAGGCAGATTGCGATCTCTACGATTGCAATGGCGAGCAGTGGACCCCAGCGAATGGGGATGTCCAGGAAGCGAAATGCGTTGAAGTGGACAAAGTGGATGACGATGTTGAGCCCCACTGCGGTCAGCAGGACCCAGGTTCGGCTCAGGGCATCCGAGTTGGCCGTCTGTCTTGCGCGAAGGTCCGTGCCGGCGAGGAAAGGAACGAGGAAGTAGGCGGGAACCAACAGGACGACGGGAAGCCCTACGATTAGGCGAAGCCAGGCGAGGAAGGACACGCTGTGAGGAGCGGGCCTGGGGGTGCCCCAAATGTTCAGCGGGACCAGGAGGAGCGTTGCGAGGGCGAGCAACAGGCCGACCTGTAGGGGGCGATTCGGCCTCATGAATGGCCCATGTTACCCGTTGCGATCCGCCTTCGCCGCATTGGGGATGACTCGTGCGGCTTTGATGGGCTGATAGTCAACCGGGATCGACCTGTGGCACGAGCGTCAGCGGGAGTCGGGGGTTGGCCCGGCCTGAGGTCCGAACGAGGTGCCATGGGTGCCGGTCAGGTAGTGTTTGCCGCGGCACTGGGCTCTTGCCACTCTCTGAGAAATTCGCGCCAGCCGGTTGCCTCTCCCAGCACCAGGCAAAGGCGGTTCCAGTGGGCGCCTCGTCGGACATGCCGGTCTGGAGAAGGTCGCTGATTAGACCGCCCCGGTTGGACCAGCGCAGCCATGGTCTCTGAGTCAGGCCCCCGCGCACCTGAATGTCCGGTCGTTGCACCTTGAGTCGTCGCATGGCGCCCTGAGGTTCCAGGACCCGATGGTTGTCGCCGCCTTTCACGACGGTCTCCGGGACGATACAAGGCCAGGGCGCATCCGCGGGCTCTTTGGGAGCAAGCGTCGAGGGGCTGCCTGCCCAGAGCTCCCGGGGCTTGCTGGACCTCGACTCTCCTTGTTGCAGTGTGAACGTATAGCCAGCACCTACAGCTCCCGGAGCCCGCAAGGCGTCGTCACTCAGGGCCGCCCAGAGCATTCGGATCCGCTCGTCCCATGATTGAGTCCAGCCCGCGGCTTTGGCGTCGTCGGTGACACTCAGGACCGGAACGCCTTCTGGGTCCACGTGTCCTCGGGCGAAGGCGAGAAGCAGACAGTCTGTGGCCGACCAGAGGCGAGGTCGACTTCGTAGAAGATCCCAGACCTTTTGACCTCTCCAGGCGCCCTGGTCAATCCATGCGTTGACACCCAGGGCATAGGCCTCCGCCTCGCGCTGTTGCTCTCTCGTGAGTTTTCGAAAGGCCGCCTTGGCCCCCCGCCGGAACCCGAGGAGGCGAACGAAGGGATCGAGGTCTGCTGCGGTGACCCCTGGCTTCCACAACTTCTCTCCCAGTACCTCAGCAAGTCGGCCGGACCAGAGGCGACGCTCAAGGTCCATGGAGGCCATGGCGAGGGAGGCTGCCAGGTAGCCTTCCGCAAGGAGAGCGTCCAGCCGCTGGCTGGCGTGGATGCAATAAACCCCTTGCTGCTCGGTCAACTGGACCGAGGCGCTCAAACCCCAGATGGCCAGTTGCCGGCCAGTCTTGGGTTTCCACAGGCTGGAATGAGATAGGGGTGGGACGCCAGACATAGAGCATGAGCATAGCCGGGGTGGTCGTCAGAGCCTGCAAGTCCCAGCCCTGGGCCTTGTCTCTCGTACAGGAGATGTTGCCCCGCCCGGGGTGTCCATGTAGGGTCGCGACCCTTTTGAATGGGGAAAGGACAGCCGGCCTTGGACCTGAAGCTCCTATTCGATGAGTTCGCCGCCAGCATGGTGCGAGAGCGAACCCTCATGACTGATGAGCGGTTGAGTGCTTGGACGGCGGCCGTGAAGAGCCGATTGGTGCGCCTGGGCAAGCGACGAGGCTACTCTCCATTTGCTACCGATGATCGTCGCAAGAGCGCTGCGTACCTCTGGGATGTGGCGTGGTGCATCGAGGACAAGAGGCGACGTGGTCAGCCGGCCTCGGGTGCAGGTATTGAGGGGCTCGCGTTTCCCGAGGCCCCCTATCGCAAGCTAGTTCTCACCGCCGAGGTGGAGTGGGGCCGCCAGGGCCAGCGCCCGCATACCCAAGTGTTTCGTCAGAATCTAGAAGAGGTGTTCCGAGACTTCTACAAGCTGATGGACGCTCGCTCCGGTAGCAAGGTCATGGTGTACACGACCTGGCTCTATCCTGAGCAGGCAGGGCTAAGTGGCCTGTTCCTGAGGGGATTCCGCCAGATCCTCTTGGACTACGACAGTCATCTGCCTGGTGATCGGTATCTTTTCATTGAGTTCGATGATCGGAAGCGAATGCTCAGCGGCTACCTCACAGAGGTGCCTCGTCGTGGGCCGAGGCCGTTTCGGATTCGTTGTGTGGGGTCCGTCCCTTATCCTCGCCGCTGGGATCCCAACCACACCTAGGGCGCTTGCCCGTCGACCGCTCAAGGGGCGGGTCGTCTAGAATCGGCGGCAGTGCGCCGACTCCGTTCGTCACCTCTGACCGCGTTTGCGGCACTCCTCGTCGTTTCGGCTCCTGTTCCCCTTTCGGGCCAGGGCTCGGGTGCCGAGAGTCCCCTTGGTGGAGAGGACTCTCTGGGCGTGGAGAGTCGGACCGAAGCCGCTGTCGATCCACTGTTTCAGCTGGACCGAGGCCCGGTGGACAGCCTCGGTTGGGGGACGACCGAAGATCTGCGGGTCGATCTGGGCGCTGGAGCGGCTGTCAGTGTCTTCTCGGGCAACCTGGTGGTGGGGGTTCGGCCCTTCATTCGAGGCGACGCCGTTCCCGATACTCAGCTGGCTTTGACCTACAACCACCTAGATGCCGAGGGGAGCGCTGGGCTCGCGCCTGGATGGCGGCACGATCTGGATCGGAAAGTGGTGGTTGGCGCTTGGGGTGGCCGTGTCCTCGTGGATGGGGACGGCTACCGAGACTCATTCTTGCCCAGCAGCCTACCGTCTTCGGACGAGGTACTGCGCGTCCTGGATGATGTCCTGGTCGCTTGGAGACGGAGCACATCCGCTGCAGCACGTCGCGAGGTCGGCGGCCTCGATGCCATGCGGGCAGCCCTGGTTGCCGATCCCCTGTTCCTGGGCGAGATGCGCCTCAAGCTCTTGGGCCCACCGGACGACGCGGATGAGTTGGAGGTGCTCACCTCCACACGAAGGGGCAACCGCAGCTTGGCTCGAGTGCGTGAGACGGACGAGTACGTCTTGCTGCGGGGCGATGGTGGTAGTGAGCGTTATGACCCCGAAGGCCGCCTTGTTGAGGTCGAGGCCCGTGGAGGGCCGAAGGCGAGGGTGGTGCGTGAGGGAGGCCGGCTCGTTGGGCTGGAGGTTGGCGGCAAGGAAGTCTTCCACGTGGTTCCCGACGCGTCGGATCGGGTTCGTAAGGTGAGGTCTAGCCTGGGCTATACGGCGGACTTCGACTACGTGGACCGTCTGCTCTATCGGCTTCGTCTACCTGGTGGTGCGATGACATTCCAGTACGACACCATGGGCCGCTTGGTTGGCTTCGAAGGCCCACTGGGGGCCGTCACCGTGGGCTACGACGACGCCTCGGGCCGAGTGGCTTGGGCCAAGGGCCCACAGGCCCAACTGGAGCTCTCTGATGTTGCTCGTGACGGGGGTGATATCCAGGTCGAGGTACGGGGCCTAAGTGGTGGTAGTCGGTCCTGTAGCTGGTCTCCGACGGAGCGGACCAGGACCGTGCGACGGGGCACAGAGGTGCGGCAGGTTCGATTCGATCGGGACCGCCCCCTGCCTGAGGAGGTGCGAGAGCCTAGTGGAATCCTTCGCTTCTCTTGGGATGATTCAGGTCGGCTGGTGAGTACCTCGAGAGAGGGGCTGAGTGTTTCCTGGGAGCGAGACACTGACGGTGTTCTGACGGCCTTGGTGGACGCATCAGGGGCTCGCGCAAAGATGGTGCGCTCGGAGTCGTCGTCGCTACTTGGCTGGAGCGACCCTGTGGGGAGGCGTACGTCCATCACAATGGACGAGCGCGGCTTACCCCAGCTCATTGTTCGGCCGGGTGGGCTTACGGAGCGGGTTCATCGCACGCAGCAGCACCGGATCCGCTCTGTCGACCTGGCGGGTCGGCCGGCGGTCACCTTGCGTCGCGACTCTCGGGGCTTCCCTAGGGCGATCCTAGGTCCAGCAGGGAGCACAGCAGTGCTGCGCTTCGACTCTCAGGGGAGGCTGTCGGGCCTCACGTCATCGACGGGTCCGGAGTTGACTCTTTCCTATACAGGCGAGGGGCGCGTTGCTTCGCTCGAGGACGGTCGCAGCACCCCGCAGTTGGCCTATGGGCGGGGTGGGCGTCTGTTGGGCTGGACGGTTGAGGAGGAGTCGGTTCGTCTCCTTCGAAACGAGGATGACTTGCTCCTCGGTCTGGAACGCAACGGCGTTGTCGACTGGAAGCTCAGTCGGTCTGCCGGCGGTCGTGTCTCTGGTCTAGAGCAGTCGGGCTGGCGGACCCAGTCCTTTGAGTTTCACGAGGACGGGATGCCCAGAGCTTGGGATAGCTTGCTTGGGGGGCGGTTTACATTGCGCCGGGATCGCTCGGGTGTGGTGGACGGCTGGGTCGAAGCTACAGGAGCCGAGGTCCGGCGGCGTGTGGACGGGCGGGGACAGTCCGTCGCTGTGGAGCGGGGTGGTGGGAGCTGGACGATCGAGCGCGACCTCTCAGGTCGCCCCATTGGGCTCGTGGACGCTGTTGGATCCGCTTTCGCCATGACCTTGGATTCGGCGGGGCGTGTGGAGCGTATCGCTGCCCCGGAGGGCATCACATCTACGTTCCAACGGGATGGTCGAGGACGGTTGTCGCGGATCCGACAGGGTGATGTGGCCTGGAGCCTGCGGCGAGATAGCAGTGGCCGTCCTGCTGTCTTTATCGATCCGGAGGGCACAGAGGTTGTCTTGGACTGGGACCGCAGCGGTCGTTGGATTAGCCTCCAGAGACCGGATCGAGACGAGTTGAGGGTGTCCTATGGCAGCTTTGGACCGACCCGAGTCGGTCTCATGAGACGGTTCTATGGCCCAAGGGGTGCGCTCGTTGGGTGGGGGCCTGTCGAGGCCGGGTGGCGATGGGACTATGGTCGCAACGATCAGCGACAAATCGTAGATGTGTCTGCCCGACCTCTTGGGGCCGGAGCTGTCGCTACCTCCGCAGTTCCCCGGCGTCCTCGGCTGGTTATTGACCGGGGTGACGGTGGTCTTCCGGTGCGGGTTGGCGCTCATCGACTTGTCTGGCGGGATGGATTGCTGGAACAGACCCGCACCATAGGGTCCTCTTCCGACTCACTCGCTGAGTGGACTTCACGCAGAGACTCCAAGGGTCGTGTCGTTTCCTGGTCCGTGACCAATGGGTCGCGTGCCGAGGTGGAGAGAGATGCTTTGGGCGATGTGAGGCGGTTGCTGCTGCAGCCTGCCGACGGACGAGAACCCGTGGCATGGATGTTCCGAAGGGATGCAACGGCGCGTGTGGTCCTCGCCGAGCGCGAGGATGGTTTGCGGTGGGATCTGCAGCGAGACGCCCTCGGTCGAGTACGGCGTTGGCACATCCACGGGGCAGAGGAGGGCGGCATGCAGATCGCGCTGAAGCCGCTGGATGGCACCGGGCTGGCAACGAACGGGGTCTTGTCCGAGGCGCTGGGTGTTTCCGTTCCCGGGGCTCCGCCCGAGGGAGGCCTTCCCTCGGGGTCTCGCCGCTTCGAGGCGCGGCTGGATGGTGGAGCTGAGGTGCTGTCGTTTGATGAAGTGCGATCGGTGAACGGTGATTTCAGCCGAATGCGGAGCGTCCAGGAGGCCACGCTGGGGGAGTTGGATTTACCCGAGGCTCTGGACGAGGACCCAATTGGAGCTCTGCTGCCCTCGTCCAAGTTTGACGACCGAGCTCAGGCCCAAGATAGAGAGGCTCTGTCTTGGGGAGGGACAGCCCTGGAGGGGGCCGATGGGACTCTCTTCTTGCCGTCTCCGTTCTCTGGGGGGGTCGGTGTTGCGGGAATCGGATGGTTCCGGTTAGCGACCGGAGATGGGGAGACGGTCAGTTGGTTGGGGCCCGGAGCCGACCTCCGAGCACTTCGAGTCCCCCTGGCCAGTGGGGACTGGCTAACGCCCGACGGCTGGCTTGAGCGGATGGAGTGGGACCCAACAGAGGGTGATCGCGTTGCTGTCTCGCTGCTCGAGCAAGCCCCGGCCCCCCCCGGTTTGGCTGGAGCTGCCGCCGATTGGTGGTGGGCCTTGGGGGGAGATCCCGACGGGCTGGCTCGGCTCCCTCGGGGAGTCTCAGGATCTTCGATGGCGTGGGAGCGTCCGCGGCAAAGACTCTTTGCTGAAGACGCGCTGCTTGGCGGTGACGACGCGGAGGCGGGGCCGGGGGGCGGGCTTCCACGGATCCCGGGAGCGGAGCGTCTCTTGCCTCAGGCTCCCCATGTGCACAGGCTCGCTCCATTGGATGCTCTGGTCCTCTCTGGCGACCTGCCTCTGCTGTCGTCAGAGCATAGGGCGTGGCTTGATGTGCCTCCTGTACCGTGGCTCATCGCCGTTCCGGGTGCTGCATGGCTGCATCACCTGGCCGAGCGTCGTGCCTGGCCCTCTGTCCCTGAGTCGTGGTCCAGAGGCGTCGTCGCGGGAGCCTCTCATCGTCTGGATGGGGTCGTCACTCGAGGCGGGACCGATGCCCGCTGGCTCTTGCCCTACGAACTACAACCAGCAGTCGAGCTGCTGCCTGCTGGCACGAGGGATCTGGTGCCCGGCGTGGCGAGCGGCATGGCAGGCGGGAGCAGCAGTCTTCCGGTTGACGGGCGCAACACGGCTCTAGAGGCCCTCTCGGGAGATCCCCACGCGGCCAACTCACCGTGGCAAGGGGTCGTCCATTCCGATGCGACGCTCTTGTTCTTGCGTGCGATTGCAGCCGGGGATGCTGTAGACAGCTACTCCTCCTTGGGGCTTGAGGGTGACGGAGAGCATTGGGCGGTGGAGACTCCCTCTGGAGTCCGGATGGTCGTGGATGGTCGTGGACGACTGCTCTCGGTGGATGCCCTGGGTCGATTGCACGAGTCCTGGGGTCGTTGGGCTGTGCAACGTGCGGGTAGCGCTCTGGTGAATCGAGGCGGGGGGCCATTGGGCTCAGACAGACTGTTAGAGCGCCCGGCTTTCTTGCCTGGTTCGGGTCTGCTGCCAGAGTCACGGTGGGGTCTGGTGCCTGCGGATCCCAGGTTGCCGCTGGATGCCCAGGGCAGGATCCCGTGGCTCGTGCAGCCGCGCTCCAGCCAACCCGATCTATGATCGAGACATGGCCACGGTGACCTTTCTCCCTGCCGGCGTCACGGTCGAAGTGCGCGATGGCACCACAGTCTTTCATGCTGCTGATCGAGCGGAGGTTGCGATCCCGAGCCAGTGCGGCGGGAAGTGTGCCTGTGCGCTATGCCGGGTCAAGGTAGTGGACGGAGATGACGCCGTGTCACCGATGCGGTGGGAGGAGGAGGGCCACTTGGGTAATTGCTATCACCTGACGCGCGAGAGGCTCTCTTGTCAGCTCCAGGTGTTCGGCAAGGTCGTGATCGAGGTCCTGCCGGACGATAGCGCAGAGAAGCCGAAGAGCCGCTACATCCCCTACTCGTTGGTTCGAAAGCGGGAGAAGATGGAGCGGGACGAGGAACTTCGCCTTGTGCGCGGCAACAGAGGCCGAACAAAGTCCAGATCGAAGAAGCCCAAGAAGGGAGGCCCTGGTGAGGGTGGGGAGGCTACTGGACGCGGCTCCGGTTCGTCGACCGCCGAAGCACACAAGAACGCCGGGCGCAAAGCGCCGGAGAACGAGGGTGGAACGAAGTTGCCGTCGCGCGGCCGTTCCTCGCGTCGTCGTCGAGGGCGCAAACGAACCACGGGTTCCCTGAGGCCTGGCGACACCCGACCGCCAGAAGGAGCTCGAAAAAAGGGCTAGGTCTGCCTTGTTGCTCTGCTCCGACTGCTCAGGTGGCGTTCAAGCCGAGGATGGTGCGGTGTAGTTCGACCCCGGCCCGGTCCTGTCTCACCGAAGCCCGGCTGTCGATGATGTCGGTTAGCTGGGGGTGGTGTAGCAGGTAGGCCAGATCGCTCACTCTTGGATGCGCGTCGTCCCATGGTTCGGCTTCGAGCCGCATGACACCCAGCATCATGGTGACGGATACGAGCCCGCGTCGAATGCTGCTGTATTCGAACAGCCGCTTCTCGAAGAGCGCCTGAGTGAGGAAGCGTCGCTGCACATCGGCGTCGCGGCCCGAGACTACCGACACCCGATGAAGGGAGGGGCGGGTCGACATGTGAAAGTCTTCTGCATCCTCATCGCTGAGGGTGTCGGTGGCGGTTGCCCGACTTGCTTGCGCGGCCTCAACTCGCGCAATTTCGGCGAGAACCGGCGGGTCGTCATCGTGGCATCCGACCTCTTGCCGTAGGTGGTGGAGTCCCTTTCGAAATCGTTGCAAGGACTGGGGGTCCGACGCTTCGAGACCGACCAGGAGCTCGGACCACAGGGCCACATCGCGGAGCAGGGTGTCGGCGGCTTTGCCTACGTCGTTGTCGGTTGTGCCGACCCCCATCAGCGGTACGAATTGCTCCGACTCGTCATCCTTGGTGCTCTCACTGAGTTCCACAGTCTCGCACTCAACGTCGAGCTGGGTCTCGTCTTCCCAAGGCGCCAAGCCACCGACGTCGGCCCCCGCCAAGATTTCGTAGAACCCTTCGACACACTTGAGCCAACTCTCCGCAGCGTCGCGGGATGTTTCGGCGATCCGTCGCAAGGATTCGCGCTCCCACGTGTCGTAGACCTCATAGTTGGCGGTTCGCCAGCCGGTGAGTGCAACCCTGTCCGGCACTTGCCGGAGAAGGTGGGGGTGCTCGATGACCGCAGCCAGCGTGGTCTTTGCCTCTTGCGACGGATCCCCTCCGTGTCCCATTGCGACTGTTGGGCAGCTGAGACTCATGCCCATGTCCCAGCCAGTGGGAGTCCGGACCCCTCGGAACGGAAAGAGGCGACAGGCTGATGGCTTGAGCTCCTCTCCGAGCTCCTTGTGTATGCGACAGAGGCCGTCGGATTGAAGGAAGACACAGTGACCGTCGTGGGCGCGCAGCAAGAACATGGCGGCGCCGTCGGCTTGGCCTGAGAGTGGAATGAAGTTGGCCGGAGAAGCAGAACTCAGGTTGTTTTGATTTCTGAAGCCTTCCAGGATCAGATCCCGCTCCGCACGGGAGACGGGTCCCAGTAGATTTTTTTCGCTACAGCACTTGGTGCAAGAGTGGCAGTTGAAGTTACTAGCCGGTGCGACCCGAGCTTCGTCAATCTTCTCGTCGCTGGCCTCTCCCATGTAGCCGTCGATTGCCTTGCTTCGTCGTGCTAGGCGCTGGAGGGCAGCCACGTCGGCGCGCATCATCCCTTGGTCTGCGATCATTCGGGCACGAGGTGTGTCCAGAAGGGCGCGTCTGTCGAGCGCCTGGAGCAACTCCAACAGACCCATGGGATCGAGGTCCATTCCGAGGTTCTTGCCCACGTCGCGAAGGAGTGCTTCAGCGTCTCGAACACCGTCCAGGCACGCTACGATGGCCGCGGCGACTCCGCCCAACTTGACCACCTGCCCCAGCTGGGCGTCGCGCAATTCGGCGTCGTCTCCTTCGCCAATAAGCAGAACGCCTGGCCGAAGCCCAGGGAGAGCCACTGGCCCGCCGGGGGTGTCGGATGTCAGCGCGAGGAAGGCCCGATTCACGCTCGATTCGCTCCGTTGGGGTCCTTCGCTTTAGACTGAGCCACCCCCAAAGACTGAGTCACCCCACATGGCGCTCAGTTCATCTCGTGGGTGCGACGATCTGAAGCTGGGAGAACATCGTGTTGGAAACGAGTCGTGCTGTCCAGTCAACGCTGGTACTGGATCCTGAGGTCCTGGAGGCATATCGATACGATGCATCGTCATGCACCGGTGATCCTGAGGGCCTTGTTCGGCCTACGACGGCGGAGGAGGCTGCCCATTGGCTAGTGGAGGCGGCCCACACCGGCACAGCCGTTACCCCTTGTGGGCTGCGGTCTTCGACGACGGGCTCAGGGCTTGCTCCCCGTGGCTGGACCCTGTCCTGCGAGCGTCTCGACGGAAGCCTGGAGATCGATCCCGAGCGCAGGATCGCGAGGGTTGGTTCGGGCATGGTCCTGCGTGATTTCAAGGACCGAGTGGAAGAGGAGGGCTTGTTCTACCCTCCCGATCCCACCTCCGAAGCAGAGTGCTCGGTGGGAGGAACGGTGGCCTGTGATGCCAGCGGAGCGAGGACCTATCGCTATGGTGCGACGCATCGGTGGCTGCGAGGTGTGGAAGTAGCCTTGCTCGACGGGACGGTGGTTTGGTTCCGAAGGAGAGAGGTGGACAAGGATGCGGCTGGTTTCGCCGGTCTCCGGGACCTTGTGCAGGTCTTTTGTGGGTCCGAAGGGACCCTGGGATTCATCACTCAGGTGGAGGTCGATCTGTTGGAAAAGCCCGAGGCTTTCTGTGCTGGCTTCGCTTTCTTCACCGATCTTCGGTCGGCGCTGAACTTTGTGGGGGCGGCGCGGGCGCATGACGGCAGCCCCTCCGGTGTTCGGCCTCGTTGTCTTGAGCTGTTGGACGAACTCTGCCTGGAGATCATGGCGTCGCAAGGGTCGGGCATCGTGCTTCCGGCGGACGCGAAGGCCGTCATCTTTTTTGAGGAGGAGCACGCTGCAGGGGGTGAGCTCGCCGTTCTTGAGCGCTGGTGGGAGCTGCTTGAGGGAACACCGGGAGCCCTCGCAGCCGACACGGTCATCGCAACGGATCGTGAGAAACAGGAAGAATTGCGGGCCCTGCGACACTCGGTGCCGGCGACTCTCAACGAGGAGGGCAACGGCTATCGCCAAGAGGGGGGGCGCAAGGTGTCCACAGACTGGGCCGTCCCCTTTGGTCACTTGGCCTCGTTCATGGAGCGCGCTGATGAGTGGGTTCGCGAGGCAGGCATCGAGCGAATGGCTCGCTACGGCCACGTGGGCAATGGCCATCCCCACTACAACCTGATGGCTCGAACTGCCGCTGAGTCAGCAGCCGCTCAGTCGGTGGTCGATCGTATGTGCCTGGAGGCTTGTCG
>MDTE01194361.1_pt1 | contig 14835 bp, 31 predicted proteins | sample 811231 | NCBI WGS metagenome assembly MDTE01 (sample SAMN05326651, study PRJNA326480) | marine metagenome | isolation source: seawater | place: Indian Ocean: Red Sea | collected 2010 | reverse complement strand
TCTTTATCAGCATCACTTAATTTAGATGGTTTTACCCAAGCTAAATTATCTATAAAGTTTTTCAAATGCTTCGTTTATCTGTTTTACGTATGCTTCATCTCTATGAGTTGGATGCCAATACTTTTGATCTTTCATCATACTTTCAAGGTCTGCTCTTGTTTTTCCACTTAAAGCAGTAATTTCTCCTTCTGTAGATACGGAAGTTTGTGCCATTGCTATTATTTTCTCCATAGCCATTACACCTTCTGCTGTTGTACATACATTTGAAATAACATTTCTTTCATTCTCATTAAAGTTTTTATTTGCCCACAAACTTACAGCTTCAAGCCTTTGATTTGCATTTTCTCCTAATTTTGCTATTTCTGCTTTTTCATCAAACTGTGGTTGTGACTTAATAAACAAATCAATACCAGCATTAAAAGCATCCTGGTTTAGTTTATTATCATGACAGTATTTTCTCCATCCATCCATTAGTGGTGTATCTGTATTATACTGTTCTGGTATTTCTGGTAATGCATATTTGTTTGGATCTTCAGGTACAGATTTCATTCTTTCTGTTTCAAGTTCTGTTTTTATTTCTGTAGTAAGTTCTTCTTTTTTTCTTGAAGAAAGTTTTTCTAATTCTGCATAAGACTTACTTAAATTTTCATAATCTGGATTACCATCATTCCAAAACTTTTCTGGTAGCCATTCTGGTCTTTCTGCTACTTCTCCTACTTCGTTTTTAGTTTCCTGTTCTGTGTTTATTAGACTCTCTTGCTCTGACATTTTTGCCCTCCTTTATACGTTGTTCAATAATACCAACTAGAAATCTCATACCTTCTCTCTGTCTTAGTTCTTGATCAGATATGTTAAATCCAGCTACACTTTCGATTGTTATACTTCTTAAATACTTTAATGTTTCTGCACCAGCATCAGTAAGAAAACAAGACAGAACTGTAGTATTTAGTTTATCTTCATTACCTTGAGATCTTCTTACTCCATCAATACTAACCTGTAGGGGTTTCTTGTCCTTCATTACCTTGACCTTGATCCATACCTTGTTGCATCTGTTGTTGTTGTTGAACTGCTGAAGTTATTTCAGCAATAGCTTGATTCATTTGCTCTTTGCTTCTAATTAATCTAGCTGGTATACCAAATTTTTCTGCTAAAAACTTAGTAGCTTCATTATTATCTACTAATAAATTTACAAGTTGTGGTCCAAATCTAGCACCAATCAATTCTAAAAATCTATTAAATCCAGATATATCTTGATTTGCTTGTGCTTGTGCTAGTGGAGATGTAGATAATACTTTTATTTCTCTACCATTTACTGTTGGTAAATTTATTCTTCCTTGTTTTTTTAATATATGTATTACCCTTTGTAATACTGGTGTTACCATTTCTGCTTGTAATCTGCCAAATGATGAACCAATTTGTCTTGATAAATCTGCCATACGTTCTGCTACTTCTGTAGCTGACATTGGTGTTCTATTTGGATCACCAAGCATTTCATTATACAATGCTTTCTTAATATTCATACGCATATCTTTTAATACCAAATCAGCAACATCAAATCTTCCAGCTGGTGTTATTGGCTCAAGTCCTCGAGATGATGGGGAACGTGGTATTATTGTGCCTGGTAGGAGTTGTATGGTGTCCACGTTGATAATCCCATCATCTTCGATTTGATACATACCAGATATAGACATCTGTGCATTTTCTAGTATCATTTCTATTACCAAGTTACAGGTTTTTACTGCTGGTAAACTATTTAAAAGTGGACCTCTACCATATACTTCACCAGCGGCTTTACTCCAGCGAAATACTACATATGGATTTGATCCTTCTCCTTGTAATACTTTTTGTTCATATATATGTTGGGGATTAGTTCCAAAGATTGTGCAATCATATTGTTCTACATTAGGTGTACTATAATTTCTTGAAACACATTCTATTATATCTAAAAAAAGATCATTACCATTGTCAAGCTGTCTATCTACTTCTTGAGGTAAAACTGCCTTTGGATAAATTAATTTTATATTAGATGCTTTTATTTTTCTTTTTCTATATATAGTATCAACAGTATCATTCGGTCCTGTATCTAAACATAATCTTGATAATGGTACTGCTGTAAATCTAATCGGTCTTACTGCATCTCCTTCTTCAATAAGCAATGCTCCTGTTCCTACTGCTAAATCTAAAAATGATTCGTGTACTTCTTGAGAGAAGTTACTATTTTGTAAAACTTCAAATACATAATTTGTAACTTGATCCAGCATTTCATCTGTTTCTTTTCTTTGCTCTAATGGTATTTCACTGCCAGAAACTAATTCTGCCCATCTTGCAAAGTTAGGAACAATACCAGCTTGTAGTCTTGATGCAAACTCTTGAACACCAACCACAGCAGTTTCATCAAATATTTTATCTGTTTTTGTTTGTCCAGCAGTTGTTGGATAAAAACTTTCTCTTGCTGGTAAAGCATACTCAAAACATTCTTCAAAAGTAGGTCGCCAAAGTTCTTTTATACTCTCTGCTCTTTTATATCTAGCTAACATTGTTTCTAAGCTAGACATATCTTTTAATATAGGTTCTGGAACTAATGCTACCATATTATCCTAAATTTGTATTTTGTGTTGTATTACTCAAATATCCAGCACCACTTGACGATAATAAACTTCTTCTGCCAAATCCTTGCAATAGTCTTTGCCTTCTAGCTTGCGTAGCTTCTTGTTGCATTTGCAATCCCTCTTTTCTTAAATTTTCTGATTTCTCTGCTAATGCTGGATCAGGAGGTGGAGGTGGTGGTATATATGGAGCTTTTGGACTTTTAAATAAATTTCCTACACACATAGTTTTTTCCTTTTATAATCTAGTGCGAACATCAAAAATGTTCCACTTCTTTCTTATATTCTTTTTTGGCTCTCTTGTAAAGACATCAAATTTAGTTCGTGCTTGTATAACTTTAGCTTCTTGCTGATTTCCTGTAATTTTTTTACCTTCACCAGCTCCTAATAACAAATATTGTAGTGCATCATGTACGTGTGAGTAATCATTTTTATCTGGTTTTTCTGTATATCTTTCACCAGATACTTGTAATCTTTTATATTGATACCCACCAGCAAAACCTTTAATTAAATGTTTGCAGCTCTTATCAATAAGTATAGCTGGTTTTCCTTCTACTAATCTTGTAAGTGGTGCATTAACTGCTTCGAGTCTAAGACTAACATCATTAGATGGTGCTGGATATGCTTTGATACCAGCACCACGTAATATTTGAAAAGGTGTAGACTCATCTGTCTGAGCCCTGTAATCACCAGCTGGATCTCCAATAATTTTTGCTATTGGTTTTTTATTATATTTGCTTTGTATCATTTGTCTTAATACTTCAGAAAATTTTACCATACCCATATCTCTTGCTACAATTTCATCTAAGATTAACCAACGACCTCTTACTTGCTGTGCAAATACACAAGCTGGTGTAAGACCAAAATCTATTCCTACATAGTATGGAACTTCTGCTGGTATAATTGGTTCTGATGCTACATGAGTATCCATAGAAAAATCTTTGTATACAGGTTTACCATCTTCTATTGTTCCTAAACGATTCATTACATACACATCAATCCAACTTTTTGTTTTTCCTCGAACTATGGATTGATAGTAATCACTTCGTAAATTCTTTGCATTTTCTGCTTTTTTACTTGGTTCATATCGTTCTACTTCTTTATTATTATTCTTTATTTCTTGCATACCTGGAGGTTGTATAAAAAATTTCCAGTTATCAGGTTTTACTAACATCATTATTTCTTCTTTTGATAAGTGGTCTGGTGGAGGAACTTCCCCACTCATTACACTCCACCAGTGATCCTCGTCTGGTGCATTAGTATCTGCTATTACACCATACCAAGTTGGTCCACCATCTTTCATAGAAGGGTATCTACCTACACGCATTGTACCAGCATCTATAATTGGTTTTGCTATTTCTCTTGCTTCATTAAAAAACAAAAATGTAAGTTCTAATGATAATAATTTTTTTACATCTTCTGGTCTATCTAGTGCCAAAAAAATGACTTCTAAATCTAAATCAGCTACTTTAATTCTATGTGTATATGGTGGTGACCAATTCATTTTACCAAACTCTTTTTCAGGAAACCAATCTAACCAAGTTTTCATTGTTGTGGTGCGTAATTGAGGATTGGTATTACGCACAACAGCAACACGACTTCTTCGTATACCATCTGGAGATTTTTTTTGTGCTAAGGCTCTACGAAAAACTTCTATACAACAAGCAACAGATTTACCAGAACCAACTGGTCCACGTATCCCTCGAAAGAAACTATTATCTTTCATAAAAGTTTTGAGGATCTCACCATCTGGCTTGTATGTAAATTTCATACTTGGTTATTATCTACAGCATACTTTATCATTTTACCAGCAACATCTGGACCGAGTGTGTTGATAAACTTATCAACTTCTTTATCAGTTAAGTCTGCTTGTGGATAAAATTTTAAATGTGTGTTTCGTACAATCTTTCGTAATCTTAATAAATCTTGAAAGGATAATTCTGTTATGAACATTTTTTCTCCTGTATCTCTTTTCTTTTTACATAATCATCTTCTTCTTCAGCAGTACGCAAAGTAAAATCATCACGCAACAAATTAAACAATTTATCTTTTACATCTGCTTTTGCTGGTTTCTTATGAAAATACATTTTATAGTTTATTACATACATTAGCAATTCCAGGCACGAAGTGCTTTATTAATTCTTGAATTAGGATCATTACGTTTCTTTGCACCAGTTAGTTTCTTTTTCATACCTTTCATCCTTGCACAAAAACTTGCTCTTCTTTTATTACCAACTTTTTTTGATGGTGCTTTTAAATTTCTTTTCTTTCCTGTCTTAGTACGACCTTTGTTATAACTAGCACGACCTTTTGCATTCAATCCTCCTTTAGGATTTTTACCTTCTTTACGTTGCCATGCTGGTGTTTTAGGCATTTGCTTTCGCTTTCTTCTGTGCAGTCTTAGATAATTCTTTCATATGAAATAATGGTTTACTTGTTTTGGTGTGTGTTTTACCAGAATGTAATTTACCATTAGGCATTTTATGTGTAGCACCTTTGTGCAGTTTACCATCTCTAAAATAATGTTTGACTCCTTTACCCACGTTTCTTTCCTTTCTTCTTTTTGAATGTTGCTACGTTAGTTGGCTTACCACCTACTCCTTGTTTAACTGCTCTCTTTCTTTTTACTGCTGAACGTATTTGTGATTTACTCATCTTTCTTGCTTTTGCTATTGGCACACACTTTGGATATTTACGTTTAGATCCTTTACTTCTTCCACAAGGTTGATACTTTCCATTTTTTTTAGGGGCACCAATATCAACCCATCTTTCTCCGATCCATTTACGAAGGCTCATGCACGTTTCCTTTTTCGTTTGGTAGTTTTTTTCTTAGCAGACTTTGGTTTGATTCTACCAGAACAAACACCAGAAGCATACATATTAGCATATGCACTTGGGTAAACCTTAAATTTTCTTTTAGCGGCGGCTTTACCTTTTGCACATAACTTAGCCATACTACTTATACCTGAACTTTCCATCATAAGTAAAAGAACCAGTTTTCATTTCTTTATTTAACTTATCTATTCTTTGTTTGTTTTTTCTTATTGCATATAATCCAGCATCTTTGACTGTTGTATTACCAAAGATACCAGCTCTAATACCAGTAGGTTTTAATATTTTGGTATAACCAGTTTGAGTTATGAACTCTATATCTCCCATCTTCTTTTGTTTTTTATCAACCATACATAGATCCAGTAGTACGTTTCTTGTTCTTTTTGATCTTCTTACCAACTATGTTGGCAGACTTCTTCATTGTTTTCTTTTTAGGTTTCTTTGTTCCGTAAGATTTCATAGTTCCTGGCATAATTATTTTCCTTTCTTCTTTTTAGCTTGAATGATTTTTTTCTTTAAGAAGGCAGGCAAGTTTTTTTGCTTACCTTTCAATGCTCCGTTAGTACCGTTCTTTTTCTTCTTAGCTGTATGTCCTGGCATTGGTTTCTCCTTTGGTTATAAACCATACATAAAACATTGAAGGACTTTTGTAAAGGAAAAATACGAGAGGAACATCCGTAACAGATGACGACCGAGGAACTTTTAACCACCCCCTTGTCAAGCAACACGAAGGTACGGTCGTTAGGGCATTTGCTAGTCCGAGCTGTTTACCCTAAATCTATGTTTACCTGAATGTTGTTCAGCTGTTGTGTCGAGTCCGTTTCTTCTCTCAAGCCAGCTCGGTCTAACAAATCTTTACTGGCTTCTAATCGGACATACTCAGAGTTAGCATTTTGTGAGAGATTTGATACCGTCTGCAGTGCTGTTATTGCCCTAACTCCAAGCACCTTCTTGGCACGCTGGTGGAGTATGTGCAAAACCTTACTGTTCTTGAGTAAGCGACTAGCTTCAACTTTGGCAGAACGTTCTGAATAACCAGCATCTATTGCACATTGTTTTGCACTTACTCCGCCTGCTAACAGGTTATCAATGAATCGGCTCTGTCTTGTGGTCAACTGGTCGTTGGATTTGTTGTTTGTTATTTGGTTACTCATCACGACATTGTTTTGTTCTATAGTGGACAGAGCCGAAACAGTTGTCAAGTAAGTAATTTGACAGTCCTGAACTCCGTTCTCACATTGGTTTCGAGAATCGACAGTAGCTTTGAGGGAACCGTAAGGAGTTGAAGATTGTATCAGATTTAGTGCAGTGATTCGTTTTTTCTGGATTTTCATTGGTTTGTCAATGATAGGTGTAAACTCCAACTTTTGTTTGTCTTATGAAAAAATAGGCATTATGCCTGTACCATATATGGTATGGGACCACACCTTGTGTGGTTCTATATTGATGTTTGTCAACAGACGGAGCTGTTGACATCCCATCCCATATATGGATACCCCCTTGGGATTTTTTCAACAACAAACAAAGGAGTTTACAATGACAAACGCAAAAAAATCACACGAAAAACCAAATCAGACTAAATCTGATACAATCATCAACAAGCTATCAAAAGCTTCAAGAGAGATTGGACTGCTCTCACCGGAACGTGAGAACGAAGTTCAGGGCATTATGTTTGTTGACAACTGTATGTACGGTCTGTTCGATTATATCGAAAGAACAAAACAAAGTCGTGATAAGTATCACGATTTGTTTCACAAATACAACGACCAGTGGGACAAGATGAAAGAAGAAGCCGATTCACTTGGTAAGCAAACAGGTGTTGTAGATTATGATGTGAAAGAGCAATCGGAACACTACGAAAATATTTATCTAGATGTTTCAGAAAGACTCGCAAGAGCCGAGATGATTAAGAGTCATCTAGATGAAATAATTTGTGTTCCGATTCTCGGTAGAGTTTACAGTGAACAAGATTATGAAATCACTAAGAAAAGAATTGCTGAAGCCAGAAAGAAAAATGGCTCTGGTAAAAAGACATACCAAAGAGTGAAGCTGTCATAGACAGCTTCCCACAAAAAGCTCAGGTTTACACCTGGGCTTTTTTTATGTTTGGTATGTCCTTGCTTGAGTCGGTGGTGGTTAACTTGCTCGGCGGCTTCGCTGGGTTGCTCGCTTCGAAGTTCCTCGGTCGCCTACGTTACAGCTAATTAGTATCGAACAAGCAAGGTATGTGAATACTGAAGTGGGTGCATTTGGCATTGGGATTTGATCACCAATCAAATCTATCCTTGCATAAATGCATTGTATAAATTATAATATAATAATGAAAAGGAGAATGAATATGTTTAACATTATACCCCAACCAGATTGGGATCAACACGAACAAGATAAAATATATCTACAAGAACTAGAGGAACTAATAATGGTACTGCAAGATTCAGTACAAGTAAACTCTGGTAGTCTTAATGCAGAAATAAAGAACAGATTGTTACAACAATACAAAACTGATGCAGAAGATTTACGCAATCGTATTGATAACTTTGGAGGTTAATATGTCATTGAAGAAAGAACAAATACACGAAAGATACTTAGATAGAATGATGCTTGAACATGGGTGTCAGTTTATGCACGAGTATAATTACAGAGCAAAAAGATTAGCTTATGCATACTTGAGCATACAACAGCTTCAAGCACGACTAAACTTTCTTGAACAATATCATAGTGAGAAACTTGCTGATGTTCATGACTTATGGATTGAACACAAGAATATATTATTAGCTGAATTAAAACTATTGATAAAAAGAAAAGACTACAATCAGTTTCAATTAGCATCTAGAAAAACCCTCCAATCTTGGAGAAACTATTATATGGAGAATCGTCATGTCTATCAAACAATTAGCTGAAGATAATCTAAAAGATATTACAGAACAAATCATCAAAGATATGGAGCAACACGATCCATCTAAGCCATTCATACCAAAGTGGATTGAAAACTTTCATATGAATGTAGAAGGTAAACCGTATACAGGTTGGAATCAGTTTCATCTTAACTTCAAGTATGGTTACAAGACACCAGTCTGGGGTACGTTTATGCAGTGGCAGAAGATAGGACTAAGACCTAGAACTGGTACTGGTGTACCACTATGGCAACCAATGATCTACAAAGAAACAGATCCAAAAACTAATGAAGAAAAAGTAAGTAAAAGATTCAAGACTATTGCAATCTTTAGTATTGATGATGTGAAAGGTGATACATCAATCATCAATGACTTAAAAATATCTTTGATAAAACCAAACAGAAAAGTAGATCACGATACAATAGAAGAAATAGAATCAGAGATAAACAGATTAACTTGGTTAGGTCTAAAGATGACTGATGGTAACAATCGAGCTTGTTACATACCAGAAACAGATGAGATCAAAATGCCACACAGAACACAGTTTAAGAAACGTGAAGCATACTACAGTACATTGTTTCACGAGATTACACATTGGACTGGGCATAGTAGCAGATGCGACAGAAACCTCAAAGGTAACTTCGCTTCCAATGACTATGCTTTCGAGGAACTTATAGCAGAACTTGGTGCGAGTTTTCATATGGCTCACTACAACTTGTTGCACGAAACAAGAAGTGACCACGTGCATTACTTGAAGTCATGGGCTAAGGCTCTTAGAGATAAGCCAGACTCACTACGTTCTGCTTGTAAGTATGCTAGTCAATCCTTCTTCTTTGTACGTGACAAAGCAGAAGTGATTGCTAGTGATAAAGCAGTAGGTGATGTATGATTGCAGTATACATAATAACAACAATCAATGTTATACTATGGGCATACATTTATTTGTTAACATTATAGGAGAATGAATATGAGTGAAGAATGGTACAATATGGTAAGGCGAACAGATCCTGAAACTAGTAAGACTGCCGCCAAACAAGAAGTACAAAGAACAAGACGAGCAAAAGATAGAGTGCTGGAAATCATCATAGATATTGGTGGTACATCTGGTATGACTGATGAAGAAATATCTTTCCACGATGGTGTGATCACCAGCAAGTATCGTACTGCTAGAGTATGGTTGGAAAGACAACACTACATTGGTGCAGTAGGTCAACGCAAATCAAAACATGGCAAGTACCAAAGAGTTTGGTATGCAACAGAAAAAGGTAAAGTATTATATCTAAAAATAAAGGAGAGTAAGTAATGTATATAGGATCAGTAAGAGAGAAGATGTTTAACAGAGCTTGTTCAAGTACAAGAGCAAAGATATTGAGTGGCAAAGATATATTCTGGATTGTAGAAGAAACTAGTACTGGCTTTGATCTTGTAGGTAAAGACTACTATCAAATGATCAAGTGTCTAAACAAAGGTTGGCTACACGAAAAACAATACTGGGTATTCGATAACTGGTATGATGCAAGATACAAGTTAGAAGAACTGGAAATAGAAGCAGAAGCCAACATATAGAATTTGTCATTGACAGAAGCCTCCTTTACTCTCAAAAAAATGGTTGCTGTCAATGATGAATAATAGTGCAGTCCTTGTGTTGTACTATGTAGGTTATCTGAGGGTAAAGTAAACTGCAGTACCAAAGGATAATAATTAGTACGAATCCTTTTCTCAAGGATTGCACTTGCATTTATGCAATAGCTATGATAATAATATAGTATGAACAATCAACTAATAACTTATATGCAACAACTTGAAAAACTAGCAAAAAAGAAAAAAGTAAACTTGCGAGAAGCATTTCGTAAAGCTGGTATACAAGATAGCACTTATCACCGAGTATCATCAGGTGAGTTTCATTTAAGAGAATCAACTGCACAAACTGTGTGGAATTTTATTAGTAAAAGTTTATAGAAAGGAAATGCTATGAGCAAATACGATAAGGGTGAACCTATCTCTGAAGATTGGACTACATCTGGTAAACTAGAGGTATGGTTCTTTGATACATTTAAACACGCAAACAAAGAGGATTTAGAATATGAAGAAAATCAATTCAGAGATTACTACCTTGCAAAAGGAAATACAAAAACAAACTGGGATGCCGCCTTCAGATTTTGGTGTCGTCTGTCTTTCCGACTGGGTAAAAAAGTACCAGCATCCACAACCAATAGTAAACCAACCAGAGTTTCTACCAATAATGCTGAGTCAGTCAGATCTTATCTTGATAGATACAATAGCGAGAGCAACGTCAGACAAATTAGAAGAAATAAAGAATGACGAAGAACTTATTGTTGTAAAGAAAAGAATATCCAATGTTATACATCAGTTAGATATTGCAATGAAACCAGCTACCAATGAAAGTATTGTCAAAAGTTTACAAGTACTTGGTAATACTTTTCAAACTGAACTTCCGAAGGATGAAGGTCTAAAGTATTATATAGAAGCAATCAAAGACATACCACCTGTCTTACTTAAAGAAGCTATTGTAAAGGTAATGAAAACACACAAGTACAATACATTTCCTTTACCAGCTGTAATACGTGAAACTATTGACAACAAATTGAACTTCTGTCATTCTTTCTATTGTTGGTGCAAAACTGCATTGCAAAGAGTTGCATCAATAATCTGATTGTTCATTCTTCAATAAAGCTAGTAATTTCAATGGGTTACTAGCTTTTTTTATGCTTGTATACAATGCAGAAATGCATTATAATTTTATTAACAAAAGGAGAATGAATATGAATAATTTTGATCGTACTGTAGGTCTAGGTGGTAGTGATGCTAATAGAATATGGCACAACCAAGACCTAATCCAACTATGGAAAGTAAAAACTAAAAGAGATATGGAAGAAGATTTATCCAATGTATTTCGTGTGCAACTTGGAGTACATACTGAATCATTTCACATTGAATGGTTAGCTAAGACAGAGTTTGCTGATAAGTTAGTATATGTACCTAAGAAAGTAAAACAAGTAAAGTTTTATAACGTACCAATGTTTGCTCACTTAGATGCAACTGTGGATGGACAGATACTAGAATGTAAACACAGTAATGCTAGAGCAACTGTTGAACAGAAAGCCAGATATTATGCACCACAACTACACCACTATATGAAAGTGTTCAATCAGTATTGGTGTTACCTATCTGTTATACTTGGTAATGATGATCCCAAAGTAGTAAGAGTAGATTGGAACCAAGAGTTCTATGACAGACTAATAGCTAAAATGAAAAGATTTTGGTTGTTCGTAGAGAATGACAAGCAACCACCAGAATCATATGGCAAAAATGGTAGTGATGTCAAAGCAGAAGAACACGTACTTGTAGATGGTATGAAAGACTATCTTGAGTTTGATAATGAATTATACAGAAGCCTTGATGGTATGATGAATCAGTATCAAGGTGCTGTTACCAGCTTCGAAGAAACGAAGAAGAAGATGAAGTTACTTGTACCTAAGGATGCTAAAAGATGTGAGTTTCCTAACAGTAACTATGTAATAACACGCAACAAGAAAGGTACACTTGTTGTCAAAACAAAAGGAGAATGAAGATGAAGTTTACATTGAAAGAACTAATAGATATGTGGGCAAAAACTTATGCTGGTGAAAATCTAGTAAGTAAGCACCCAGGATTTATCAACAACCTAATAGTGGAGTATGACAATGCCAGAACAAAAGACAAAGAATAAACCAGACTTTGATAGAGATCTATTCAACCTATTGCACGACGTAAAAAATCCATTCAAAGGTGATGAGAATCCTCACTTCAAGAGTAAGTTTGCTGGACTTGCAAGTTGTTTGAAAACAATCAAACCAGCTTTGCAATCTAATAACTTTGCATTACAGCAAGTAGTAAAGCAACTAGAAGCTGGTGGATCAGTATTGCAAACTAATCTTATACATATATCTGGTAAGGTAGTTTGCGATGGTGGTATACCTCTAGTATCTAAAGATGCTAATGATCCACAAAAACTGGGTGGATCTATTACATATGCAAGAAGATATGGTATGTGTGCATTACTTGGTATTGTTGGTGATGATGATGATGATGCCAACCTTGCAAGTGAACCAGATACAAAAGCTATTACTAGATTGTATAACGAGTTTACTTCTACAATAGCAAAATGTTCTGATCAAGAAATGTTACAAGATGTATTCAAAACTTACAAAGAAGAAATAGATGGTTTGGATGATAAGAGCAAAGAACAGTTTAGAGTTAGATATACTGAACAAGTAAAAATAATCAAAGAAAGGAAGGACAAAAATGCAGACAGTTAATCAAGTAACGATCTTAGGACATTGTGCTACAGATCCAGAAGCTATGAAGAATGATGAGTATTGTAAGTTAGTAGTAACTACAAACTCTGGAAGTAAAGAGAATCGTAAAGCACATCATCATAAGATAAGTGTGTTCGATCCATACAAAACAAACTTTGTTATGCAGTATATTAAGAAAGGTATGATTGTATTTGTCCAGGGGGAACTACAATATTCTAAACTAGAAGATGGCACTTATTACACAAGTATTGTGTGTGGTAGGTTTGATAGCAGAATAGAACTATGTGAGAAAAAAGATAGTGCTGGTGTAAAAGATGATGATGCACCGCCATTCTAATATATGTAAAATTCTCCGAGAAGCTAGACATAATCTTGGCTATACTCTTTTAGAGGTAGCCAATGAGTCTGGCTTGTCTATATCAACTATTGTAAATTCAGAAAGAAAAATACCTAGTCCTAGAACTATACAAATATTGTCAAAAATATATAAGATAAAGGTTAGTCTTGCACAAAAAAGAAAAGGCAATATAGTATACTTATAGGAGATAGGAATGGGAATCTTTGATGATGCTTGGAAGATGGCTGCATTAAAGAAACAATGCAGATATTGTAATGAACCAGCTGTAAAATGGAAAGGTGGTAAATATTATTGTGCTGATTGTTATGAAGATATAATAGTTCAAGGTCATACAAGACAAGAGTTTTCAGCACCCCCTTATATGAAAGGAGGGGGGTCTGAAAACTCGGAGCAAAAGAGAAAAAGAAAAGATAGAAAAATTAAAATAGATAAATATAGGATGGTAAAATGATTGATGATTTAATAAGTGATTTAGTAAGAGATGAAGGCTCAGTTAAAACTGAGAATGGCAGACATATTGTGTATGATTGTCCAGCTGGATTAAAGACAATAGGATATGGTATAGAAATACAAGATCATGGATTATCTGAAAGAGAAGCAAGATTATTATTAAAAGCTAGAATAGAAGAAGTGATTGCAGAAGTAGATGTTAATTATCCTTTTATGAAAACAGCACCACATCCAATACAAAAAGCAGTATACAATATGGCATTTAATTTAGGCATAACTAGATTTAGTAAGTTTAAAAATATGATTGCCGCCCTCGAAGAAGGTAACTATGACAAGGCAAGTATAGAAGCACAAGACTCAAAGTGGTTTGAACAAACTAAAACTAGAGCAGAAAGAATAGTTTTACTAATGAAAGAAGCTGGTGGTAAGTTTTACGATTAGCCCAGAAAACTGGGATTTTTCGAGTCGTTTAAATGACCACTGAGTGCCACTAAATAATCTTTGCTTATGATTGTACCTACTTTTTCAAAGTTTTAGTATCAGTTTTCTTTAACTTGTCAAAAGAACGTAAACCACCAAGACCAAGCAAACCTAAAAGTAATGGCATCATAACTGACATATCAGCTTGTGGAATTGTTATGCCAAATCCAGCACAAATTGGTGAGATCATATAGTTAACCATTAAAGATATACTGCATACCCAACCTACGAGAGGTCGCCACGAAGATTGAAACCAGTTACCTTTTGCTTCAGCTTTATTAATTTCTATTTGTTGAAGCATAAGTTGTTGACTATGCTTCTCTGCCATAGTTGAAATCTCGTGTGCAAGTTGTGCCTGTTTATCTTTATCTCTAACAAACTTGCTAATTAGTTTAGTTGCTGGTCCGATTAATGCTGTTAATGCCATAGTTACTCCATTTCATTTTGTAATAAACAACAAGTATTTTGTTGTCTGTATTTAAGACGATCTAAATATTGTTCAGTTAAAGCTGTTTCTTTGCCTTCATTTAAACATACCAAATAATACTTAGGATAGAATTGCATACATTCTTCTTCTTCAGATGCAAAAGCTACGTATGATATAATAAATAATACAACCACAGTAAATACTATACCTATACCTATTGTTGCTTGTTTTGCAGTAGCCATCATTTCTCTTTGTTTTTCTATCTTTCTTTTTTTAGCTAATAACTTTTGTTGCTTAACTGCTTCTATTCTACGTTTGCGTTCCATTAAAATTTCATCCCAAGTATTAGGTCCGAATCTAAGATTTATCATATTCTTTACTTCTCGCATTTGCTCATTTGCTAACTTGGCATCAATTATACTTTGAGTAACATTTGATAAACCTAACTCATTAGCTGTACTATTTGCTA